>SXGU01004747.1_pt1 | contig 102851 bp, 136 predicted proteins | sample 3174531 | NCBI WGS metagenome assembly SXGU01 (sample SAMN11356863, study PRJNA531348) | freshwater metagenome | isolation source: freshwater sample F1-140 | place: China: Fuxian Lake, Yuxi | collected 2017-12-25
AACTTAATAATAAAAAAGCTCGGCTCAATAACTAATAAATTAGTAATCTCAGAAGTTTACAGCAAGCTAAAACTTATGCTCTTTGATTAAAATCTCCAGCACCAGCCAGTAGTTCGTTTAATTATTCCAAATCTCCATACCATCAGGACCAGACTATTCCAAGAAACAATTGCCTCAATAAAGTGTGAGGCCCGCAGGGCCGAACTGCGCCGACCATCTCAAACTAGCGAAAGATATAAAAATAAAATAATGCTCTGCTTATCGTGACCTTTATTTCAAAAAAACCTAAGCAAGTAACTACTGCGGTAAATTTACTTTGGATAATTATGGGATTAGGAGTTATAAGCAGTATTTTTACTTTTTCAAGTTCCTTAGAGATAGCTAATGTTTCTGGATTGGGTTTGAGGTGGTTAATATTTACACTTTACTTTACTTATTTACTCCTTGCCTTTTTAATTTGGAAAATAGGTCAAGGTAGGAATTGGGCAAGGATTACATATTTAATTTTGTTTGTAATCGGAGTTCCCTTTACACTCTATAACTATTTAACTTCTGAAGTGAGCCTCTTTTTAATAATTTCTGGACTAGCAGGAATCATTGTACAAATAGTAGTCTTAACTTTATTATTCCAAAAGCCTTCTTCTGAATGGTTTAAGAAAAACAAGTAATTTAAACAAGAGTTCGCACAAGATACATTAGAGTCACTCCGCGGTGCCTAAAATCCATTAATTTCTCTTAGTTAAGTATATTTTGCCAGGTTCTGAATCAATTTTAAGCTCATCTCCTGCTTTAAGACCAGCATGTTGAACTTCTTCATCTGGTAAGATGATTACCCACTTAAAATATTCTTTATCTTTATACTTTCGGCTTAACCTCTTTTGTAGTTTCATATATTCTTTCATATCAAAAAATATAGCTCTTAACTATATAAACATTTAGGAGCCGAAAGGTTTAACCATATTCTTTATTATTGCCTAGTTTTTTAAATATTTACCTTAAGCTGAAACTTATAATCAAAAACTAAAATTTACCGCTCATAGCATAAGTTCGGTTTATTCTTATTAATCTTTTAATTTATGATTAAAACTATAATTCTGTCTCTGGAATTCAATTAAACCTATGAAAAATGAGTCTTTTCTCTAGTTCATTCAAATGAACCAAAAAGCTTATATATTAGTTAATTTAAATTAACTAATGGATAAGAAGATTTTAGAGCCCTTCGTAAGAAGCGAAGTTCTTTCTCCAGAGTCGTCACTGAGGGGGTATGTAATAGACTCTAAGGGAAATTCTCTTTTTAATAGGCCTCTTTTTTATCGCTTGGAAAAATATGTTAGAGATTTTTTAGTTGGGATGGACAAAAATCGTTGGATAATAATGCCTGGTTTAAGAGGAACAGGAAAAACGACCATTTTAGCTCAAATTTATTTCAATTTAATAAATGATAAAAAAATAAGTGCCTCAAATATTCTTTTTCTTCCAATGGATAGAATTTCAAAACTAATGAAATCGGACTTGTATGAGGTTATTACCTTATATGAAGAAATGGTAGGGAAAAAATTAGAAGAATCGCCAGAAAAGTTATTTTTATTAATCGATGAAGCTCATTATGACTCCAAATGGGATATTGCTTGTAAAGCTATATTTGACAGAACAAAAAATGTATTTATTTTAGTTACTGGATCTTCAGCATTAGCTTTGCATAGTGCGGATTCAGCTAGAAGGGTACAAAAAGAGCATCTCTTTCCATTAAGTTTTATTGAGTATATTATGCTAAAGTTTCGGAGAACCCCTGTTAAATCATTAAAGGAAAGAATAGAGTCTATTTTGCTTAATTCTAAAGACGCAGATGTAGCTTTTAAATCTCTTAAAAAGATTGAGCCAGAAGCTAAAACATATTGGAATAAAATAGACTCGCGAGAGATAAATAAATATATCACAACTGGAACATTAGGATTTACACTTGATTTATCTGAAGAAGAAGTTTACAAAAGAATTCTCACAATTTTAGACAAAGTAGTTTATGAAGACTTGACAAAAATAAAAGAATTTGATAGACCTACGCTTTCTAAGATATGGAATTTATTATTTTACTTATCTTCAAGTTTAGATTCAGTAAATTTAGACTCTCTTTCCAGTAAAATAGGCATGGCAAAACCAACACTAGTAAGTGTTTTATCCATCTTGGAAAAGTCTGAAATAATCTATTCAATTAAAGCTTATGGGAGTCCAATGAAACAAGTAAGAAAAACCCCAAAATATACCTTTGTTGCTCCCGCAATTAAAGCAAGTTTATTGGCCGAAACAGGACAGTTAAATTATTCGACTCAGATATATGGGAAATTATTCGAAGATGTGGTTGCTTCTTACTTATATAGAATAAAAGAGACCAAAGGACTCCTTGATATAAAATATGATAGTGAAGAGGGAGGAACAGATTTCATAATAATGAATAAAACAGATAATAAAAATATCCCTTTAGAAGTAGGTTATGGAGAAAAGTCAGATAAACAAGTTTTACAGACAATGAAAAAAGTAAATTCAAAATATGGAATACTTATATCAGAGACAAATTTAGAGGTTAAAAATAATGTATTATATCTTCCCAAAGAGCTTTTCCTTCTACTCTAATTTATTATCTCCATTAAATTCATGTGTATAAATTGATGTAAACAGATTTAATTATGTCCTATGTTTAATAAAAAATGCAATTCACTGAAGAGAAAATAAAGCATATCTTACATAAATATAAAGAAATGTTTGATATATTGAAAAATTATGACGAGACCAGAGAATGGCCAATAGGCAGAGCAAGAATAGACATCACTCTAAGTAAAAAAACAATTCTAAAACTTAAAAAAATGAAAGAAAAAACCGGGAAAAATATCTCTAATATAATTGAAGAATCTATCAATTTAATATAAAACAATTATTGTTTTCCAATCAAATTATCTAATGGATTTTGAATCTTTCTCATTTCCGTTGAAGAAATATGAGTATAGAGTTGTGTTGTGTTTAGGGAGGAGTGTCCGAGCAAGGCTTGTATCATTCTAATATCCGTTCCAGCTTCAAGCAAATGCGTCGCAAAACTATGGCGGAGGGTGTGGGGGGTAACTTTCTTTTGGATGTCCGCACGAGTTCGCACATGCTTAACTATTTTCTGAACGTTTCTTGTAGTCAATGGTTCAACTTGAGAGAAAAGATATTTTGCATCATTTCTTTTTTTCATATACTCTTGTAACTCCGTACCAAGTCCATTAGATAAAATAAACATTCTATCTTTAGATCCTTTTCCACCACGAACCCACCCAGTATTCTCAGAAAAATTAAAGTCTTGTGGTTTCAAATGAACTAACTCAGAAACGCGAAGACCAGAAGAATAAAGCAAAGATAAAATCAAACGAGATTTACGAGTTTCAGCAGAATTAATTAATTTGAAAACTTCATCTTTAGACAATACTTCTGGTAATTTTTTATCTTTTTTTGGCATTTTAATATCTCTCACTTCTTTCTTTAGAATTTCAGTAAAAAAGAATTTCAAAGATGCAGCCGCAAGCATAATGGTATTCTTGGATTTATCCTCAAACATTCCAGCCAAATACTGCCGAACATCTTCTTGACTTAATTGTTCAGTAGATTTATTCGCACTCTTCAAAAACTTCTCAACAAAAAAAGAATAATTTCTAACTGTCAGAGGAGAAAAACCTCTTAATTTCAATTCTGTTTTTAATTTATCAACGGACTCCATCATCTCTCATAGAAGTAAAATCACGTCGTCTTTTTAAGTTTTTGTAACTTAATCTATAAACAAATTATTCAAATTCGCTCATGTTTTTAGAGAGGCTTGTAAATGGAAATGGTCTTACATTACTCAAGAAAATCATATATTTTTTGAAAACATACATTTGTGTATTCCATATTTCACACATTTCTGCCAATTCTCTCAATCTTTTTCCAGTAAATATCCCATAAACAAAATTAATTAAGATCAATGCACCAATCAAATAAGACCAGAGACACAAGATTATTCCTGAAACAATTGCTACAACAAGACGCATCCATGTCTCTTTTCTAGACTTATTCACTTTCAATATTTTTTTAGACATTTGAGTATTAACGATAAGATTTCTGTCTCTTCGCACGAGCTCTAGAGTCTCCAGGTTTACGAGTTTCTTTTCTTCTAACATCTGCTACCAGAATATGTCTATCATATTGGATATATGCTTCACGAAGTTCCTTGCTATTTGACGTAGCTACTAGAGCTTTTGCTAATGCGAGTCTTGCTGCTTGAATTTGAGATTCTTTTCCACCACCCATAGCAGTAATTGTGGCATCATAGTTCATTTTCCCAAGAACTTTTTCATACAATCTTATTGGTTCAAGTAACGAAAGTTTATGAAAAGGTCTTAAACTTTCCAATAATTTTCCTTTGTAAGTTACGATTCCATTTCCTGATTTCAAAGAAACTTTTGCAACAGATGTCTTTCTTTTACCAGAAAATTTCATTGGAATTACGATGCTCATCTTAATTCCTCACTTATCTCTTTAAGAGAAGTAGTATACATTTGATTAGCTTTAGGTATTTTCTCTAATTTAGCTTCAGCAAATTCTTTAGGGATTCCTTCGTAACATTTTATTTTTTTGAATGCACCAGCTCCACGTCCCTCTTTATGAGAAAGCATTCCTCTGATAGTTCTTTTAACAATCATTGCAGGCTGAGTTGGGAAATAAGGTCCTTTCTGTGAGTGTCCACCTTTAGATCTAATTTCTTTATATGCTTCAATTGTTGTTTTTCTTGCACCAGAAACAATTACATTTTCACAATTTAAAACAACAACATTTTTTCCAAGTAACGCTTGTTTAGCTACAACACTTGCTAATCTTCCAAGAATTACATTTGAACCATCAAAAACAGCCGAAATCATCTTATTAATTTAACTCCCTTTGCAGAACTATTCTTGTTTATTTCATCAAGTAAATTTATTGTTTCGCCTTTAGCTTGTTTAATTTTATGCTTAGCAGATTCTGAAAAGTATAATGCGCAGACTTTTAATTTTTTATTTAAATCTCCATTACCGAGAATTTTTCCGACAACAACAACAGTTTCTCCATCTTCAGCTTCTGAATTCAATCGGTCTAAATTTACAGAAGAATATTGTCTTCTTGATCCAGAAACCAATTGAGCTACTGTTTTCCAAGACTTATTTTTATTTGCAGCGATAGATGTCTCAAATATATACGTGTCAGTCTTTCGAGGTATTCTTCTGCTTATGGCTGTTTTGCTTGCTACCATTTTACTTCACCGATGCTTCAAACAATTCCAGATTTTTCTGAAGCTGTTCGCCAGCTTTTATTAAAATTTTATCTGCATCAAGTAAACCAAAAGATTCAACGACTACAATCATTTCTTTTGTTTCTTGTATGTACTCTGAATCAAGAGATTTTATTTCATCAACTTGAGCATCGTTCAAATCACATGTCCATTTAGTTCCTTTCTTTTCAGGAGCAATTGCACCTTTGTGTTGTTGAACGATTGAATCAATTTTAACATTACCTGTTTTTACTTCAAACAAGTTTCTATAATATAATAATCCCGGAACATGTTTTGTATGATACAATCCATTGCCCATTGAAGCAGTCGCAACGATTTCAATTTCTTGATCTTTTCCTAAAATTGTTAAAGGTATTTCTTTGAAAGGAATAGTTGCATCTCCCTTGAAGTCACCTGAATAAACTGTGCAAGGTCCTGTTTTTTTAAGACTAAGTTCAACAGTTGTTTTACTATTCATTTTTGATTCTGTCTTTATAGGAATCAGTCCTAATCTATGAGCAAGAACTTCATCATATAATGCAGAGTCATTTTTGAAAATTTCTACGTCTTCTATAGCAAGAGTAGGAACTTCCTCAACACTTCTACGAATTGCATTTAACAAACTATAATTTAGTTCAGTTCTAAAAATTAATTTCTCAGGAGTTTTAAGGATGAAATTCATGTATAATATTCAAAAAGAGTCTTTTAAAAGCTATGCTTAAACTCTTCTTCCGCGCTTACCTCCTTTCTTCTTAGGTCCTCCACGAGGAACGCGGTGAGTATCAAGGACTCCTAATATTCTAAGTCCTTCTTTACCTAAAGTTTTAACTGCTGCATGAGCTCCGGGTCCAATTCCTGGTGAGTTAGTTTTTCCTCTCATTCGAATATATAGTGCGGTAATTCCTGCGTCCTTAGCCATTTCAGCAGCTCTTTTTGCGACGAACATAGCAGTAGTAGGATTAGCTTTCAAACGACTGTGTTTAGTAACCATTCCACCACTAATTCTAGCAATTGTGCTTCCAGATAAATCTGTAATGTGAACTACTGTGTTATTATAAGAACCAAATACATAAGCAATACCTGGAACAACATCTTCTTGTTTTTCTTCTTTCTCTGGAGTAATCTCTTGTATCTGTTCAACTTGTTCTTCTTTCACTTTTTCTTGTTTTGTTTCTCCAGCCTGTTCTTCACTTCTTTGGACTTTCTCTTTATTCATTCTTTTGCCTCCTTAGGAGTTTTTGCTATTTTTTTAATTGAAATACTACTTTCCAAATCTACTGGTACTAAATAACTTGGAACATCAACAGCTCGACCGTCAACTAAAACGTTTCTGTGTGTAATCATTTGTCTTGCATGTCTTGCGGTCTTAGATAAACCTTTCTTCCAAACAACTGTAGAAAGTCTTCTTTTCAAAATATCTTCTTTGTTCAAAGCCAAAACTTCAGCAATAGTATTTACAGAAAGACCAATACTATTCAATTTATTAAAAAAGTTTTTTTGTTCTTCTTGTTCAGAGTTAATTAAAAGTTTAGCTCGGTTCCTAAAATATTTAACCTTAGCTTCTGATTTCCAAATTTCTTTTTTATTTTTTAAACCATACATTTCAACAAGTTTGTTTTCTTGACCGATACGAATCTTGTCATAAAGCTTGTGTGGTCGTGAAAATCTATTTTTTTTGCGAATCATTTGGATTTAGCAGCCACCTTTTTCTTCACTCCAACAGCTACGCCAACAGTTCTAAAGTGACTTCTAGTGCGCTGTCCTCTTACTGGTTGTTTAAGTGAGTGTCTCATACCTTTGTAACTCTTTATTTGTTTCATTCTTTTAATATCGAATTCCCTAGTCATGTCTAATTCATTTGTAAGCAAGTGTTTTGACTCTCCACTTTCATAATCTCGTTGATGATTTTTCAAATAATTGTAAAGTTGAGGTTTAAGTAAAAATGCTTCTATCTTTTCAATTTGTTCTTTATTAAGTTCAGATATTTTCATTCTCTTATCTAATTTAAGAATATGACACATAGCATTAGATATAGACCAGGATATTCCTTTGATATATGTAAGACCTACATACAAAGGTCGGTCCCCAGGAATATCTTTACTATAAATACGGATAAGAGTTTCAGCGAGATGCTCGTCAGGTCTTCCTTTCTTTATCTTAGGCTCTGCTGGAGCTTTCTTAACTTCTTTCTGTTCTTTTTGTTTTTGTTCTGCCATGTTAGTATACAAATAATCTTTGCCGAGGGTTTTCAGTCAATTCTTCAATTATCCTTTTCTCAATCGCTTTTTTCGGGTCAGGGATATTTTTGACTCTCTGCTTGATCTCATCAAAAGATTCAAACGGTTTATCGTTTCTTGCATTGAGCATTTCCTGAGTATGCTTTTTTCCAAATCCTGGCAAAAGTTCAAATTGATGTAAGCGAGTATTTATGGCAGAAGCAGTGTTAAAGAATTTAACGAATTCTTGTTCACGCTCCCCGACCATAGAGCTTACGAACTCTTGTAGTTGGATCTTAGCAGTCTCAGTTAACTTCTCGATGTGAAGTCTTCCGATGATGTAGTATATCTTGTCTCGTTTATCCGGGCCTATATAAACCTTCTCTTTAACTTCTATTTGTGCTCCTCTAGTTGGAGCAAGTTCAAGTAAAGCGAGGTGAGTTAATCCAATAGCTTGTACAACTGGCCTCATATTTCCTTCCATAGGATAACCATTAGATAAGTAATCTAAGACAAGCGCATAATCATCTTTCTTAATCATGATTAATACTCCTTTACGATTTCTAGAATTTCGTTAGTTTCTTTTTCGTCAAGAGAAACATCACTAAATATTTTAGATACTGCTTCAGAATCTCTTGGAAGCAAGTCTACAACTTTAACAATAGAATTTTCTCTTATTTTAGCATTATTCATAGCTCTTAATTTTTCAGCAAGTTCATCAGCATGTTTCTTGCTTATTTTAGAAAAATGTTTAAGGTAATCTCTAAGTTCAGGCCTTGCTTCTAAATCTCCTGCTAATTCTTGAACTTCCGCAAAATGAACTGGCTTCATAGATAAAATATTTGTCATTGTGTTTGTATCCTTTGTAAGTGAATCGGTTTAACAATATACTTTTTCTCTCTTGAATAATCCTTTATTGCTACCAAATAAGAATTTCCACTCATGCCTAAAACAATTCCTGTTCTACCTTGCATTCTTTTTGGGAATCCAGGTGATTGAACAGAAAGATCTCTAACAATAGCTACATAATCTCCTTCTTTAAATTTCTGGAAATACTTTGTCAAAGAAAGTTTTCCTTTACTTCTTAATGATTTGTGGGTGAGCATGAGAATACCTGCAAGAAATCCTTTAAAAAGCTTTTGTAAGGCCTTAAGCTGCGTTTTTAATTACTGAAGTAACGTTTCCTTGATATAAATCCCCTTTCTTTTTGGCGTTACCCATATTATCTATAATTGCTTGAAACATTTTTTCTCCCCAAATTCCATGACCGCAAGGAGTACAAACATCAACCGCTCTATCATCAGAAATTTCTCTTTTGCAATAAACGCATTTATTCACCATCTTATCTCGAAAGATAACATCACGCTTTATAAATTTTTATGCGTTACAATATCAATTTCCTGAAGATTTATAAGTAAACAAGTTTTAATAAAAATATGGTGATGTCCAAGTCAATCTTAATGATTATTTTTATTTCTTTATCTTTATCTTACGTAAGTGCTAGTTGTTCTATAGATGTAAATTTGATAAATCAAGACCCTTATTTCGCAACACCTGGCGAATATGTTGATGTTTTATTCCAAGTAACTGGAGTAGAAGACCCTTCTTGTGGTTTGATAACTATTGAGTTATTGGAGGAATACCCATTTACTTTAGACTCTGGAAAATCTATTTTTCAGCTAGACTCTGGAACGTATGTAAAAGATTTTAATTCTTTCTTAAGGTTGCCTTACAAAGTTCGTGTAGATTCCGAAGCTTTAGATGGAGATCAAAGCCTAAAAGTAAAAGTCTCCTCTAATGTGGGGGCCTCTTTTTCTAAAATATATGATTTTAATATTTCAGTAGAGGACGTTAAAACAGAATTTATAACTACAATAGACAGCTACTCTTTTTCAACTAATCAATTAGTTCTAGGTTTAATCAATATCGGAGATGAAGATGCAAGAGCAATAACGGTGGAGATCCCTCAGCAAGATAATATTTTTGTAGATGGGGGAAATATTAAAATATTGGGAGATTTGGATTCAAACGAAGACACAACTCTTTCATTTTCAGCATTTCCTAAAGATGGAGAAATTAATGTAATTATTTCATATAATGACCAAACAAATAATCGAAGAACTACAACTCATAAAGTTACCTTTAATGAAAAACCCTTTGAAAGCACAAAAGAAAAATCTTCTCTTACTTTTTCTAATTTTCTTATTTGGATATTTATTCTAGGAATAATGTTTTATCTATTTTGGGTGAGACATAAAAGAAAGAAAAGATTCGCAGAATAACCAATTCTCAAAAATTATTCATATCTCAATGCCTTTACAGGTTGTATCTTAGAAGCTTTCCACGCAGGAATAATTCCTGAAATTGCACCAGTAAATGTTGCAAATAAAACGCATCCAATAAATAAACTCCAAGAATAATGTGGTGATAAAAATCCCCAACCATTACTTTCAAGAAATGCAGCAAATAGAATAGTTATAAAAAATCCGACCAATACGCCTATACTTCCAGCTACAAATCCAAGAAAGCCAGACTCAAAAACAAATATTTTGAAAATATCTTTATTCTTAGCGCCAATTGCTTTCATCACACCTATTTCTTTAACTCTTTCAAGAACGGAAGTTATGGTAGTATTTGCTGTGTTTACTGCAGAAACAATTACTGAAATGAGCGCAATAAATATTACAAAATAAACTACATAATCTATCGCAGAAGTGAAACTATCTAATAAGTCTTGAAAAGAAGTCACAAAAAAGTCTTCTTTACCTTCTTCAAGATTTCTTGATTTTCTTAATTTTTCTTCTACTCTAAAAACAACAGCATCTATAGAATTCAAATCAACTCTAGCTATAATCTGATTATATTTTTTAGATTGATTAGGATAAATTTCTTCAAAAAAATCGTTCGAGACATAAATATTAGAATCATCTTGAGGATTTCCCAATTTATCAAAGAAACCTACAATTCGAGTATTGGTTCCTTGAATTTCGATTTGCTCATTCACACCAATACTCCTTGGAAAGATTTTATCTTCCAACTTATAGTTATACCCTGCAACTGCTCGACCTATTTCTCTATCTCTAAGTTCCCTGCCAACAACAATCTCCACATTATACACTTCTTTAATCAAAGGCTCTTTAGGGTCATAAGCGAACAGAAAGACAAATTTATTGGTTTTTCCCTTTTTTACTTCAGCAACTTTCGCATAAGTTCCCGTAGCTTCAAAAACACCAGGAGTTTTTTCAACTGCTTCAATATCAGATTCTGTCAGATAAAAAGTATTATCTAATCCTGGAGCTCCAATTCCTTGAGGGATAACTGTAATCATATCTGCTCCAGAACTCTCCTTTAACTCATTAACATAATCAAATAATCCTTGTCCAAAACTAATAAAAATAAATATTGTAGTGATCCCTACAAATATAGATACAATAGTCAAAATACTTCTAGATGTTCTATGTGCTATGTGCTTCAAAGAATAAGAAATTAATTCTTTATTTACCATTATGCTCTCAATGCCTCCACAGGTTTTTTATTAGCAGCAGTAATCGCAGGAATTATTCCTGAAATCGCTCCTAATAAAAAGCTCCCTAACAAAGTAAACGCAATCAAAGTTAAACTTATTTGTGGCTCGGTTTCAGCGCCAAGAAAGGAGTTAATAGCTAATGTTCCAAAATATCCTAGCCCTGTGCCTAGAATTATTCCGATTAACCCTCCGAAAAACCCAAGTATTCCTGCTTCAATAAAGAATTGATAGAAAATATCTTTATTCTTAGCGCCAATTGCTTTCATCACACCTATTTCTTTAACTCTTTCAAGAACAGACGTAGTCATCGTGTTAACTATTCCTATAGCTCCTATGAATATAGAAATGGCTGCAATCATTACTACAAAAATTTTAATTCCGGCGATTATCTGATTAACTTGGGCTAGTGCTGCTTCTGGTGTTGCAACTTCAAAATCTTCTTCCCCTTTAGAAACATCTCTATTTCTTCTCAAAGTATCTTCAATTGATTTTTGAGCTTGTTCAATAAACTCTCTTTGTTTAACTTTTACCGAAATTAAATCCACAGTTTCACCATAATCTGATATATCTGAAAGCTGTTCTTCATTAAGCAAAACAATATTATCAAAAATAAAACTGCCTTTTTTCTTCAATATACCTTTAACTTGATAAGCTCTATCGTTAATTTTTATCTTATCGCCTACTTCAATAATTTTATCAAAACCATTTTTATCAGCCAAATAAAAATTATTTCCTAAAACTACTCGGTTAGAATCCTCCTCTTCTAGTAATTTACCATATTGAGTTTCAATTTCTATTATTTCATAAAGTATTTTTCTTTTTTCTCCAGAAGGGATGTCTGCTGCAGTTCCTATTTCTAACTGATCATTGAATTCTATTCTAACTGTTTCTAGATGTCTAGCAATTGCAACATCTACGTAATTTATCCTTTCAATAGATTCTACATCGCGATTAGTAAGAGGTTTAGAAACTCCCGTACCTGGTGGTCCAACAGAGCTTATTCCCCCCGCCTGCACGGTAATAATTTCTGTAGAGCTTATTCCAAATTGAGATAAAACGGCATTTTGCAAACCATCTCCCAAACTTATGAGTGAAACTACTGTGGCTATTCCTATAATTATACCCAATAATGTCAAGATACTCCTAATTCCTCTTCTACGAACATTTCTAAAAGAAAATATCAAGTAGTCTTTAATCATTTTTCCAACTATATTTTTTCTTTTTTATTTCTGCGAATCTTTCTAAACACAAACCAACAAACGAATAGAATAAGTATTTTTCCAACATACAAAGGGAGATTATTTTTGATTAAAATACCTTTCTCAATCGCTTCTTTTTCAGTATAAGCAAAAAAAGCATTTTTCTAATTCTATTTCTTGTTCGATATTATCAAAGTCTCTGTACTTCACGCTTATCATTATTACTGGCCTTTTATTTTGATACAATACTTCAAAAGAAGTTGTCTCAAAATCATCGGAATCTATTGTACCAATATATGCATTTTTATCCGATAGGAATAACATTCCTTCACCTTCAACACTTATCGAAACAAATCTTGCATCTGCCAAACCTTTGTTAACCAATCATAGATTAATGTTTCCAGAGTTACCCATTACAGGATTTTGAGCGTCAACCGTAACTTGTACTTCTGGTTGCGCAAAGATTACAATTCCCAAGTCTCCTTTCTGAGTTTTATCGTCTCCATCTTCTTCGTATTTAATTTCATAAGCAAGGGTATATGTTCCAGGGAGTAAAGTATTAGATACTTTAAACTTAAATGCAAATTCCTCCTCTTCATCTTCTTTAATTTCGTCAATAAATCCTTCAGAGCTACCGATAGGAACAATCTCTTGCAAGAAATCAATATTCAAAGAAACATCTTTAACAGTATCATCTCCATCATTAGACAACCAAATACTAATTATTCCTTCCTCTCCAGGGCCAACAGGACTTACGTGAACATTGTCTACTGATAATGCAGAAGCAAATCCAATAGAAAGAAGAAACACAATAGCAAATAATTTTAATTTCATAATATAATTTCAGAATAAAAACTATTTATAAGCATTATGTCGAAAGTGACCCCATTTACCTCTAAGTTGAGTTATTCTTTTTCTTAAGTGTAATTTTTTCAACTTTTCCATCTTTTAACCAATATACTCTATTTGCGTGTTTAGTTGCAACTTCAGGAGCATGAGTTATTAAGATAATCGTCTTTCCACTAGAATTAAGGTTAGTTAACATCTTCATAACTTGGTCGCCAGTTTTAGTGTCTAGATTTCCAGTTGGTTCATCAGCTAGTATTATTTCAGGATCATTTGCAAGTGCTCGTGCAATTGCTACTCTTTGTTGTTGGCCCCCACTAAGTTGATTCGGAAAATGATCAAGCCGATTATCTAATTCAACCAATTTCAAAAGCTCTCTCGCTCTCATTTCTCTTTTTTCAGCAGAAACTTGTTGAAAAAGCATAGGTAACATAACATTTTCCTTAGCAGTTAAATTAGGTATTAAGTTGAAACTTTGGAAGATGAATCCAATTTTTTTACCTCTAAGTTGAGCTAAATCTGATTCTCCAAGCATTTCAATATTTTTACCTTCAAGAAAAATTTTTCCATTTGTTGCTAAATCTAGAGAACCAACTAAATTCATAGCAGTAGATTTTCCACTCCCGCTTGGGCCCATTATAGCTACAAAATCTCCTTTTTCTATAGAGAGAGTAATTCCATCAATCGCCTTAACAACAGAATCACCCATATGGTAATGTTTAGTTACTGCTTCTAATTTTATTAATGACTCAGCCATATCTAACAAACAAGTTAGGGCTATAAGAAATTTGTGGTAGGGAAAGCTTTAAAAAAGCATAATCAAGATTAAGTTTATGATAATTCCAGTTCGTTGCTTTGGTTGCGGAAAACCTATTGGTCAATTTTGGGAAAGCTACAAGAAAAGAATAAGCTCTGGCGAAGAAGCTGGAAAAGTCCTTACAGAATTAGGTTTAGAGAGATATTGTTGCAGAGCTGCTTTGTTAGGTCACGCGGATATGCTTGAAGAAGTTTCTCATTTCAAGAAAGCTTAATTCTTCAAAGTCCATTTGTTTACAGTTTTACAAACGCCACAAATTACTTGCTTACTCTTTTTACCCACTCTCACAGTTCCAAGATTTAAGTCAACATAACACTTCTTACAAAATCTTTTGCGGTATTCTCCAAGCCTAATACGATGAGTCATAGCAAAACTTTTCATTTTTTTGACTTTGGAAGGTTCCATTCTCTGACTATTATCAAAGAACTCCTCAACAATTTCTTGTGCTTCTTTTCTACCTATTTTTTTCATTATTTACAAAACAAAAAGAACTTTAATTATATTTCGTTATAATTTTTTTAGATTTAACAATACTTTCAAATAAAAAAACGAAGACAACATCCGTGCTTGGCCTCTTGACGGAGACTACAACACTCAGACGTAACCGGCTTGACTTCTGTGTTCGGAATGGGAACAGGTATTTCCCGGCCACTATGGTCGTCTTCATACACGCTCAAAATTCTGCATATTTAAACGTTTGCTTAAGGTCCTTTAAGTTTCAAAGACTTCCAATAAATAAAGCCAAGAATTATAGAAATAAACATCGTAGCAATTAAAGTAGTAACTAATCCTGAAGTATGCGTATTAAAATACGCATCAGACAAAGCAGGAATTCCGAATATTGCTCCGATAGTTCCGGGGACATTTACTACAATCGCTACTATGCTTAGAAAAGTAGTTATTACTGTTAATTTTTTCATAGTAGTATTAAGTTCAGAGTTAGCTTTCATCTCGCACTTGGTTCTAAGAGATGCAATTCTATAAGCGTGGCTTCGGCAACGTTCAAGCCAGTATCTTGTTTCAGTCAACAACACTTCATAATCAAAAGAAATTAAAGCAGTATCAAAAGATTCTATCTCTCTTTCTTTTAATTGAAGTATAACATGCAATAATGCCTCAAGTCTATCAGTTAATTTTCTTAAAGCTCTTCCGTTTAGTTCAATATCTTCAATAACAGGATTCAAATCTAACTGGTTCATTTTTTCACGTATTATTTCAAATTCTCTTGAATAATTTTTTAAAATAGCCCTAAGTAAAACCAAAATACTAATTGTGCTTTCACCATGCTTTTTTTTAATTTGAGATTTAAATTTAACTTCAATATTCTGAATATTTTCCGGAGTTAAGACATAAGTATTCTTACATACAAAAACAATATTGTGCTTTTGCTCATTATAAGATGGGACGCTTAATATTGTGTAATCATTTTGAGAGTCAAGAAAAGGAAAATCAATAGCTGCAATTTTTTCAATAGATATATCTTGGTTTTCTTTTTTAATATGTTCAGATAATTGATCTAATTCTGTATATTTTGAAATCATATACTAAAATAATTAACGGAGTATATAATTATGTCCTCTGTGCCTCTGCCAAAAGCCATTGACTTTAGTCTATGGATGAAGGCACAGTGAGCATCCCAAAATTGAGCACTATTCAACATTTAAAATTAAGGCAGTATATCAATTTTTTGATTTTCTAAATTTTTTAGATTATTCTAATTAACAGATATGGTAAGTTTTAAAACTGCTCATTTATCTTCTTCTTTACGCGGGGATGCCGGAGCGGTCAAACGGGATAGCCTCAAGAGCTATTGGCTTAGTGCCTTCGGAGGTTCGAATCCTCCTCCCCGCATATAACTAATATTTTTTAAATCCAGTCTATCATATTCTAAAATTGCGCCTGTAGCTCAGCCTGGATTTAGAGCACCGCCCTCCTAAGGCGGGGGTCGTAGGTTCAAATCCTATCGGGCGCGTTATCTGATAGGATTTTTCAAATACTACAATTCGATTTCTTTTGAGAATTGGAGTTGCAAATGGGACTTGCTCACATTTAGCACCTATCGGGCGCGTTAAAAATATATAATTTTTATAAAATAGTATTTCAACACAATAAAAAATATATAGTCTGAGCTTACATAACTCACATGTCTAAAAAATTAAGAAATTATGTCGCAGTAGGACTATTATCTATTTTAGGAGCGTGTGCAACAAAGCCAGAAACAGATTATGAAGTTGAAAGAACTTTAGGGACTCCAAATAGAGATTTAGTTTCTAAAAAAGCAGTCATAAGAGAGGAACTCCCTCGTTACATTAAAGGACCAGTAATTTATGATAGCGCAGATGGTAGAATAATCAAATATCCTCTAGGGAATAGAGATGTAGATAAAGTTATAGACTCGTTGCGTCCAATGTTTCCAAGTTATTCTTTTACTCCAGACCAGCAAACAAATCAATTATTAACCAAACTTCCAAATTCTCCAAATGGCAACGAAGGTCTCGAAACAAAATCAAAAGACTTGATAAGATTCATTCAGGAATTAGATGTTAAATCTCCACAATATGATGCTCGCATTTATGTCATGCAAGTTAATGCAGCAAATTTAAGCGCAGTGAGTACAAGTTTAGACATACTAGTTCATTCTGGAGATGTGAACTTAGCTTTAAATTCTTTAAACTTAAATAAAAGAAGTGAAGAGAGAGGAATACAACATGAAGTTACTTCAGTTATCGATTCAATACTTCCTACGTTAGAAGTCAACGCATTATTTGATGGATTGGAAAGAAAGGGTTTTGTGTACAATCTAGCTCACTCGCAAATAACAATTGGTGATTCAGAACCAGCAGAAATTGGAGGAAATAGAAAAGTTCCAATTCCAAAGATATATCCAACAGTCCCCGTACCAATAGTAGGTTACGAACATACAGGTGTTGATCACTTAGTTAAGCTTAGCGTGAAAACCCGTACTGGTAACTCCGTCGATCTGGGCATTGAAGTAACTCAAGGAAATATTGTTTCAACTGGGCGAGAGATTCCAGATATTGTTTCAAGAAGTATGAAAACCAAAGGAAGAGTTCAAATTGGAAATACTTGGATTTTAGCAACCACCCTCGAAGACCACCAGTCAGGAGTTAATGAAAAATCTCCTCTAGGGGAAGTATTCGGTTCAACTGGAAAAAAAGAAAGAACCAGAAATTACGAGCTTGTTGCAATAAGCATAGACAGGATAGATGAATCCCAACAAGAGATAAGTATTCCTTATAGAGAACTAGATCGTCAGCTTGATCGTGATGGAAGTAAGTAATCGCAATCTTTAAAATCCCTATAACTGAATGATTTATTGTATGCGCCATTGGTTTAATGGTAGAACTTCTGGTTTCCAACCAGACGGTTGGGGTTCGATTCCCCAATGGCGCATAGTTATGAAAAAAAGAGGGCTTTTAGCAATATTAAGTGTATCTTTATTAGCGAGCACTTTCACTTGTGGATATGTTTTAGGTAGAAATGAAAATATTTCAAATTGGATACATTATCAGGCAGAACAAGTAAAAGAAACTTCTTTATTATTTGAAAAAGCAGAAATGATTGCTCGTTCCAAAGAGGGAAACAACAAAGAAATAAGCTCAGAAGAACACTTTTCATTTCTAAAAGAATTAGGATTAGATTTACCAGAAACCACAATTTCTTTCAAAGGTCGAGCTTCATACGGAATAGACTATTCAAACGGGCAAGGTATGGTATGGGTAGAACTAGATGGAAAAAGAATAGGGCATATTACGCGACTTAATTTAGAAAATTATCTATTAAAAAATAAGAAATAGGTTTAAAAAACTCCATTTCTGAATAAATATATGGATAATTTAACTCCTAATAAGTTTGAGCAAATTTATGAAAAGAATTACAAGTTAATTTTAGTAATTCCTATCGCTTTATTGCTATTTTCCATAATCTACCTTATTCAATTTACTTCAAAAAATGGAGATATAATTTACAAAGATGTTTCTTTAACTGGTGGAACAACTATAACCGTATTTGATGCAGAAATAAATACCGAAGAGTTACAATCTTCTCTAATCACAAAATTTCCAGATTTACATATTAGAGTAATCACAGATTTATCTACGGGTAATCAGAAAGCTTTTTTCATAGAATCTAAAGAATCAGCAGACGTGTTAAAACAAGAGTTAGAATTAGAATTAGGATATTCTTTAACAGATTCAAATTCTTCAATAGAATTTTCCGGACAATCAATATCTGAAGGATTTTACAAACAACTTAGAATAGCAGTAATCGTTGCATTTATTTTAATGGCTATAGTAGTTTTTGTAATATTTAGAACACCAGTTCCAAGTGGAGCTGTAATTGTTTCTGCCTTTGCAGACATACTCATGACTGTTGCAATTATTGATTTGTTGGGTTTCAAACTATCTACTTCTGGAATAATCGCATTGCTAATGTTAATAGGATATTCCGTAGATACAGATATCCTTCTTACCACTAGATTACTCAAATCTTCCGAAGAAGCACCAGTCAATAAAAAATTGTTCGAGGCGTTTAAAACAGGAATGACTATGACTTTAGCAGCGATCGTAGCAGTAGGTTCAGCATTAATTATCGTTTACAATATTTCCGATGTATTGAGTCAAATGTTTATAATAATTTTAATTGGTCTGGGCTTCGATATATTGAACACTTGGGTAACTAATGCTTCAATCTTAAAATGGTATATGGAGGTTAAGAAAATTAAATGAAATTCTCTTTCAGAATGTGGATACTATGGTTGTTCTTAGTCGTCTCAATAATCTCAATAGTCAACATCCCTCCAACTCAAAAATTAATCTTAACTCTTGTTTTGATAGCAGGATTTATAACTTTAAGATTTCCCAAATCTAAAAAAGGGTTAGCATTAGTCTGGTTTTCTCTTATTTTAATTTCTATCTTTTTGATATATTCTTCTCTTGAAAAAGGCGTATTAGTCGAATCTATTGAATCTACCGATCCTTTCTTTAAAGAGGGAATTAGACAAGGCGAGATAATCACTCAAATAAATGGCAAACCAGTTTTAAATTTAGAAGATTTTCATAGATTAATCTTATTAGCTGAAACAAAATCAAAAATACGTTTTGATATATCTACCTCAACTAATGAATATACTGCTTTAATCAATAATACTCCACAAATAAGGGTCAAAGAAATACCAAATACTAACATAAAAACAGGACTAGATATAAGTGGGGGAGCAAGAGCTTTAGTTCAGCCAACACAAAGAATTTCAGAGCAAGAATTGCAAGACTTAATTGCAATTAGTAGAGAAAGATTTAACGTTTTCGGATTAGCCGATGTTCAAATAAAAGGAGTCAGTGATTTAGAAGGAAACAGGTTCATGCTCGTAGAAGTTGCAGGCGCTACTCCTGAAGATTTAGAATCTTTAATTTCAGAGCAAGGAAAATTTGAAGCAAAAATAGGTAATAAAACTGCGTTCATAGGAGGAGATAAAGATATAACTCATGTATTTAGGAATGACGCGACTCAATCAGCAATCTATCCAGCAGAGCAATCATCTAATGGCGGATATGTAAGTAGATTTTCTTTTGGTATAACTCTTAGTCCAGAAGCTGCTCAACGTCACGCAGATATAACTAAACAAATTTCAATTGATCCAGCATCAGGTGGACAATATCTTTCAGAAAATCTTACTCTTATTTTAGATGGTGAAATTGTTGATGAGCTAAGAATAAGCACAGGTCTTAGAGGACAAGTAGCTTCTCAAATTTCTATTCAAGGTTCTGGCGCAGGGAATACTCCAGATTTAGCTCTTGCAGACGCAAGGCAATCAATGAATAAGCTTCAAACATTACTTATCAGTGGAAGCCTTCCATTTGAATTAACTATTGTAAAATTAGACACAATTTCTCCAGCTCTAGGTAGTCAATTTAATTATGCTATTCTTTTAGCAGGATTAGTTTCGATAGTCGCAGTTAGCATAGTTATACTAATAAGATATAGGAAGTTTAAGATTTCAGCAGCACTATTACTTATTTCATTTTCAGAAATAGTTATAATTCTAGGAATTGCCTCTTTAATCAAATGGAATCTCGACTTACCTTCAATAGCAGGGATTTTAGCTACAATTGGAACAGGCGTAGACCAGCAAATAGTCATAGTAGATGAAGCGCGATTAGGCAAACAAGTAAGCATAAAAGAGAGGATGAAAAAAGCAATATTTATCGTGATGAGTGCTTATTTCACAGCTTTAGCATCATTATTACCATTATTCAAAGCAGGAGCAGGTTTATTCAAAGGATTCGCAATAACCACATTAATAGGAATCACTGCAGGAGTTTTCATCACCAGACCAGCCTTCGCAGAAATAATCAAACACTTAGAAGAGTAAATGTTTATCGGTATGATTATAAAGTTTTATTCATTCAAATTTTGATGTTACCACGATGGCATATTCTTTGGGGTTTAATATTTTCAATTGTATTCAAGCTAGCTGTTCCTCAAACCCCTTATTTTTTAATCTCTCTGATATGGTTTGCATCGGTGTTCATAGACTTTGACCATTATCTTGCCGGAGGAATAAAAAATAACAATTGGAAAATCAGTAATGTTTTAGATTATAATTATGAGAAAAGAGATAAAATTATCAATCTTAAAAAGAAAAAAGATTTATGTGAGAAAGGAGATTTTCACATATTCCACACAGTAGAAGCACACGCATTAATAGGAGGGATAGGGATATTTTTCACCCCTTTATTTTTCATATTTATAGGTATGGTTCTACACTCAATATTAGATTTAATATGGATGGTATATCACGACTTATTAAAGTCAAGAGAATTTTTCTTTTTTAATCAAATAAGAAGTATCTTTTTTTAGTTTTTTACAAAAAGCTCGCGACACCTTTAGTCATTAAAACCAACGAACATGTCCACAAGATAAATGTCCAAGGTGCAAAGAATAAACTAATAAAAAATAAAATTGCCGATAAAAAGTCAAATATGCTCAGCACATCTCCAGTAAACATAAATAAACTTTTCATAAAAAGTAACCCTCCGAAGAAAAAAACTAATTGAAGAGGGAGGTTCAGTCCAAAAATAATCGCAAATAGCGCAATTGCTGCTACCAAATCAAAGAAACCTAAAATCTTAACGATCATAAAAATTTCTATTTTAAGCTCTTTAACTAACTTTTTATACTTGTTTTTTGATATATTTTTATGAGAACATTAGTAATAATTCCCACATATAATGAGAAGGAAAATATCGCTATTCTAATTGAAAAAATATTATCTTCTTTAAAATCCTCTAATGTTTTAGTTGTAGATGATAACTCTCCAGATAAAACTTCAGAAATAGTTCAAAGTTTAATCAAAAAATTCCCTAGGAGAGTTTATTTGATTAAACGAGCCGGCAAACTAGGGTTAGGGACAGCCTATATTGAAGGATTCAAATGGGCAATCAAGTACAAATACGACCTCGTTATTCAGATGGATGCAGACTTCTCACATAATCCTGGATATCTCAAAAGACTGGTTTTTGAAGCAAAGAAATACGACTTAGTCTTAGGTAGTCGTTACGTAAAGAACGGAGGCACTAAAAACTGGGGAATAATAAGAAGATATATCAGTAAAGGGGGGAATATTTACGCAAGCCTCCTGCTCAATTTACCTGTAAAAGACGCTACTGGAGGATTCAAATGTTTTAATAGAAAAGTTTTAGAGTTAATAGATTTAGATTCAGTTAAGTCAAACGGATATTGTTTCCAAATAGAAACAACTTATCGTAGCTATTTGAAAGGTTTTAAAATCAAAGAAATCCCTATTATTTTTGAAGATAGGCGTGTAGGAAAATCAAAAATGTCTAAAAAAATAGTTCTTGAAGCACTACTCAAAGTTCCAGCAATGCGATCTCTAAAAAGGGAATTAAATAAAAATGATTAAACTTAGCAGAAATACAATTTTGTTTTTTAGTCTGTCATTTATTTTAATTTTATTGACTTTCGCAACTAGATTTTATGGGGGAGCAGACATATTAGATTATCTCGACTCTGCAAAGTTTTTTGCCGGAGATTATTCTGCAAAGATACGCCTTTCCCACTCTTATGCTTATGGTTTACTACACGCTCTTCCTATAGGCTTAACCGAGAGCTTTATCTTTTTTAAAATAACTAGCCTAATATCGTTATTTGGAATAGTTTATTCGGTATACAGGATAACTAATCGAGACAAGAGAGCTCTCTGGCTTAGTTTACTTTCTCCAATAGTTTGGTATATGGCTCCTTGGGCTAGTCCGATTCAACTAGCAAGTCTTCTATTCCTATGGAGCTATTATTTCGTTAGAAGTTATGATAAAAACGAGCAATTAAAAGATCTATGCTATTCTGCAATTTTGTTAGGCTTATCTTTAGTTTTCTGGGACGGTGTATTATTTTTCATCCCTTTTTTTGTTCTATGCTTTTTTTACAATAAGAAACTGATACAAACAATTAACTTTATATTTTTCATTTTTGTAGGTCTTACACCTCGCCTAGTGTTAGATTACATATTATTTGGACACCCATTATTCGGGCTATTAAGGTATTCAGCTTCAGCAATGTATATTATTTTCTTCGGAGGAGTCTACGAGCAACAGCCACTATCAGGGGTTTTAAAATTAGTAATCGTTCTTCTTTTCTTGCCATTTTCTTCTTATGCATTATTCAAAAAAAATATCTTTCAAGATAACAAAAAAAATATCATTTTCTTGCTCGCATGCTTACTTATTACAGTATTCAATTCACAAATAAGGCTCTTATTATTTTTTATCCCATTACTAACTATTATTCTTTGTAAATATCTGACCAAAGTACAGTTTATTATTCAAATTATTTTTTATATGGTTTTGAGTTTATTAGTAATTGTCCCTTATATTATCCAAATAAATCATGATACTAACTTTAAAGATTTTGGATCAATCCCTTACTTAACGGAAGGTATGCAGATTACTCCGGGATTCACAGAGAGGATGATAAAACAAGATCTAAATCAGATATCTCTAGATTATCCTATTCAAGTTTTATTGGTTGGTCCCAGTTTTGAAGATTACAGATTGTTAGCTAATGCATATAATGGTGAAAATATAAAAGAATTTGTTAGTTTTGAAGATTATAATTTATGGGCAAATAATGACACGCGTGTGTTCGGTAAAGAAATGTGTTCGCACGTTAAGATTCCTGAGAGAAGAGACTTTTGCACATCATTTAGCATTCATAAATCTTTTAATGATGCTACAGATTACGACTCGATAGTTTATGCTATAAGTACCGGCGATACATTAAATTCTTCAGAGTTTATATTTGTAAAAAAATATGAGTCTCTATCTATTTTTAGTAAAATTAATTAGTTTTCTGAGCAATAATTGCTATTTCATCGTAATTGTTTATAGTCATGGACTTATTTTTGAGACTTTTAGGGGTAACTGAATTAGCCAATTTTGAGATTAAAGGAGAATATTCTGAGATCTTATGGATTATAGTACCAATACTTCTAATCCTTCCAGTAGGATAGATATTTAATACGGAAAAACCGGTTCTATTAAGCAATTTAGTGATTGTTTTTCTATTGAAATAATAAATATGTTCTTTAGGTTTGTAATGCAACCATTTCTTCTTAGTTAACTTAGCCATAATGCTTCCAGCATCAGGTGTAGAGAGAAACAAAATACCTTCATTACTTAATAAATTATTAGCTTTTTTCAGAGTCGTTTGTGGGTCTACAAGGTGTTCAATTAAATCACCCATCACTATTAAGTCAAATTTCTCATTTGCGACTTCATCTTCTAGTATTCCTACCTTGGCGTTCATCCCTCTTTTCTTTACCTCTTCAACAGCACTCTTATTAATGTCTATCCCTCTCGCAATGAAATTTTTATCTCTAACCACTTCTAGAAATGCTCCAACATTGCATCCAACGTCTAGTATTTTTAGAGGTCTTTCTTTCTTAGAATACATTTCTATTACTTTTAACCTCTTCCTAAAATTGACTACATCATCTTCTCTAGTTGTTAAATAATCAAAAATTCCACTTACTTCATTTTTGTTGTATCTGTCTTTAAGCTTCGTAAATGTGTCTCTTGGATTTACATATATAATTCCGCAAGGACATTTTAGAAAACTATATTTGTCTTTTTTAAAAATCAAAATACCTTCATCTTTTTTGCATAAACAACAAACAGATTTCTCCATTCTTCAATTCAGTTGTTAGATTAGGTTATTTTGATAAGGAGCTCAAAAAGAACTCTCGAAATATCTTTTAGGCATAAGATACTAATTTCAAAAACCCCTTTATTTATCTAACGGCCCTCCCATAACAGGTAGATTCTTACAACCATATAATTCTGGTAAAAATTTGGTTGTTTTTAAGCCTTTCTTAATTAATCAAAAATAGGTTGATCTCTGCGTGCTGGAAAGCTTTAAAAAAGAGTAATTCTAGCAAAGTTAATGTCAGCTAGTTCTGAAGTAATAGATGAAGAAATGAGGCATGCAAAGGCATGTGCATACAAAGAATTTCAATATGAATCAATGAATGATATCTACAAAAAATGGCCACTTTGTATACCTTCAAGGCACAGAGTTAACAAAATTATGGAAGAAGTAGAGAAAATTGGTGGGAAAAAAATAATTGACTTGGGATGCGAAGCTGGATTTGTTTCAAGAAAACTTTTAGATAAAAAGAAATACGATGTTTATGCGATAGACATTTGCCATACAGCATTGAACGAATTTAAGAAAATCTTAGATCGTGAAGGATATACTAAAAAACCAGTAATAAAACAAGCATTCATACAAGAGATTCCATTTGAAGATAACTTGTTTGACATAGGTATTTGCACAGAAGTTATTGAACACAGTCCTAAATTGGATGTAGCTTTCAAAGAAATGAGCAGAGTAATAAAGAAAGATGGATACTTGATAATTACCTTTCCAATCGAATCCCAAAGAGATAAAGTATATCCTCTTGCAAAGCTACTAGGGATGAACGTAGATGTGTTAAAAGAAGTTACTCTATATGACCATAGTGCAGAAGTTATCATGGGTCGTTTAAGTAAAAATTTCACTGTGAAAAAACATATCAAAATACCAAGAATTTTTCCGATTACTAATTTGATTGTCTGCAAGAATAACAAATGAAATTTACTAATTTGTGGTTATCGATTAAGCATAAAACTACGAGTTTATCTAACTTAACTATATGCTTCGCTATTTTTTTAGCTTCTTTATCTTTTATGCTTCTAACACCTAATAATAATCTTAGTGGTGGGGATTTGGCAATGTTTTTGAATGGTCAAATGCGAGTAGTGCAAGGAGACACACCTTACAAAGATTTTTGGACACCTTATGGAGTTTTAGAGTCTTACTTTCCAGCATTTATTTTTAAAAATTTTGGACAAACAATTAATTCAATATATCTTGCAAATATAATCATTTGTGCGTTAATAGTCTTGGTAACTTTTATTCTTGCAATGCAAGTCACAAAGAGCAGAATTCTTTCACTATGTTGCGCCGCATTATTTTTGTTTAATGGAATATACTGGAGAACATTTTATTATATCCACGCATACATGTTATTTCTCCTTTTATCTACACTTTTTCTTTTTTTCTACTTTGAAAAAAATAGGAAGAGGGATTTATTATTGGTGGGTATTTTTACCGCAGTTGCTTTTTTATTCAAAATAGAAATGACTGGGGCATATGGCGTGGCTCTGTTCTTAATCATTATAACTAGAAATTTATTAATTGGAAAAAGATTAAACAATAGTGTAAGAGAATTGTTTTTAATTTTAGTTGGGTTTATGGTTCCATTTTTAATTCTCATATTAATCCATCCAGAGGTCGTTCCATATTTATACAAATATATGGTTGTAGACTCATTAAACAGCGGAACATCTATGAATTTACCTTACTTCCATAGTATTGGTTCATACTTTAAAATTTTACTAAGCAAAATATCTCTTTTTGAAAACCAGAACAGCATCTTTAATCTTTTTCAAGTAGGCTTCTTCTTTCTTCATCTTTTGAATGTAACTTTAAACTATATCTTACCTTTTCTAATCTTGCCCATTTCAGTAATAGTATTTAGAAGAATAAAAATAAGAGATAGTAATAAAATCTATCTTTTATTTTTCATTTTTTGGTTTTTAGTAACTTTTCCAAAATCTCTGGGTAGATCTGCTGCATCCCAACTATCCCACGCATTAATGCCTTTATTTTTTGTTCAAGTCTTAATAATCTCTTCTTTTAGCAGAAATCTATTTTTAGAAATTAAGCCAACTTTAAAGAGAATAGTGTATCTAGTTACAATTATCAGTCTAGTATTATCTACCACTATAGTTATTTCTTCTTCGTTAAACACAATATCTAAACCTAATTATCAAATTGAAACAGATTACGGCATAATCAAGACAGATGAAAAAGAATCAGCCAGGGAAACAAACGAAGTAATCTCCTTGATTTACAATTATACTCAAAGTACAGAAGATTATATCTTTGTTTCAACCCAAGAAGCCCCCCCATTCTATACTTTAACAAATAGAAAGAACCCTACTTATTACAGCGCTATGTTTGACGTGATAATCCGCCCATCACTTGAAAAACAGAATAAAATGTGTCAAGATTTGGTAGATAAGGGTACAAAGATTGTTATTCATGATGCCTACTGGGGCTACGATCAATTACCTGAAAGACAATTCCTTCATGCTGCCAAAACCTTACACGAATGTATAATTAATAATTTTGAGTTTATTGGCAATTATGGAAGATATCAAATATACATATTACCTAACTAGCAAGGATTTTTAAACAAATATCTAGATAAGTTTACATGCGCGCATATATTGTAATTCCAGCATATAATGAATCAGGAAACCTGCCAAAAATTTTAAACAAATTAGTAGAATTAAAAAAAACAATTCCTTTAACACCAATAGTGGTTGATGATGGCAGTTCAGATAATACTTCAGAAATAGCAAGAAAATTCACTAAAAAATTAGGTCTAAAATTAATAGTCCATAGCCCAAATAAAGGGATCCCTCAAACGTTCTATGATGGTTTGCAAATGGCCTCAAAATTATCTAAAGAAGGAGATGCTATTTTTATCATAGAAGGAGACGATACTTCTGATACAAAACTTATTCCTAAAATGCTTGAGTCCATAAAGTCTGGAAAAGACATAATCGTAGCTTCACGATACCTAAAAGGCGGAGGGTATAAGAATTTTCCCTTGCATAGAACTTTAGGAAGCAATGCTGTAAACATAGTGCTCAAGTTTTTCTTCTATCATAAGAATGTAACTGATTACACTATTTTTTTCAGAGCGTATTCTGCAAGAGTTGTAAAAAAAGCATTTGCAAAGTATAAATCCCAACTTATTACTACAAAGTCTTTCGCAGCAAACCTTGAGATTTTAATCAAATTCGGAGAATTTTCAAGAGGAAACACAGAATTTCCATTTATTTACGATTACGGATTAAAAAAAGGTAAGTCAAAAATGAAACTCTTCAAAACTTTGTTTGAATATAAAGATCTGATTTTTAGAAAGATTTTCGGAAGGAAATAAACTACTCATATTTAATTTTTAGAAGATTTTTCTCAAAGTCTAGCAATATTTAACGGAAGAAAATAAGACTTAGAAATCTCTCTGTTTGTTCTAGGGTATACGAATCTTATTCTTTTAGGATTTATTTCAGCCCTCCAATCTTTTCCATGAATTCTATCTAGAGCCACAACAACTATTGATTTTACATAAGGGTGAATTGTTCTACTCTCTAAGACTTCTGACCCTCTAAAGACTTTCCAAGCTTCATTTCCATTTCCCGTAATTATTTTTCTTTCAGCAACACTCCTTCTATCTATTTTCACAGCATAAACTGAGGTCGGTGTATTGATAGGATATTCGCGAGGGTTTTCTTTGCTGTTTCCTGGAACAAATATACTTCCTCGACCAATATAATCAGTTTCTTGAACAGATACTCTAAGTCCCATTTCAGACTTAAAACTATCTTTAAGCTCTTGTGTTTCTCTTTTAGATTTAGGAACTCTTCCACCAACAATCCACCATCCAGGCAGAAATTCTCCTTCAAGTCTTTTAATCAACACAACTTCAGGCTTATCGGTTAGTACTGGAACCCCATCTACACAATACATCGAACTATATCTCCTAATATGATGATACAGGTCTATTGGTAAGTATCCTTCTATTGATGAACCAAAACGAGAAACAAACTTTCTAAAAATAGGACTACTATCAGGTTCAGAAGACATACTAATTTCCGTTATTTGCCAAAGTCCAATCGTACAATTTCTTTATGCCTTCATCAATAGAAACTTTAGGCTCCCACCCGAGTAAGTCTTTAGCTTTAGCTATATCGGCATAGAATACTTTCTGATCACTAGGTCTCCAAGGTCCAAATTTAGGAGTGATTCCTAATTTCTCGCAAAGTTCAATTAAAGAGATAGTATTTTTGTATCCTCCACCAATACTAAATGCCTCTCCTTTGAGAGAGGAGTTGCCCTTGAGTAATTCTTGTCCCTCTAAAACAAGTAAATCAACGACATCATTAACATATAACAAATCTCTAACTTGTTTCCCATCACCAAATATAGTTATGTCTTTTCCAGTTATTTTTTGTTTTATAAAATAGCTGACCCACCCTTGATCAATTATTCCAAATTGATTTTCACCATACATACACGAAAATCTATTGACTACTCCTCCAAACTCACGTACATAAATATCTCCAGTTAGTTTAGAACATCCATAAGGAGTGTGTTTTCTTGCATCTATCGAAAATTCAGCAGATATTCCTTTTTCAGCCAACTCTCCATCAAAATCATATCTTTTCTCAAATTCTTTTAATGGAACAGTATTTACATTATCTCCATATACTTTATTGGTAGAAGCATATACAAGAGGAATATTATGTTCATGAGCTGTTCTTGCTATGTTAAATGTGCCTTCTGCATTTATTTTAAAATCACTTATAGGACTTGTAACACTTTTTGTTACAGCGACTTGAGCCGCAAAATGGTAAATCAAATCAGGTTTTTCCTTAACAATAACTGAAGGAACATCACTTATTTCAACTTCGTAAATTCTAAGAAATGGATATTCCTTTTTCAGCTTTTCAAGATTAATCTCCGCACCTCTTCTAGACAAATCATCACATAGAATAATACTAGCTCCAAGTTTTATGAGTCTTCTTGTAAGATTGCTTCCCAAAAATCCTGCTCCCCCAGTAATGAGTACTTTCATGTTTTAGCTTCAAATAGAGCTCTTTTATAGTTTATGGTAACCTATTATGGCGATTCTTTTCTTATAATGAATGCTTGTCCTCCCCAATAGGACTGTCTTAATGGAATTGCTTTAATTTTCTTATTTTTACCAAGGAATTCAGTAAAGGCTTTCTGTTCTCCCTGGAGGGGGTTCCCTCTAAAGCAATACCAGTCATCAAATACGATAATAGTTCCGTTTTGGATATAGTCTTGAATGAATTTTAAAACCGGAACTGTTGATTCATATAAATCACAGTCTATCCAAACAATTGCCGCTTTTTTTATAGACAATTTCTTTTTTAGTTCAGGAGTTAGTGACTTGTCATACCATCCCTTTACAAGCTCAACCCTTCGCAAATCAACTTTAGATTTATTTAAAATAGAAACAAAACTTTTGATGCTATTTGAGTAATCTCCCTTTGCAAAGTGTGCGAATTCTTTTAGATCTAAGCCCTTTACGTCAGGTAATCCTTCAAAACTATCAAAACCATAAAATTTCATCTTAGCCAAATTCTTTCCCATTGCTTTTGAAAAATGATATGCTGGAATGAATGTTCCTCCACGATACACTCCGAACTCAAGATAATCCCCTTCAAGCTTATTAGAACGAGCATAATCCATAATCTGAAGCAATAGTTTTTCTCTTTCTGTATAAGAAAAGATCTCTTTAAGTTTGATGGTCCAACTATTGAATCTACGCGGACTATACATAATAGCCTCGTACATTTTTTTGAGCAATTTAACCATTAGATTCAGTAAAAAACTTCGGTTTTTAAGACTATTGATAGCCCAAAGGCAATAGCTAAAAAGGTAGAAACATAGTAATGAATATGGATGAAAAAGAAGAAATAAACAAATCTTTGAATGTTTTAGCAAAATCAGCATTTGTAGTGCTTTATGGAGTTTTACTCTCTAAAATCTTTACATATATTTACAGAGTGATAATCGCAAGACAATTTGGACCAGAAGTTTATGGGGCTTTTTCTTTAGCAATAAATATAGTCAGTCTAGTAATAGCAATATCTCTTCTAGGTTTTGATTCTGGAATTGTAAGATTTATTCCGCTCTACAAATCAAAAAAAGAAGAGAGGAATATCTATTATTTGATAAAATTTAGTCTAAAAATATGTTTCATAACGAGTATTATCTTAGGGGCCGTTTTATTTATATTATCTGATTTTATTTCATATAATATATTTCACGAAGAAAAATTAAGTTTATATCTAAAACTTTTTAGTTTTATTGTCCCTATTTCAGTCATTGCAGTTTACTTATTAGCTGTGATAATTGCTTACGAAAAAATAAAACTTTACTCCTTTATTGAAAATATAGCAACTAATGGTTTGAATGTTATGTGTTTAGTTTTACTATTATTATTAGGATTCGGAGAGCTATCTGTTCCTCTTTCTTTTTTCATTGGAAGTATTATTCTTTTATTACTTACATATATTCTTTTTAAAAAATATATCTCTTACGAAAAAATTGGAACTCTTGATGTAAAACAAAAAAAAGCTATAAACAAAGAATTTTTGACATATTCAGTCCCCTTGCTTTTCTTTATTATCTTAAATGTTCTTCTAGCCTGGGTTGATTCTTTCTCGCTAGGGTACTTCAAAGGCACGAGAGCAGTAGGATTTTACAATGCAGCAGTTCCAATCGCCATGCTAGTTAACTTAGCTCCCCAATTATTCGTAAAATTATTCTTCCCTATAATAACTAGAGAGTTTGGGAAAAAAAATAATAAATCAATTTCAGAACTTAGTAAACAAGTGAATAAATGGATTTTATTTCTAAACTTGCCATTAATAGTATTAGTAGTACTATTCCCTGAAAGATTCATTGATTTATTCTTTGGAAAAGAATACCTCCTAGCTTCTAACGCATTAAGAATTTTGGTCATTGGAACCTTTTTCATATCTTTCTCGAAAGTTACTGATAGAATTCTCGCTATGTTAGGAAGATCAAAGACACTACTCTTCAATATAATTATAGCAGTAATCCTAAACTTCTTGCTAAATGCTTTGTTTATTCCTATGCCTATTATTTTGGGGATGGAGAACTCATTAGGTATAAATGGTGCTGCTATCGCTACAGTAATATCTAGTGGAGTATTAATGTGTCTTTCTTTTTTCCAGTCAAATAAGTATCTTTCTCTAATTCCTTTAAGAAGAAAGATGCTTAATCTTTTGTTAGCTTCTCTTATCACCATTATTATACTTTGGCCGTTTAGATTAGCAATAACAAACACCTTCTCTTTCATATTTGCCTCCATATTTTTCGGACTAGTCTACTTAGTGCTAAGTTTTATTCTAAAATCATTAGACGATAACGATAGATTAATACTCAAAGACTTAGTTAAAATTGGTAAAAAAGAGGATTAAGCATATCTTTTTAAACAGCTTTTTTGTCTTTTTTACATGGTAAATTTCGCGATTGTTGGTTGTGGAAGGGTCTCTGGAAAACATATAGATTCTCTTAAACAGATAGTTGGAGCAAAAATTGTTGCAGTATGTGATGTGAATGAAGAGAAAGCTAAAAAAGCATCTACGCAAGCAGGATGTAAATATTACACAGATTATAATGATTTATTAAAAGACTCTAATATTGATGTTGTAAATATATGTACTCCTTCTGGTATGCATCCTGAGATGACTATTCAAGCAGCGAAAGCTGGGAAAAATGTAGTCTGTGAAAAGCCTATTGCTTTAACTATGAAAGATGCACATGCAATGGTGCAAGAATGTAAAAAAAATAGGGTTTCTTTATTTGTTGTAAAGCAAAATAGATATAATCCAGCGATAGTACAATTAAAAGAAGCAATTGAAAAAGGAAGATTTGGAAGAATATTTTTGGCGAATGCGACTGTACGATGGAGCCGAGGTCAAGATTATTACGATCAAGATTCATGGAGAGGAAAAATATCGTCTGATGGAGGAGTTTTGTTGAATCAGACATCTCACCATATAGATATGCTTCAATGGTTAATAGGAGAAATAACATCAGTAATATGTAGAAAAGCTACTTTCGCTCATGAGATTGAAACAGAGGATACTGCAATAGCGCTTTTAAAATATAAAAATGGCGCAATTGCAACCTACGAAGGAACTACATGTGCATTTCCGAGAGATTTGGAAGGTTCTATTTCAATTCTTGGAGAAAAAGGATCTGTTAAAATAGGAGGATTTGCAATGAATAAAGTCGATGTATGGCAGTTTTCAGAACCCTATGCAATAGATGAACACATAATTCATTCTATGACTAATCCTCCAAATGTTTATGGATTTGGCCATTTGCCAATGCTTAAGGAAGTTGTTAAATCTCTACAAGCAAACCAAGAGCCCAAAATAGACGGAGAAGAAGGGTCTAAGAGTTTGAGAGTTATAATTGCGATGTTAAAATCTGCAAAAACTGGAAAAGAAATATTTGTTGATGAGATAAATGATGAAGATGTGAATTATTATTATTAATACTCATGAGCTTAGAATCTAAAATGGAACAACATCCAACAGCAATAGTCGAAGGAGAGAAAAACAAATTTGGAGACGGAAGTCTTATTGGACCATATTGCACAGTTAAGGATATTACTTTAGGAAAAGGAGCAAAACTTTTCAAATTTGTTAATGCCTATGGATGCAATATTGGTGCAGAAACAAAGGTCGGAGCATATGTAGAAATTCAAGCAGGTGCTAAAATAGGAGAGAGATCTTTTGTTTCAAGTCACACATTCATCTGCGATTTAGTAACTATTGGAAATGATGTTTTCGTAGGTCATGGAGTTATGACTATTAACGACCTCTTTCCTCCATCACGTAGAAGAACTGGAAGCCCAGAACATTGGGAACCAACACATATTGGGGATAATGTAGTCATTGGAAGTGGGGCGACTCTATTTCCAGTTAGAATAGGAGATTATGCAATAATTGGCGCGGGCTCGGTGGTAAGAAAGGACGTTCCAACTGGACAAGTCTGGGCAGGAAATCCTGCGAAGTATATTTGCGATGTAAAAGACTTGAAGTATAAAGACGGAAAACCTGTTTTTAATATATAATTTTTCAATACATATCCTTAAAAAATATCTAATTTTACTATAACTATGCACATACCATTAGTAGACTTGAAAGCACAGCACGACTCTATGAGAAAAGAGTTAGATGAAGCCCTGAACAGAGTCATAAATAATTCTAGTTTCATAATGGGTGAAGAGGTCAAGAAATTTGAGACAAGTTTCGCAAATTATTGTGGTGCGAAACATTGTATTGGTGCTTCCAACGGAAGTACGGCTCTGTATGCAGTACTAAAAGTTCTAGGTCTTAAAGAAGGAGACGAAGTAATAATGCCAGTAAATACGTTTATTGCAACTGCCTTTTCTGCAACTTTAATGGGAGGAAAGCCTGTTTTTGTAGATGTTAATGAATCAGACTTACTAATAAATACAAAACTTCTTGAAAAAGCGATAACACCAAGGACAAAAGTAATTATTCCAGTTCACTTATATGGAGGAGTATGCGACATGGATGAGATAAAAAGAATAGCTGACAAACATAAAATAATCATCTTAGAAGATTGCGCTCAAGCTCATGGAGCAACTTACAAGGGGAAAAAAGTTCCTGTTTATGGACTCGGTTGTTTCAGTTTCTTTCCTGCGAAAGTTCTTGGATGTTTGGGAGATGGAGGAGGTATAGTTTGTGATGATGACATTATGGCTCAGAAATTTAGAAAATTTGTAAATCACGGAAGAATTGACAAATATCTTCACGACTCTGAAGGTTTCAATTTCCGTCTAGATGCATTACAGTCTGCAGTGTTAGAAGCAAAGATGAAACATCTTGTTGGTTGGGTAAATAAAAGAAGAAGTCTTGCTAGCATATATTCAAAAGAAATTCCAAAATTTGGAAGGCAAATTAATTCTAAAGATGTAGATTCATGCTACTACATGTATATTATTAGAACTACAAAAAGAGAAGAACTTCAAAAATACCTTAAAGAAAAAGGAATAGAAACAGGAATTCATTATCCTGTTCCATTACATGTTCAACCTGCACTTACATATTTAGGATACAAATCCGGCGATTTTCCAGTAGCTGAAAAAGCTGCAAAAGATATATTATCTATTCCATTATATCCAGAGATGACAAAAGAACAACAACACTTAATTATATCAACTATCAATAGTTTTTCTGCTTGAAATGGTTCAAAAAAGAATGAAAGTCGCATTTATCGTTGGAGACTTTCCAGATGAAATAGGTAGCTTTGTATCTGATCAAATAGATGAAGGAGTAAACAATGGATTAGATATTTCTATTTTTGCAGTAAGCGAGTCAAAAAAACCTTTCGCTAAAAAATTTCTAGATTCTTGTAAATACAAAGAGAAGATATTTTTTATCAATGTTCCTAGAAATATGTTTTTAAGATATCTCAAAGCTTCATGGCTAATGCTTGCAAATATCTTTACTCATCCAGGGGCAATATTCAGAGCATTAAGTTTTAAGAATTACAAACAAGTAGCTTGGACATTGATGCCTTTATACTTCAAATTATATTTTCTTAATAGAAAAAATAATTTTGATATAATTCACAGTCATTTTGGTCAGCGTGGAATTTATGGCGCAGCCATTAAAGAGGAAGGGATCCAAGGTAAACTCGTCACTTCGTTTTATGGAGGAGATCTTTCATATTTTGTAAAACAAACAAATCCTCAAGTATACAATATTTTAATTCAAGAAGGAGACTTATTTTTACCTCTATCTTCAAATTTTAAAGAAATATGGCTTAATTTGGGAGGGCCAAAAAACAAAACGATAGTCCATAGAGTAGGAATAGATTTGTCTAACTTTTCATATTATCAAAGGCCCTCAAAAAAATCGACAAATATACTCATGATTGCGCGATTTGTTGAAAAAAAAGGCCACATATATGCAATAGCTGCTTTTAGTCAAATAGTAAAAAAACATCCTCAAACAAAACTGACTCTAGTTGGAGATGGGCCTCTTTTAGACAGCATAAAACAATTAGTCAAGAAATTAAATCTTGAAGATAAAATTGAATTTATTGGTAAAGTTTCTACTATTCAACTACCAGAAATTTATCGCTCTGCAGATATCTATTTATTGCCTAGCCTTACTGCATCTGATGGGGACAAAGAAGGAACTCCTGTATCTTTGATGGAAGCACAAGCCACAGGGCTACCAATTATAGGAACAACACACAGTGGAATCCCCGAAGTAGTTGTAAATGGCAAAACAGGTTTTCTCGTAGCGGAGAAAGACTCTTATGCTTTAGCAGATAAATTATCTTTCTTGATCAATAATCCTTCTAAAAGAATAGAAATGGGAAAAGCTGGTCAAAAATATGTTAAAGAAAACTATGAAAAGAAAAGACAAGCGGAGAAGTTGCTATATTTATATAGGTCAATAATAGCCAATAATCAGAATGATAAAAATTTGCTTCTTTAGTGTAGGCTTTGCATTCAATAGGCTGGTTAGACTAAGATATTATGAAAAGATTTTTCCAAAAAACGTAGAAATGTTCCTTATAACTACAAACAAATACGAAGGTACTAAGGAGCAGAACTATCAAGGTCAATGGAACCTCAAGAGGACAAAAGTAGTAGTTATGGACTACAACTCCCTAAAGCTCATGTGGGATGTTCGGAAATTCTGTCACGATAATAAAATTGATATAGTAACTAATATAGGTCATCCATTCGGAATGATTCCTTTAATTTTTGGAACAATAGGGACTAAAGCAAAAAATCTGTTGTATTTTTTTGGAGATACTCTTGAGACTCCAAAAATGGATACATTATCAAAGATAGGCCTAAGAACTTTATTTATTTTACCTCTTTATTTTCCAATAGTAAAACTAGCTGACAAAATTGCTTTTGTCGGAGAAGTAAGCTATCGAAAAGCTCCGCTATTCTTCCTATCTAGAAAAAGTAAATTCTATCAATTGCACGCTCCAGTAGATGTCAATCTTTTTAGACCAGTAGATAGAGCAAAAGCAAGAAAAGAATTAGGAATTAAACCAGATGAGAAAGTGATACTCTATGTTGGTAGAGTAAGTAGAAGAAAAGCAGGACGTCTTTTAGAAGGATTAATTCTCAAGAATCCAGATATTAAGTTTATAGTAATTGGTAGGTGGGCCGAGGATGAAATTCCAAAACCTAAAACTCCAAATTTAATTACTCTGAATAAGGTACCTAATGAAGAACTTTACAAGTATTACAATGCAGTAGATTTATCTTTCGCATATCATTTACAAGGATATCCTATGGGGATAGTAGGGGAGGAATCTCTTGCTTGTGGAACTCCAATTCTTCATATAGAAAAGCTTTCTTCTCCAGGCAGTTCAAAAGCAATAGTCAAAATACCATTTGATGCAGATAAATCAACAAAGATAATCTCAGAGTTCTTTAATTTACCAGAAAAAGAAAAGAAACTGCTCCAGAAAGATGCTAGGAGATACGCAGAAGAATATTGTTCTGACGAATATTGGAAAAAAAGATATCTTGAATTTTATCTCAAATAATAATCTATATAAGGCCTATAAAATTGCATAATTAATGCTGCTGTAGTGTAATGGTTAACACGCTTCCTTTACGTGGAAGAAATCCCGGTTCGATTCCTCGCGGTGGCATTTTCATGTTCAGCAGCGAGTCTCCGAAGCGAAGCAAGGAGTGTCGAGCAATAGAACATGAAAACATGATTTGCTTCAGCGAGTCTCCGAAGCGAAGCAAGGAATAAGTATTAAAAATGTAATATTTTTTTATTTTTCAGTTAATTCGCGCACTTTCTTATCGTGTACGCTTGAGTCAACTTTTCCTATTTTTTTCTTTACCCACTGATTCATAGTCCAAAATATACTAAAATTTCTTATCAATTTTCTTCTGACCGATGTAAAGAAAGGATAATCCCAGTGATAGTAGTATACCTTCCCACCCCATTCTTCCTTGAAATGATTTACATTTTTTAGATGGCCTCTCGCGTTTATCTGCCATCCTCCTAAGTCAACAAAACTATATTGGTTGTCTAAAGAATATTTTATCGTTATCCAATACATATAATCATGAGTTCGATACTCTTGATATTTTTTGATACTCGCATATACAATCGGCCTTATTCCTTTTTTACTAGAATTTATTCCATAGAACTTCTCAGTTATTGAACCCAAAGCAAAACAACCCACAATAGTTTTGTTTTTTTTAACATAATATAATTTTTCGCCAGCTGGTTCTACAAACTTACGCCATCGGGCATAAGTCCAGGCAGCAGTACCGCCGTCAATAAGAGTTTTCATATGCATAGTATACATTTTCTTTAAGTCTTTTTCAGAATTTGCCTGCTCATAAGTCAAACCTGCTTTGATAGCCTGCTGTATATATTTGCGCCGAGTATATTTTACTCCTCTCCAAACTTCTTCCTCGTTTTTCCCTTCAAGGTCTATGCGGATAGTAGCATTAATATCTTTCATATTATCTTCTCATATCGTCTAAACATCATATTTAAATATACTTTTTTGACTTTATTACTTTATGGATAGCACCCATTTTTTAAGGGAAAAATCCAAGAAATTTTTATTACCTCTCTTTATAAGGCTAAATGTTCCATCAAAATTTCTTCTATTTTTCAGGATATTCTTTGCATTTGTAAGTGGAGTTCTGCTATTATTTGACAATACTATTTCTTTGGTTTTCTTCATAGCCTACCAGTTTGTTTTCCTTGTTGATTACGTAGATGGCCCTCTAGCGAGAATTAGAAAAGAGTTTTCTCCAACTTTAAACAGAGTAGATAGGGTAGCTCATTCACTTACTTCAGCATTATTTTTATTAGCTATCACTATAAGCTTATTTTTAAGAATAAATAATCTCTACTTGTTAGGTATAGGTACAATAGGAGTATTTTCGATAATTAGCTCAATTTTACTTGAGTGGTTCTGGACAGCTAAAAAAAGAATATCTCTTAAAGAACTCAAAGAAAGACATAAAATCTCTACAAGTAGCCAGTTTCTTTTTTATAATTTTATAAGGATAGATGGACCATTTACCCTCTTCTTTTTCCTCAAAATTCTTAATCTAGACTTGTATTTGTTAATTTTCTTTGGAATACTTAACTTTTTAATCTTAGGTAAAAAGGTTTATTCAATATTAACATGGAAAGAAAAGAAAAACTAAAGCAGAAGCTTTCAAAGAAATATTTTAGCGATATTGCAAATAAATATGACTCTGCAAGAAACTCAGATTTTCGCGAAGTTGAACTTCAAAAAGATGAGTTCAAGATAATAACGGACTTCGTGCATAAATCTAAACCTGGCAAAGTATTAGACGTAGCTTGTGGAACAGGAGTATACTTATCGCTTTACAAAGGCCGAGAAGTTCATGGAGTAGATATCTCCAAAGATATGCTTAAATATGCAAAAATTAAAAATCCAAAAGCAAATCTAAAGGTTGCAAATGCAGAGCGCCTTCCTTACAAAGATAAAACCTTTGCAGTAGTTACAAGCGCAAGATTCATATGCCACACACCAGAATATAAAAAAATTATTCATGAGATGGTAAGAGTAATCTCTCCAGGAGGATCGCTAATCTTAGATTTTCCTAATAAATATTCTCTCTCTGCAATAACTACTAAAATTAGGTTGATGCTTGGGAAATTAGCTTACTACAACCTAATATCTTTAAGCGAGGTTAAAAAAATCGCTCGAGTTAATAATTTAAAAATAGTCCAAATAAAGTCCAAAGTATTTCTCCCTCCCAAATTATTACCTATGTTTTGCTATCCTTTGATACGCTACTTAAACAATAAAATATCTTCAGTCACAAATATGTTCTGTACTCCCTTGTATGTTCATTTTATTAAAAAATAACTGTTTTTTATTTTCCCCAGAAAATCCAGAATCTTGTCATCCATTGTACGCTAGATATAATTCCAAAAGCAATGAACAGGAAGTAAGGCGCATCAAGCGCTATTCCGATTCCTACTAGTGTCCATTGGACATCCAAAGAGAATGCAAAAGCCCCAGGATTGAATATTCCTTTTGACTTCTTACTCGCTTTATCGCGCACTTTTTGTATTGGATTATCTAATTTGTATTTATCACGTAATACACTTGAAATAAGGGCAGCATAATTAATCATCATATAGCTGAATATTGTATAAGCTCCAAGAACAATAATCCAAATATCTCCTGTATTTTCAAATCCTCTTATCATCATTGCAAGAAAGGCTACAAAAAAACTCATGAATCCTACAGCTTCATCTAACCATTCACCCATAGCACTTTTATGTTTGTAATACCTAGCAACAGTACCATCCGCTAAATCTATAACAACTCCATAAGCAAAGAATATTCCTGCGAGGATTAACCAGTAACTATCAAGGTAATAAATCATAAATGCAGAGATTAATGCAAAAACAAAGCTTAGAAAGGTCACAGTATTTTCATGAAGCTTTAATTTAATAAAAATCCACGAACTCCAGATAGTAATCGGATGGTAAAAATATTTTATTAGTGGTCGAGTCAAATGATCTTTTTTGAAATGCTCATCTACTTCAGATAGTTTAACCATACTTAACTAAAAATATTTGGTTTTATATATGTTGATGTGCTTCCTAATATCGGCGCATCAAGCACCCCAAACAAGCAGCATTGTTTTTTTGATCTTCTTCCAAATGCTTAAAAAGCGTCTAAATTGCTAATTTATATGAAAATAGCCCATGTCTCTCCAGAGTATTTCCCTGTAATTGGGGGAGTCGGTCAAGTAGTAAGAGAACTAGCCGAACGTCAAGTTAGAGCAGGCCATGATGTATCAGTGTTTGTTCCAGATTGGGATAAGAAAAAGAGGTTATCTAAAAAAAATGAAATTTTAAATGGAGTCAAAATTTTCAGATTACATTACTTTGCAAAAGTAGCTAATTTCAATACTATCTGGCCAACTGTTTTTCCAAAATTAACTAGTGGAAATTTTGATATAATTCACAGCCATAATTTTGGACACTTACATGTTTTTCTTTCAGCTCTAGCTTCAAAAGTGACAAAAGCAAAACACATTCATACCACTCACTGTCCATGGAGCGATGCAAAGCGCTCATTGATTGGAAAAATAGGGCTTTTCATAAGTTACAATATATTTTCAAGATGGGTTTTAAGAAATGCTGATAAAATTATATCTATAACTCCTTGGGAATTAAAGTATATTCAAAAATATGGAGGTATAAAGTCTAAAATAAAAGTTATTCCGAATGGAGTTAGTTCCGAATTCTTCTCAAAAGTTAAAATTAATGATTTCAAAAAGAAACATAATCTTCATGGAAAAATAATCCTTTTTTTTGGCAGACTAAACAAGACAAAAAGCCCAGATTTCTTTGTAGATATTGCACAACAGTTAACCAATAAACGAAAAGACCTAACTTTTATTTTAGTTGGACCAGATGAAGGTATGGGGAGTATTGTGAAAGAAAAAATAGGAAATAATTTAAGAATAAAAATGATTCCAGCATTAAAAGACCGAAAGGAAGTAATTAAAATGTACCAGGCAGCAGAGATATATGTTTTGCCAAGTTACCGGGAAGGTCTCCCTCTAACAATATTTGAAGCGATGGCTAGTGGTCTGCCCATATTAGCTACTCCTGTAAATGGAGTACCATATGAATTAAAAAATGCAGAAAACGGATTTTTGATAAAATATGGGGACACTAAAGGATTTATTGAGAAAATTAACTACTTATTAGATAATAAAAAAATATATAGCTTCATATCTAAAGAAAACTTAAAGAAATCAAAATCTTATGACTGGGATATAATTAGTTCAAAAACCCTAAACGAATATGATTTAGTTTCAAGTAAGAAACAAAAGATAATTAAAGCAGTTCAGTCAAAAAAATAAATGAAAGAATCTATTAAAAATTGGCTAAAAGTTAAGTCTAATTTTGTTTTTATGATAGTAATTATCTTTTCAATAGTTCTAAATATCTATTTCTTTTCAAAAACTTCAAACCAAGCTTTATGGTGGGATGAAGCCGACTATATGGCTTATGCTAAGAATCTAGCAGGGTTTCCAGTAGATTGGGTGGTTACATCAAAGCATAACTCTCTATATCCGTTCATTGCAGCACTTTTCTTCAAGTTAGGTTTTTCAGAAATGTTAGTTAAATTTTCTTTACAGTTAGTTCCAGCTGTGTGTTCAGTGATTCTTTCAGGACTAATTGCTAGAAGGATGTATAAAGACAAAAGAGTTGGAACAATAGTTGCATTTTTGACTTCAATATTATGGGTAAATATATTCAACACTTCAAGATTTCATATAGACATATTAGCTATGTTTTTAGGACTCATAGCAGTATATATTTTTTGGACAGGATATGAGCGAAAAGAAAAAATATTCGGCAAATTGAATCAAAACTGGGCAATTCCTCTAACAGTTTTATTTGTAGTATTAACTTACGCTATAAGGCGAGGTTATATTATCTTTGGATTTTTCTTCATTGCATATATTTTAAGTACTAGAAAATTAAAAGACATTTCACGAGACAAATATAATTGGATAGCTTTAATTCTAGGAGTTGTTCTTTTCTTATTTGTAGAGTCATTTATTTTTTCAGCAGGATTAAGTTCAATATCTGGAGAATATTATCACCAAGAGAATAGTCTAAATCTTCTACCTTTACAAGTATTTGGTCCACCAATATCCAGTTCTGCTAATTTAGGTTTCTTCACAAATGCCTTCTCTCCATTGTTAAGCGTATTATCTTATCTTTTCTGGATAGGATTTATTTCAACAATAATCAAGCTTATTCTAGCTTTCGGTTATATTAAGTCCTCGGAAGAGTCTAAAGCAGACCTATTCAATATATTTAGCGTAGTTCTCACTCTTTTCCTTTTCATTTTTGTTCTAAGAACTCAAGGCACATTTGGAGAAGAAAGATGGTATTTGCCTTTAGCTTTTTCTTCTTTTATTTTTATTTCAAAAACCTCTTTATACATTACCAATTTTTTTGAAAATAAAAATCAGAAAATAATCGGTTTATTTGTAGTATCTGCTCTTTTGATTTATGGAGGATACTACGAGCTAAAATATTCAAATCAGCTAATTTTAGAAAAACAGACTTCCTTCGAAGCAATAAGGAATACCGGGTTATACCTTAAAGGTATTTCAAGTCAGACAGATAAAATAATGGGCATGCCTATAACTCAATTAGCCTTTTACTCTGAACGTAGTGTTGCAAGACCAAGAGATCTGCTTGGAGTAAATAATACCAACAATGTTCCTTTTGACGAGGTACTAGAAAAAATAAAAGAAGACCCCGATCTAAAGTATATTATTGTCTCCTTCTCTGAACCAAATCATCCGGACTGGATGCAAAGAATAGAATATGTACAACAAAATGGCCAGTCCGCAATAGCTCTATGGGAGATACCCTTTACTAACAGTTCAATAGATTTCAGAAATAGTAAGCAAGATATTAAACAATCAATTTCTTATGGATCAATAACTTTCAAACTAGTTAAAATTGAGCAAGAAGTCTTTATTTATGAAATAGAACATAGTTAATTTATCCTGCTTAGCTTCACAAATAAGCTTATAAATAGAGATTTAGCTCTTAATTAATATGAATTTAAACGAATATTCTGGGAAAAAAGTTCTCATTACTGGAGGACTAGGATTCATAGGAAGTAATTTAGCAGAGCGCCTTGTGGAACTAGGAGCCAAAGTAACAATTCTAGATGCTAATTTACCAAGATATGGTGCAAATATATTCAATATAGCCCATTTTAAGGATAAAATTGTGCTCGAATATGGCGATATTAGAGATCCAATAGTCGTTAAAAGAAATGTAGCTGATAAAGAAATTATCTTTAATTTAGCAGGACAGGTAGACCATAATTATAGCATGGAAGATCCACATTTAGATATAGATATAAATTGCAAAGGTCACATCAATGTATTAGAAGAATGTAAAAAAAACAATCCTTCTTGTAGAATATTATTTCCTGGTTCAAGATTCCAATATGGTAAAATTTCAGATAGCGATTTACCTGTCAATGAGAATCAAAAATTAAGACCTCTGAGTATTTATGCAGTAAACAAGACAGCTGGGGAAATGTATTACAAAGCTTATCATGATCATCATGGATTAAACACAGTTATGTTTAGAATAGGGAATCCTTACGGTCCTCGTGCTCAGATAAAACACGCAGGTTATTGCATTGTAAATTGGTTTATCAGAAAGGCGATTCAAGGAGAAGATATAACTGTTTTTGGAGAAGGAACACAATTAAGAGACTACATTTACATCTCAGATTTAGTTGAAGCTTTCATCATCGCAGGAATCCATCCGAAAGCTAAGGGGCAAGTTTACAACGTATGTTCTGGTGTAGGTACGCAGTTTATGGAGATGGCCCAGAAAGCTAAAGAATTTGTAGGAAAAGGCAATGTGGTTCAAGTACCTTGGCCGAAAAATTATCAAAATGTTGAAACTGGAAACTATTGGGGAGACATATCAAAAATCCACCATGAACTCGGTTGGACTCCTAAATTTTCATTTGATGAAGGTCTAAAGAAAACAATTGACTTTTACAAAGTTCATTTGGACAAATATATTTAACATGATCTCTGGCGTAGTTTTTCAGAAAGCAAAGAAAGTGGACACATTTGATTTAAACAAAAATAAAAATGGATTCTTAGTTGAGTTGTTCAAAGATGGAGATAAAACCTTACTTTACAAAACAACTTTAAATGTAGGAGCTTTCAAAGGATATCACTTACATAGGATACGTTCAGCACATTATGTTTGTATAAAGGGCAAAGTTAAAATTATATTATACAAAGATAAAGAAAAAGAAGAGCACATAATGGATGCTACAGAACCTTCAAGATTGTTCATACCTCCAAACGTAGCAACGGGTTTACAAAATATCGGACACGAAGATGCATGGATAATCAATTACCCTACTCCTGCATATGATCCTGCACTAAAGGGAGAACAAGTAGAATATACTGAAGAAGAACTTAAAGCTGGAATTATTAAATAATCTAATTTCTCAAAAGTATCTTAATTGTAAAAAAGAAGCATTCTTTTATTCTTTTTAGCACTTTAGAAAAACCTTTATCAATATATCTAGTATCTCTCCAAGGGGTCAGATTAGCATAGTATCCATATCTAGATTTAAATGGGACTATGTCTATTGTATTCCATGGCTTAAGAAAACCAGCATAATGGATAATTAATTTTTTATTTATTGGTTTGCTTCTAAAATAATATCTTTTAGCAAGAGAGTTCCAGCTCGATTCTACTTTTCCCCATTTACTTCTTAAAGCAAAGTTAAGTCCATCTTGATCAGAAAATTCAACTTTTTGAGGATTTTCTCTTATGAATTTTATTGCATTATAGTTTATTTTAAATTCTCTCCATTTTCCCATATCTATCATAAGAACTCCCGCATTAAAGTAAGAATCAGTTTTATTTAGTCCTAATTGGATTTTGTGTTTGCTAGAAATATCTTCATCTTCCACAGCTAAAGCAATATTTTTCCCTAAATCTCGGTTATATATTTCAGATATGTCCCTATCAATAACCAAATCCGAATCGAGATAGAGTAATTTGTCAGTCTTGACACTTTCCAGAAGGCAGAATTTATAATAAGTCGCAATTGTAAATTTCTCCTGAATTTTTACTCCTTTAATCATTTGGACATCAGGTTTAATATAATTTATTTTAAGACCAAACTCTTTTGCAACTTTATCAAGTTTATTTTTATTTTTTTCAGAGAATCCTCCATCAATAATAAACAACCTTATTTTTTTAGGTTCAGAACAGTTTTTTAGCATAGAATAAATTGTAACTCCTAAATGTTGAGCATAATTATTATCTGCAAGAGACCCAATATTCATAAATTTTTCTTTCATCTTTTAGCCCTAAGTTCCCAGTCTTTCTTAGTGTCTATTCTATAAAAAGAAGACTTTATTGAAGCGACAAGTGTTAAAAATATCCAAGAGAGCGTATAAAAGAAAGGAATTGGACCAGATTTTAATGAATAATAAATCATATAACTAATGGACTTAAAATAATATTTTGATCCAAGTTTTTTTTCTTTTTTAGACAATTGCTTTCTAGCTTTAGCCGTTCTTATTTTTTGTTTAAAGAAGTCTCCTAAACTAAGTTTTGTATAAATAGTTTTTCTTCTTGGTTTGTCAAGGTTGTCAATTAAAACTACTTGTTTTTTCTGCTTAATTATATCGGATGTTCTTTCAAAGTCATCTCCCAAAGAATTATTTGGTTTGAAGAGAGTCTTTCTAAAGATATTAGTCATAAACATAGTAGGTTGTTTAACATAGAGAATTTTATCTTTCTTTTGAGCATAACTCTCTTTTTGAAACTGCATCCAGAAGTAAGTAGCATAAGCAGTCATTTTATAGCTAAAATTAGCGCGAGCAATATTTTCTTTATGGTACTCCATAGGGAAGGATTCTGCAATCCCTCCAATTTTAGAATTTTCAAATAAAGAAATCATCTCTGCAAAATCCTTCTTATTGTTTATAACAAAAAGCCAGTCTGAATCATGGACAATAATAATTTCCCCATTTGCCTTTTTTATTATGTTATTTATTACCGCGGGCTTTCCAGATCTTAAGTTAAGCGAGTAATACCTTATTTTATTATTTTTTCTAGCGTAATCTTTGACTATTTGTTCAGTCTTATCAGTACATCCGTCAAGCCCAATAATAATCTCAAACTTATCATATGGTATATTTAGAAGATTATCTAAGGTCTTACCAATTATTTTCTCTTCATTATGTGCTGCAATAAGAAATGAAACCCTTTTCATGAAATCTCAAAATTGTGAAAAAAAGACACTATATAAACAATTCTAATTTCCTCTTTTAGCCCAAAGCATTCCAAGTTCGTTTTGAGCATCAACTTCAACATTAAAATTATTATTTCTTAATAGATTTACAAATTTATCTAAGATTTGCCTGTTTTTACGAGGATGATGTATCTCTATTACTATTCCCTTTATTTTTTTCAAAATTCTCGGATTTTTACATAAATCTTTTAGTATTTCCCACTCTCCTCCTTCAATGTCGACCTTTACCAAATCCCATTTCCTTTCCATTTTTAAAGCATCAGAAAATTTAATAGATTTTATCTTAGTGTCCCCAGTATTAGTAAAAGTATTGAAACTATCGCTTATTTTATCAGAATTGCTATCTAATGAAAGTATTCTCCCATCAAAAGTTACAGGTGTATTAATTAATTGAACATTTTTTAAACCATTTAGTTTTAGATTTTCTTCTATTAATCTAAAAGCCTTTATCTGAGGTTCATACGAGTAAACTTTAGCTCCTTGTAATCCAAAAAAAACCGCAGAATCTCCAATGAATGCTCCAATATCACATACGGTAGAGTCATTACATATGTTAAATTTTATTTTGCCACTCTTACTTGAATAATATGGACAAAAACCAAATATCTCAAATACTGCAAATCCTGTAGATATATCTGCTGAATATTTCATCTTCACATTTTTTTTTATTTTGCGCGAATTATATTGATACACATAGTTTTTAGGATATCTTAAAAATTTCTGACTTGACAATATTGAAAGCATAGAAAGTCCATAAAATAGACTATTATCTTTGATAACCTGTCTAATTATTTTGAGGTAGCTCATGTGAAAATTTCATTTTTATATATACATAAATGTATTTATTTTGGAATAAAACCAATTAATTTATCGTGTATATTCATAAATCTTCTAAATGGAGAATTTAGTATTCTCAAGCGTAAGACTCCTAATGCCATCAAAGGTCCAGCACTCCAAAAGTTAATCGTGGAGTATTTCTTATCTATCCACTTAGTAGGGACAGCCTTGATTTTGTAACGATTTTTATGTAAATGATAAAGCAATTCTACATCAAAAGCCCATTGAGACATACTTAGGCGAGTTATCACTTTAGCAAGAATTTCTTTTTTGAATATCTTTGCTCCACACTGTGTGTCTCCAAAAGGCAAAAACATCATAGAGCGAATTAAGAAATTAAATAATCTCTTTGCAAATAGTCTTCCTATAGAAGGCTTAGGAGATATTTTAGACTTAGGTAAATATCTATCTGCAATAACTCCATCACAATCTTTAATTTCATTTATCAAATTATAAAATTCTTCTGGAGATGTAGCCATATCTGCATCTACAAAACCAATCAGATCAAAATCTTCACATAACATTTCTTTAAATCCTTCAATAACTGCATATCCTTTTCCACCTTGAAGTAAATCCATATAAGAAATTCTAGAATATTTCTTTACGTATTTTTTCACAATTTCTTCGGTTTTGTCAGTAGTATTATTAATAACTACATGTATTTTGACATCAAACTCTTTACGTAATTTCATTTTATCAAAAAAAGAAGCATAGCTATCTAGAGTAGGACCTATCCTTTTTTCCTCATTATATGCGGGAATTATAATTGCTATTTTTTTCATAAAATTAGCTATTTTTAACCTATTTTAAAAGTATGCACAACTTTTTATATGCTCTAGATATGAAACATTTATGGCCGACAAAGATAATAATTTTGCCAATTTTATAGAATCTTTGTTTTCAATGGACAAAACCAAGATCTTTCTATTAATTTTATTTACTCTTGGACTAATTATAAGGATAATTTCAGCAGTCAATGTCTCTGTAAGTGCCGATGATATGCACCACGTTATACATGCAATAGATTTCTACAAGTCTGGCAGACTCATAACCTATGATCAATCAGCGGGCCTTTGGCACTCACTCACTAGTGTAGTATATAGTATTTTTGGAGTGGGTCAGTTTACCTCCCGTTTCCTAATAGCTTTGTTCGGATCCTTTACTATTTTAGCAATGTATTTATTATCTTCAGAATTCTTTTCAAAAAGAATTTCTATTTTTGCAGCATTTCTCACAACAATTGCCCCATTCCACATTAAACTAACTGTAGGGGAAATGGATGTAATGGCTATGTTTTTCGTAATATTAAGTATGCTATTTTTTGTTCGTGGACTTAAGTTAGAAAAAAATAGTTTATTTGCACTTAGTGGTGTGTCAATAGGGCTTGCACTTTACACTAAAGTTTATCCTTTGCTCTTCATTCCTTCTCTATTGATTTATGCAGGATATTATCACAAGATACATTCAAAACAGATAATTTCTAAAAAAAATATAAAATTGGTATCGATATTTGTTTTAGTTGCATTAATCTTTGCAATCCCTGTTTTAGTGCACAATTATTTATTATTCCAAGATAAAGGTTTTCTAGACTTACAATTCACAAGAAGCTTTGGTTTAGGTAAAGAAATTTCCCAAGAGTATTATGGATGGGATCACCAGTTCAGCGCTAAAAATGACTGGTCTGGCCTATTATTTGGACACTCTTCAAACTATGGAAACTTACCAACACCCACATTATTGGTTGCTTTAAATTATTTAAGATTTGGAGATCCATTGGTCTTCTATATAGGGATAGCCGGAATAATCTTCATGTTATTCTATAAAAAAAATACAAACTATCTTGTCTTTTTTGGATTGACTTTACTTTTCGCATTACCCTTCCTTGCCTCAATAATTCTTTTGCCAAAACACTATTTATTCTTAGAACTAATGTCTATTCCTATTGTTTCTTTTACTCTGGATTCATTTATAGTATTCATTAAAGATAGATATAAAAGAGATACTCTAAAAGCAGTAATTGTTATTGCATCAATAATCTCATTTATTGTTTTAGGCCTTACGAATACCGGAACCTCTCCTCATTTCTTTGGAGAGAGTGCAGTAAATAAATTCATAGAATTTAAAGATAGCAAAATATCTAAAGATTCTTTAATTGTTTCAGACTCAAGAATATATCGTGGACAAGCGCATTGGCTTTCATATGGTCGGCCATATACAGAAGCAAGTAGTTTCATAGAATTCCTTAACGTTCAAAGTAGTCTTCCAGGTAAGTTAGTAGATACAAAAGTTTATTTCATTGAGTGTGTTTCAGATGACTGTGGGTGGGGTACAATAAAAGATCAACCAGAACTTAATGCAAGTATGGAGCAGTTAACTTCTTTATTCGCTCAAAGAGGAATACTAGTAAATGAAATAACTGAACCATTTAAAGATTCAAATTATTATCCTCTACAAAGCAGTAAAGTCAAGTCTAAATTTAAAGTATATCTTGCAACGGTGCCCCTAAACCCCCAAGTTATCCAATTTGCTTCACAACCTAAGGAATGGTTTCTTTACGAGATAGGTTATGTTCACCCAGAAAAACAGTTTGATTCTTTCAAAATAGACACTTTCTTTAATAAGTCCATTTACAAATTAGCCAGATTAATAGTATTGATTTCTATGATCTTTGCCATATTATGTATCTGTTATGTAATCTATGACATTTTTGGAAAATCAATTAAAGAACATTCGCACACTAATTAGTTTTTTCAAAGCCAAAATTCCGTCTGTCCATCTTATTTTCTTTCCTTCCTCTATGCTTCTAGGTCTATAACTTATAGGCACTTCAATAATCTTACACCCCAACATAGCAATTTTTCCAGTAATTTCTGGTTCAATTTCAAATCCTCTAGATGACAAATTTATTTTTTTAAATATATTAGCCGGAATAAGTTTATAGCAAGTCTCCATATCGGTAATATTTATTCCATACAAAATGTTAGTTACAAAATTTAGAAATTTATTTCCCATCAAATAAGAAATATACGAATATCCGTTACTTTTCTTTAAATTTCTTGAGCCATACACAGTAGCAGTAGGATGAGAGTCATATGCTTTTACAAGTCGAGGTATTTCTTGAGGGTCATATTCTAAATCCGCATCTTGAATAATCACAACCTTTCCTGTAAGCACTTTAGATGCGCTAACTATGGCTGCCCCCTTTCCTAAATTTTTGTTATGTTGCAGAGATATGATTTTTTTCTTTTTAACATAGCTCTCAATAATCTTTTGAGTATTATCAATGCTTGCGTCATTAACAACTATTATTTCTTTAGAATAATTAGGTATTTTTACAGATAGAACAGATTTTATAACTCTCTCAATAGTTTTTTCCTCATTATACGCCGGAATTATGATTGATATTTTTTTCATTCTACCTCCTTTGACCTATTAAAAAACATGAATAATAATGCGCTAACCAAAAATAATATTGACACAAGTAGGAAAGACTTAGCAAAGACTAATATATCTTGCCTAAAGAAAGATAATATTGTAATTTCAAGTATCAAAGGTATGGTCATAATCCAATATTTTCTAGTCTTGTTTATTGCTAAATTATAAATTAAAATTAGGTTAGCTATAGAGATTATTCCAAAAGAGAGACCCTCATAAATAAGAATATTAGAAGCCACTTCCACATCCTTTCCAGAAAATATTTTAATTATCCATTCTGGAAAGATCCAAAAAAATATTAATATTGTAGAAATAGCGAGCAAGATAATACCTATCGCTGTAGGAAATGCATGTTTTGTTTTTTCTTTGTTAGGGTCGGAAGATATAGGCATCATTGCTTTGCTTATAGGAATTGTCCCCCAAAATATTATTTTGCCTATCAATGAAGCCAGAGCATATGCTCCAGAAACTTCGGAGCTAAAAAATATTCTAGCTATCCAAACATCCAAACTATAAAATATGACTACTACAGCAGTTAAAACAAAAGTTGGAAATATATAAGAGTAGCTTTCTTTAGTTTCTATTTTTTCTTCTTGAGCAGAATATATTTCTTTTAACTGTATTTTAGAAAATATAAGGCTCACTATACTTGCAGAAATAACTCCTATTAGCGCCCCCCAGACACCAGCTCCAAGTAGAACTAGACCAGTACCAATAAATAGTTTTATTCCAGCTTCAGACATCATATTCACGCTTAGGCTCTTAAAACGCTTTTTTCCCTGCATAATTCCGCGAGTTATAGGTATGAATAGAGAGAAGACCATTATTATCCCTCCTAAAGAAAGAAGCCAATAGTCTATTTTAAGAAGACGAGAAAGACCAAGGATTAAAACAAGATACACAACTATAAGTAAGAAACTAACTCGAACCATCTTTCGCGATATTCTTTTGATAAGATTTTTTAGTTTTCCAGGTTGAGATTCACGAGAGGCGTATTTAACCATAAAATTTTGTATTGATTCACTAAAAACTGAAGAAATATAGACCATTACAAAAACAGATGCAAGTACGCTGTATTGTGTAACTGTTAAGTACCTTGCCATAAAGAATTGAAACAAAAAATGTAATAAATTATATGCTCCAAATCCAACAAGTAAAACAGTACTACCCTTAATTATTTCTCTATCTAATTTCATGAGACTCCATAATCAATTAAGCTCTTAAAAGTTGCTCAGGATACGCTGTATCTAAGTACTCTTTCTTAAATTCCAAATTGGAAGGGTATTTGATACCCCATATTTTTATTGGACCTCTAAAATCGTTAAAGAAGATAAACTCTCCATTAGCTATTCCCTGTCTCTGAATATCTTTTATTAAGAAGTCTGATTCAATATGTGCTAATTTGAAATGAGCTGTCTCTTCACCATATAAATATGCTCGAGCCAATTGAGAATGAACTACGCGTGGACTCAAATAAAGTAATGCTCCGCGACTTTCTATAGATGCACCACCAGAACTTGTAACAAGTCTAGGCATCAAAAATATTCCCGCGTCTACTCCTTTACCAGTATCAATAAGTTTAGTGTCATAATAATATCTTATCGGCAACACATATTGTTTACCTTGATAAACAAATACTCCATTAATATTCTGTATAGATCCATTTTTATCAATTTCAAGGATTATTGCTCCAATCCCTGCTTTGTTTCCTGGAAGAAATATTTCCGTTCCATCTAAATTATAAGTTATGTCTTGGTCAAGAGTGCTTCCACCAGGATAAATCTGTAAAGTAGTGTTCTTTCTCTCAACAGTTTGAGAGTTATCTCTCACCATAGTTGGTATCCAGCTTCTTCGGTCATAATTAACATCTGATCCTATCGCTGAAAAAGCTCCATATTTTCCTATATCTGTCGAATCAATAAGGAAATGTGTAACATTATGAGGATATAGAAATTCCAAAGCTCCTCTTTCAGATGGAGAAGTTAATCCATAGCGCCCCATTAAATGATTCCAGTAAGGGAAGTTATTTCCTCCATCAAGAACCGTCGCACGTTCTCCAATACTTTGAATCCAATATCCATAATCCCACCAATGCCCAAAGACAGAATTCATAGGAGTATTCTCACGAACCCAAGACATTGCCATTTGCCACTGTTGATTATAAGCGCTAGGTATATATGATTGTGCAGTAGAGTAAGATACTTTGTATAAAGTATATCCTGCAAAAACAGTGGTTAATATAATTATAAGGTTAATTATTACAATTAAATAATTTTTTTTACTATAGTTATTTTTCACACCATTCCAAGATTTAACTACAATATATCCTATAAGCATAGCACCTGGAACTACAAGAACCAAAACCAATCTTATTAGCCCTCTTGAGCCGACAATTCCAAGGAAAAAGAAAACCAAAGTCATAAGTATTCCCAAGTGTATATCTCTAAGATTACCAGTATTTCGCTCTGAACGTAGACGATATACCATTTTTGCAAAAGTGACTACAAAAATTATCCCTCCCAAAGCATATAGTCCTAGACTTATAGAATTCTCACCATTAAATATTGAACTCGGAGAGTACCTTGTAAATACTGTCATAGACAACAAAAAGATATAAGATATTAATAGGAGTATTCTCCCTTTCTTATCGAAAATCTTTGAGAATAATTCATAGACTAAAAATATTGACGCTATAAAGAATAACCAGAATGTTAAGTAAATAGATCTAACATTTGGCCCAAATTGGGAAGCCCATTCATGAAAGTAAGGCTGCCTATTTTCTGCAACAGTTGTTATAAGTCTGGTTTGTGCAGGCTTTACAAGTTTGAAATATAGGTCGCTTATAGTATTAGTTAAAGTGGATGGGCCAAAGAATATACTCACCAGTATTATGCCCAAGATTATTGTAATAATTGTAGAAAAAAGTTTAACGCTTATTTTTGAAGATATATTTCTAGCTTGCTGACTTCTTCGAAGAATTAGAGGAGTTAAGAATTCATGTACAAGTAATATTCCAAAGATTATAATTGATGAACCGGTGCTAGACGAAGAAAGAATTGTTCTTAATGTAAACACATTAAAGATTAAAATCATAAAAATACTTGAAGATATAATCCACATTCCAAATGTAATCATTTTAGCGCGGTTTACATTCCCCAATAGGAAAGATATCAAAACTGATGGCCCAATAATAAAGAATAGAAATACACTACCTCCCCATATAAAACTCATTCCAGCAGTAGCAAGCCCAGCAAGCCCAGCAAAAATTAGAGATTTAGCACGATTATTAGAGTCCCAAGAACACAAGAACCAATAAAATGCAAGGAACATAAACACAAATGCTGCTGACTCTTTCTCAGGAATTCCAGCAATAGTTCTAGGTAGGAGCGAAGGCATAACACTTAGAAAGAAGATAGCTACTAGTGCAATAGCATTTGATTCTTTCAAAGTTACAAATTTACTGAACGCCTTTCTAACAAAAAAGAAAAATGCAATAACTGTTAAGGCAAACATAAACACAGGATAATAAATTGCTGATTGAGTTACGTTCCATGAAAAAATTCCAGAAAACAAGTTATGGAACCAAGCCATCATATAGGGATGAAGAAGGTATTCTCCAGCTGTCTCAAATCCGCGAGGAACATATCTTAAAGTATCAACCGCAAATAAAGTTCCCTGCTCTACAATATATTTAGACCATCTAAGAAAAAGAAAAGGGTCTAAATCAGGCCCAAGTGTAAAATCATTAGTGGTTACATCTTTCAATCCTGGGACGTTAGCAGTTCTTATTTTAACTGCAATAAAAACAATAAATGCTAAGATAACATAAACTATCCAGTCAGCTTTAGCTTTCAAAAAGCCAATAACTTTTTCTTTTCTCTGATTAATAATTGATTCAGAAGAATCCATATTTATATTGGAAAAATCTGTTATTTAAAGTTTGTTAATGTCTACTTTTTGCTTTAGCTATACTTCATTAATCATCTGAAAAACAAAGGTGTAACGAACACTTCTACAAGAGCAGAAAGGAAAAGCAAAATGACCGCTAAGATAATCAAATTAAGAGAGTCTTGTAAGACTTTCCAAAACCTCTCTGTTCCAATATCTCTCCTTATAACTGCAAAAGATATGATTCCTCCAGCTAATGCTGCAACAAAATAAGAGCCTATTTCAGGAATTCCATGCACAAAATATCGAAGTATTGCAGCAGGTAAAGCTTCTAAATTAGAACGTGTAAAAATTGCAATAGCGGCCGCAATTACACTAGCGTTCCATGCAAGTATAAACACGACTCCTGCCCCAAATAAGAGAGAGAAAACGAGTGTAAAAATAAGAACATAGATATTATTTGCAAATATCAAAAACATTCTTTCTTTGTTTGTTGCAAAAACCGTAGTAACTGAATCTTTAGCAAGAATACTATTAGCACATTCTTTATTTCCTGGACTATTTATTGCACAGAAAGTTTCAATCTGTTGAGTTGCTGCATCCGTAGTAGGTAAAATGATATACCAAAATGAAAAGCCAATTACAAAACCAACAAACAGCCACAAGAAAGCCCAAATAGCTTTTCTATGTTCCCCTAATAACTGGAATACTCCTTTATTATCTTGAGATGCTCTGGTCTCTTCAATTCTAAACATATAGAACATAAAAGGTAAAGAGAACATAACTGTAAATGCAACAACAAGAACTCCAGCAGAACCAATCAAAACAGCATCATTTTTGAATATCCATTCAACAAGAAGGACAGAAACACTCGCATAAAATATACCTACAAAAAACATCTCCCAAGGTTTTCTTTCAGCCTTTACAGGATTAATCAACATCTCAAACATAATTCATCACCATAGTCACACTGCGTATCTTTTTATATATGTTAGCTATTTAAAGTATATGGACCAGTTCTCATTAATTTGTAGAGATATAAAATCAGTAAAAATACAAGGGGCAACAAATATTGTTAAAGCAGGATTGAAAGCTTATTCTCTTAAACCCACAAAATCTTCTATAACTAAACTTATCAGTTTAAGGCCCACAGAGCCAGCTTTACAAAACGCTTTAAAATTCGCAGAAAAATCTTCAGTTGAAAACGCTATAAACCATTTTAGCAATGCTCAACAATTCATAAATTATTATTCTTTAAAGATTATTTCAAATAATTCTAAAATAATGACTCATTGTCATTCAAACACTATTGAACAAGCATTGGTTTCAGCACATAAATCGGGTAAAAAATTTTCAATAATGAATTTAGAGGCAAGACCTTTAATGCAAGGACACATAACTGCAAAAAGACTATCTAAACAGGGAATACCTGTGACTTTGAGCGTGGACTCTTCTATGGATTCATTAATAGAAAAATGTGATTTTATAATTCTTGGAGCAGATGCAGTGATAAAAAAAGGAGTTATAAACAAAGTTGGAAGTCGGGCAATTTCTGAATTGGCTTATTCTCATAAAAAACCTGTATATATTTTAACAGATTCTTGGAAATTCTCTAAAAGTCAAGTTCCAATAGAACAAAGAGATAAAAGAGAGGTCTGGAAAAATGCTCCTTCAAAAATTAAAATAAACAATCCCTCCTTTGAATTAATAGGCTCAAAATATATAACTAAAATAATTTCTGAACTAGGTATTTTAAGTCACAAAGATTTTATGAGCGAAGCAAGTAAAACTATTGGCTGTTATTCATCCCGTTAAATATTTGTTCAAGTTGAGCAGTTAAATTAGACATTTCCGCAGAAAGTTGCGCTTTAAATTCATGAAACCTTTTCGTTTGGTCCTCAACGACAAGTTTCGCTTCAGATATATTCTTCTTTACAAAATATCCAGCACCGACTTCAACAAATACTTTTTCAGATGGAGTGAAATTAACTGGTGCAAAAACAGATTTTCCTAATGGTGCAAGAATTTGAGAATGAGGTTTACTAGCAAGAGCATCTAACTCTTCTCTAAATCGCTGTAATTCAAGTAATTGTTGTTCAACAGCTTTAATCTGCTCTTGTAAGCCTTCATGCTGTTGATTCATTTGAGTTAATAATTGAACTATTTGTTGATCCATATTAAACAGGCCCAAATATGATTTAAAAACCTATCTCAATGCACTTTCATAATCTTTCTAAATATCATTGACCAAAGAACAAAGAACACAATATAAGCCCATATTCCAGACATAAATCCAAAGATTTCTACAGGTTTCTCTTTGAAATAATCTCCAAACCATCTTATTAAAAGAATAAATGGGATAGTCGTGTAAATGACTGGTCTCATAGTTATAGGCATAGTTTTCATAGCAAGTTCAGCAGATTTTTTCGACAATTCAAGAGACTTATCTGGATTAGTCTTGTACAATTTCATCTGTTCCTGCACAAGTTTTTGCTCTTCCTTTATTTGTTTAAGTAAATCTTGGTCAGTAGTATGTTTATGCAAAAGAGTAGTCAGATAATTAAGTACGCCTGTAATCAAAATTAATCCAATAGTTACGTTCCAATCAAGTAATCTTCCCAAAGAAGGATTCAAAGCACCATGAACTCTGCCTCTAATGGCTGGCACATTATCCCAAAAGAAGGCTACGCCTAAACCAAGAATAATAACAAAGAACATTATTTTCATACCTTTCATTTTCTTCCCTCTTTTTTAGAAAATGAAAACTTAAAAATATCAATTTTTATTGCTTTCATATTGTCTTTCCTATTTTTTCAATCATCACCATTTTATTTAGCCACCCATCATCTTTCTAAGTCCTGGACTCATATCAAGAGCGTGTTGCTGTGCTACATTTTGGTAAAGCTGGTATAAAATCATTACTGCTAACAATATTGCAGTTCCAGAAGTAAGAGTCCCTAATACGTCAGCAAAAGCAGATAATGCTCCAATTGCCAATCCACCCATAACAGTTAAGGGGAATATGTATCTACTTAGAATACTTTCTAAAATGCGCGGGTCTTTTCTAAATCCAGCAATTTGCAGTCCCGAGTTAGCTATGTTTTTCGCTTGACCTGCAGCGTCAATTCCTGTAGTCTTTACCCAAAATATAGAGAATATAACTGAAAATATTGCATAGAACAAGAAGTGGAATAATGCTTGAAGAAGTTGAGAACCAAGCAAACTTCCAGTAACTAATGCTTGCAAAAGATTAGGTGCTCCCACCCAATAAGCAAATCCTGAAATAGGCTGACCATTTTGGAACCCTCCTAAGAATGTTGGATGACCTAACCAAGTCTCTAAAAGACTACCGAAAAGTTGGACGTTAGCAATGAGAGCAGCAACCAAAATAACTGGAAGTGTAGAAGCATAAAAGAATTGTAATGGCCATTTAACTCCATATCCTCTAAGTCTATCATAGCTCAAAGGAATTTCAACTTTAAGATTCTGCGCCCAGACAACAGCAAGAAATACGGCAACAGTTACTAATATGACTGCAAATGCAAGAAGGGCACCGGTAGCATCTCCATTAATTATAGACTGTATAATCACGAGTATTCTTCCAGAACAAGGAGTGTTTCCGAAATCAGCTAAACAATTTGAACCATCGGTTCCAATAAACTGGAAAAGTCCTATAAATAGTTGAAGAGCTACTCCTGCAACAATAAATAACGATACTCCGGAACCAAATCCCCATTTAGCAACGACTTCGTCCATAAACATAATAGCTAGTCCTCCAAGTATCAGTTGAAATATTACTATCGATTCATATCCTGGAGAAGCTTCAAGGCCCCTCATCAAAACAAAAATGCAAGCTTCAAATACTATGAAAAATAAAGTTCCAAGTTTCTGAATTCCTTGGAAAAGTCTTTTTCCTTCTTCGCTTTTAGTATCTAAACTAAATATTCCGGAACCAACAAGCAACTGAATAATAATAGAAGAAGTAACTATAGGTCCAATACCTAAACTAATTATTGCTCCAAAATCTGTTCCTAAAATTGTTGATAAAAAGTCAAATCTTTCAAGTGCGTTTCTACTCAAACCATAAAGTTTGATGTTGTACATAATAAAATAAATTCCAAGAACAATCAGAGTCCACTTCAGTTTTTCATTGAATCCTAATTTTTTTTCAGTTGGTTTTCTAACTTCAGGTAAATGCTGAATAATCTGTTTCAAGACCATATTGTCTATATAAAAACGAGGTTTTTAAATATAGTTCTAGGATAAGATTATTATGGTTATTAAAAAAAGAAAGATAGAAAGCCCTTCTTCATATGGTGGAGCAATAGTTTTAGGATTAAATGACGCATTAGTTGAGTTATCAGGAGCATTAGTCGGCTTAACCTTTGCAATAAGCAGTTCTCGTTTAATAGCAACCGTCGGATTAATCACAGGTTTCGCAGCAGCTCTTTCAATGGCTGCATCAGAATATCTCTCAGCAAAAGAGGAAAAAAAGAGCAACCCTTTGAAAGCTTCAATTTACACAGGTATATCATACATACTCACAGTTTTAGTTTTAGTTTCCCCATATCTTTTCCTTGAAAACAAATATCAATCGACAGCAGTAATGGGTATTTTAGCCGTAGGAATAATTGCTTGTTACACAAAGTATGATTCTGTAATTCATAAAGAAAGTTTCAAACGCAAATTCTTAGAAATGTTTATGATTTCGGCAAGTGTAGCCGTAATTAGTTTTGTATTCGGATTATTAGTCAGACGATTGATTCCTTAGAATAAAAATCAATATTCTTACTTTGATAAGATCTTTGCAAATAAACAAGATAGAGTATATAGATAAAATGCTTCAAATATTAAACTTAATAATATTAAAATATAGCTTTGGATAGATTGACCTCCATCATAATCAAAGAACACTAGCATTAGTTTCATAATTAATTCAGAAGGCCAGAAAAAAATTAGAAATATTATTTTAGATAGTCCCTTTTCTACAGGTAAATAATTTACAATAACTACTGCAAAAATACAAAGAGCTATAACAATTAATATTTTATTTAATCTTGGTTTAAAAAATTTTTCTAAATCCATAACTATTCAATAAATAGGATATATTAAAACTTATTTATCTTCTTTTACAATAACATCTCCACCATGTTTCTTCACAGAGGCGATTGCACTTTCAGATGCAGAGTGTGCATGAATAATTAACTTAACATTCTTTGTAAGTTCTCCAACTACTTTGTGTTTTGGAATAGATATATCATATTTTCCAGCAGATTCTTTTGCAATCTTTTTTGAAACTAAAGAGCTCAATGAAATATTTGTTAAGTTGAAAGTCTCAGGCTTTGGTTTTCCAAATCTTAACTTAGTTGCGCGCTTTCCAAAATATTCCGGTAAAGTAAGTTTCAAAATCATTGTCTTTTTCTGGTCTCCTCTCTTACCCGTTCCAGCCATTCCTACTCCTCCTCTATGACCGCTACCACGAGCTTTTTTCTTGAATCCTCTACCATGAGTATGACTCCCCCTCATTCTTCCAGATTTTCTGCGCTTCTTCATCTTAATTGCCATTATTCGTCATCTCCCCAGTCTTTACCGCGAATTTCATCCATTAAATTTTCTCCAGCAAGTTCTTCAAGTTCATCTTCATCAGCTTCAACGAAACTATTAGCCGAATCGCATCTAGTGCATTCTTGTGGAGGTAGTTTACCATAAGCAATAGCACCACATTCACATTCCCAAGCTGTTCTTGATTTACTCATAACATTTTCTCCAAAAGTTTATTTATCTTTTCTTTGTGATCTCCAAGGACACCCTTGCCAACACCAAAGTGATTCTTAGTTTCAATTCCACCTCTTGGAGGATGCAATCTGAAAAATGGTTTAATGCCTAATTGTTCATATGTCTTCTTTCCAAGATTAGATATAACTTCAGCAACGTTAATTTTCTTTTTCTTATCAACAGGCTGACCTCTAAGAGTCATAAGTTTCATAAGATTTCCATCACTTATTGAACCATACGCAACATAACTTCTAACTTTTTGAATTAATTTCATATTTTCTTCATTCTCTTCATACAAAACTGCAGCATATTTTCTTCTCAATCTCATATGGTCAAGGGTTGACTGAACTTTGTCAGGTATCTCAACCATTCCAGCAATTCTTATAACAATAATCATACTAACTTCCCTGTCTGCTTTAATGCAGCCATACAAGCTTTAGCAGCGTTAATTGTTGTTCTACCTTGTCCTTGAGTATAAGAGTAGATATCGCTGATTCCAGCCAACCTTAATATTTTTTTACATTCATCTCCAATAACTAGTCCTGTTCCTTGAGGTGCAGGTAAAAGTTTTATTCTAACACTTCCACATCGTCCTTCAACAACATGAGGAATACTATGCAACTCGTTACATGAGCAGTCAAAGTGTCCACAACCTCTCTTAACATAAACAACATTCAACTTAGCAGTTCTAACAGCTTTTTCTCTAGAAGGTAATGTTTCTTTTGATTTTCCTAATCCGATTCCCACATGGCCGTTTCTATCTCCAACAATAGCCATAGATGAGAAAGTTAGAACATTTCCTTCCATCGTCTTCTTTTGAGTTTGTCTCCAGGCTCTTCTCTTTCCACCACCAAACTTACCTTTTGACTGACCTACTAAAAGTAAATCTTTTTCAACAGTAATCAAACTATCAATTATTTCTGGTTCAAGTATTCTTTTCTTCATTAATAGGATTTCATCAAGAGAATGTATTTTTCCACTCTTTACATCTTTTCCAACCTGAGTCTTAGGATTCCATGAAGCAACAGGATCATGTTTGATTGGCTCAACTTTTATTTCAACTTCTGGAAGAGGAGTCTCTGCATAATCGTCTTTAACGACTTCAACTGCTGTTTCTATTTTTGTTTTCATTGTTTAAATTTTCCCTTAATTTGGTTAATAAGTTTTGCTGTCTCTGGTTTCTTATTCATTTGAGCTTCATCAGGCAGAACATCATTTTTGCAAGGAAGGTCAAATCCTGCATCTATCATTCCTTTTGCGAAAGCATACACTCGAGATTTTGGAACATGCCTTATTAAACCTAAGTCTAAAATTCCAGATTTAATTGCTTTAGTTTTATTTGCAAGGAAATGTCCTAACAAATAAGCAGCAGGCAAACTCTTTAGACTACCTTGAAGTTTAATTGGCCATCCATGGTTCAATAAATCTTTAGTGCTCGCATTACAAACAACTTTATCTTGTGCAATTTCAGAAGTAACTATTTGAGCTATCAAATATCTATTTGTTTTTCTAAATATTACTCTAGGCTTGTCAGACTTAAGTAAATGCAATCTTGCTTTGTAATCTGTCTTAGCTTCATATCTTCTCTTTCTTACTGTTCGTTGAATGCCATCCATGGTTTACTTTTTGCCCCCATTCTTCATGATGATAATTCTCTCTTTCAAGTGCGCTTTATTTCTGAAACTTTTACTTCTAATTTCTTTTCTTAATTTCATAAATTCTTCAGTAGAAAGTTTTCCTTGTTTGCGTAACTCGGAAATATGTGCTCTTGATTTTCTTGTAACAATAATGTAATCTCTCTTTCTACTATTTGGTTTCATTCTAATACTTCCAGCTCTTCTTCTCTTACGCCCAGTATTTGCCTTTCTACCCTTTATTTCTCTAATGAATACGGCTTTGTCAGCAACTAAATCTCTTATATCTTGTTTAGTAATTGCTTCTTTTATCTCGTCAATTCTTTGAGAATTAAACATTACTCTTCCAACACCAATTCCTAATGTTCTTGCAGCAAGTTCTCTCTTTTTAGTTAGATCCATGTTTTCCTCCAATATTTAAAATAGGTAATTTCATTTCTTGAGCTTTCTTTATAAATTCTATTTTTTTCTTTGCTCCAACTCTTCGAGAGATAATCAATATACTTTCTTTTCCAACTTTTGAAAAATCTTTAAACTCAGAGATAAGTAAAGGAATTCTACCTTCAATTTTCCCAGACTCTATTCTAGAAGTTTTGAATCCTATTCTTGGAGACTTAGTATATCCAAATCTATTTTTTCTTATTTTATTATGTCTACCTTTAGCTGCTCTCCATCTCTGAAGTTTAGGTCTGTTTCTACCAAGTTTGCTTAATTTTACTGTGTTTCTACCTAAGAATTTTTTATTCATAGTACGACCTCCGGTTTCTTAGTTATAAATATACCATCTTGGAAAATACGTCTGTCTTTATTTCTAACTTTTGATGCTTTCTCAATATTAGCAGCAGTTTGTCCAGCTTTTTCAATATCCGCACTCATAAGTTTAATTTTAGTTCCTTCAATCTTTACTTCAACACCAGGTAAAATATCAGCGCTTCTTGGAACTTTCTCCCCGAGGAAATTATTAATCAATAATCTTGAACCGTCTAATTTAACCGTCATCGGAAAATGAACATTACAAACTTCAAGCTCATAAACAAATCTTTCATTCAATCCAAGTAAAATATTTTTTACATGAGCAAGCTGGGCTCTTATTTTAGCAATATCTTTTTTATTAGATTTCTTTGAAGAGATTACAAATTCTTTTCCTACAACTTCCATTAATGTTCCAGGTATGTCTATAATTCTGTCAGTTTGTGTTCCGCCCTTTGAAAAATGAACTTTTTTACCAGCAACTTTACAAGTCACTCCATCAGTAATTTCAACTCGAACTTCGTAAGCTTTTTTCATGTTTAATAGAAGTAAGCTACAACGCATCCTCCAATGCCTTTGTCTATAGCTGTATGATGAGTCATTAAACCTTCACTAGTCGAAATAATTACAATACCTAAATTTCTTGCAGGTAAATATCTTCTAACATATTTATCAATCTCATGAACTTTTACAACATATCTTGGTTTCACAGCTTTACAAACATTAAGTTTTCCAAATTTTATTTCAAGACCTTCAGTTTCATTATGGTAACTTTCAATATATCCTTTAAGCTTTCCAACCGCAAGAACTTGACTCAAGAATTTGGATTGTTGTTTCAAAGTAACACTGGTCTTACCAGCTTTTTTAGCGTTCATTATTCGATTTAAACCGTCTGCAACTAAGTCTTGACTCATTTTAACTATATTTCTTGAATCCGATTTCCTCCGCAATTTCTCGGAAACAGTGTCTGCATAAATGCAAATCATATTGGTGAAGGTGTGCTCCAAATCTTCCACATCGTCTGCATTTCTGTGCAGCGATTCCTGTCTTTCTATCTTTTGGTTTATTGAACTTCAAAAATTTCTTAGCTTTTACAGTTTTATTCTTAATCTGTTTCAAAACCTTATTCCAATCACTTGCTGTCATGTTTAATTTATTCCCCCAGTTACAAGTGAAGTGGTATAAATTGAACATATGTTGCGATTTTTATTCGCAACAACTATTGGAAATTTCATGAAGTTAGTTGAAATTTTCATGCTCTTACTCCTGTTTTGAATGTATTTTTCATATACTCCATAATCTCCTCTCTAGTAACATGTTGTTTAGCAGGAACTCTTCCAACTTTTATCTTTCTTTTTTTAACTCTGACACCAGGTCTTTCAAAGACAACAGTAACATTAAATCCTCTTATACCAATATCTCTTGCATACTTCATTCCAGGTATGTTAATATATTCTGAAATTCCAAATGAAAAGTTATTCTTGTCTATTTGGCTTTCTTTAAGTTGATTATCTATTGCTCCAAGAAGTTTTCTTAAAATTTCGATAGCTTCTTTACCTCTTAAAGTAACGCAAGTGCCCAATTCCATTTTAGGTTTTACTCCAAATGCTGGAATTCTCATTCTAGGTCCTGATTTAGTAATTTGTGCTTTCTTTTCAGAAATTAACTCAAGCAATCTTTTTGCCTTTTCTAATTCTTTATCAACAGCGCCAGCGCTCAAAACAACACGGCTAATTTTAGGAATCCTCATTACATTTTCAGTTATTTGACTCATTGAACAATAATTTGTGTTTTTTGTAACACAACTTCCTCCGATTGTCCTTCAATTGTTAAACTTAATTTTTTACCAGAAACTTCTTTTATTTTTCCAACTTTTCCAATATTACTTCCAGAAGTTATAATTGCGCTCTTTCCTTTTTCAAGAGAAATATGTTTCTTAACTTTATTTTCAAAGTCAAGAACTAATGTGTCTCCAACATTAATTTTTTCTTTAGAATTAAGATTAGTTCCATCATGCAAATTATATTGTATCTGCTTATCTTTTATTGCAGTCTTTCCAATAACTCTTACAGGTCTTGATGTTTCTTTTGTTTCTTCAAAAGCAAATCTTCCAGTAGAAAGAACAATTAATTTGTAACTTTTATCTGCATGTAATATAGAAAATAAATCAATAGGTTGATGTAAGTCGTTAACTAATTTACCATTAATTTTAATCATTTTATTATGGATCATATGGTTAACTTCTTTTGAAGTAGATGCAAGATGAAGCATTTCTCTTAATGCAACAACAACCGAAACAGCACTATTATTATTTCTTAATGCAAAAGCTACATATTTAGTGCCTTTTCTTGGCAAAGGTAATGCTCTTATGACTTCATTTCTTGTTTGATGCATTGGTTTTTTCCTCCGATTTCTTCGATTCGTTCTTGCCCGAATTTAGGCGTCGCGAATCATCGAGCTTCAATGATATTATTTGCAATTTGCTAGGATTAAAATACACATTGATTTTTGTTCCGTCGGCTTTCTTTCGGGTTACTCCTTCAATTGTGACTTTTGATTTTTTAACATTAACGTCAAGAATCTTTCCTTTCTGTTTCGCAAATGTTCCTCGCTGAATAACAACTTCGTCTCCAGATCTCACTGGAATGCTTCGCATTTTATGCTTAGCACGTAGTTCCTTTGATAAATTAGCACTTAAAAAGCTATGCCTTATATGCAAAGGAGCTTCAAATCTATATTTTCGTTGTTTTCTTGGTTGAACACTTGATATCCACGTCGTAGAAAAGTTTGATTTCATAGTACGAATTGCGCAATTTTTGCGACTCCTTTCCATCTCTCAAAAACTTCTTTTGAAACAGGACCTTTGATTTGAGTACCTTTAGGGTTTCCCTTATCATCTTTCAAAAGTGCAACAGCATTATCTTCAAACATAACCCTTTCACCAGTATTTCTTCTGTATGATTTTTTCTGTCTGATAACAACTGCATCAAAAACCATTCCTTTCATGTCTGGTTTTCCTGCACGAACAGAAACTTTAACCATATCAGCCATTTTAACATACTGTTGAGTTCCCTTAGGAGCTTTTCCTTTTTTAACTCCACAAATTCTTACAAGACGAGCTCCGCTGTTATCGCTAGCTACAACAACGCTTCCTAAATTCAATCCTCTTGTTGCTCTTGCTGGAAGTGCTTTCATTTTACTTCCTCCGCGTTTTCAGATTTTCTAAGTATTTCAATAACTACAGAATGAATCATCTTACTAAGTGGTCGGCATTCCTGAACTTTAACATAATCTCCGATAGAAATATGCATACCATCAGGTATTCGAGAGTGCAATTTTGTTTTTTTACGCATAAATCTTTCGTATTTCTCTACTTTAACTGTGCGTTGAAATTCAATTACTGCTCTCTGACCAAAAATCTTTGTAACTGTTCCTTGGAAGTTTCTTCCTCTAGTCCCAACTACAAATTTCTGTGCATTCTGCTGTTTTTCTGTATTTTTTTCTTTCATGTTTTTGTTTATCACCAGCTCTTAGCGATTCTCAATCTTCTATAGAGTCATTTGAGAAACCTAATTTAACAAGCACTCCTCGTACTTGTCTCTTATGGTCTCCTTGCAACTCTATGGTTCTCTCTCGAATCGTTCCTCCGCAGGCAAGCTTATCTTTCAAAGATTTAGCCGTCGCTTTTAGGTCTATGCTTTTATCAAAGCCAGACACAAGCGTCGTAACCTTTCCATAACGACGTTTTTCCGTCGCTACTTTTATCTTTTGCTCGCCTTTCGCAAGGTCTTCCCAAGCGATCGCGGAAACAGGTAATCCCGTTATTGGATCTATTTCCATAGTTTATTTTTTCTTCAGTGTACCGGATTTCTCCGACGCATTGAATGTGAGTATTCTTGCAATAGCCCTTTTAATCTCTTTGGTTTTACCCTTAGCTTTCTGAGCAGTTACAGACGACTTCACTAACTCCATTCTTAAATCTTTCATTTTATCATTTCTAGATTTAACATCCATTTTCGCAACATCTTTTGCTCTTAGAATAGCCATCAGTGTGAAGCCTCCTTCTTACGTGATTTTTTCTTTTCAATTATAGGTTTGTGATTTTGATTTATTACGCTTTGTTTTATCGCACCAAGCATGTGTTCATTCACAATAATTTGGTCATGAATATGTGCATTCGGTGGAAGTATACTTACTTTAATTCCAATAACTCCCATTTGAGTAACTGCTTGAGCCATAGCTTTCTGAACTACTTTTGAAGGTTCTCCAGTTTTCTTCAAATATCCTTGAGTGAATCTCCAAGTCTTAGCTCTCTCGCTTGGTAGTTTTCCAGACAATACAAGTTCAGCACCTAAAGCACCAGCATTCATAATGCTACTCAAAGTTCTGTAAGCAACAATTTTGAATTTCAAAGAACCTTTTTGTTCAATTTGAATTGCAACACTATCTGCAACAAGTTGTGCATCAAGTGCTTCAGAAACAATTTCTTTTATATCAATATGAGGATTATCTAACTTAAATCTCTTCTTCAAGACATCTGTAAGTTCTTGGATTTTTTCTCCTCTATGACCGATAACTAAACCAGGTCTATTTGTTGCAACAATTATTTTTTCACCAACAGGAGTATATTCAATAGTTACGTCGCTAATTCTTCCTTTTCCAAGAGAGCGCTTAACATATTCTTTAATGCCAAGTTCATCTTGTTTAAATTTTACGAATTTTTTTTCTTCCATTTTATTGTTTTTATTTTTTTTCTCCTTTTTTATTTTGATTTTTACTATCAGCAGTAGGTTCTCGAGCTTCAAGGATTATATAAGCTCTCTTTCCTTTTTCTCCACCCCGTCTTCTTGGTCGAGGAGCTAAATTAGCGGAAGCAGTTGTGATTCTAGCTTTAGTAACATCCATTCCATTAACCATAATATTGCCTTTCAATGTCTTCAACATAGGTATAAACAAACTAATTGCGCTTATCGGGTATCTTCCAGACATCATTCCTTTTCCTTTTCTGTGAGGAATCTCCCCTTTAAATGGAACTGCTCTCTTGAATAATTTAACCTGCTCTAAATCTGCAAGTGCTTGGTCAATTGTTTTTCCTCTAATAAATGCGCAAACATACATACCATGTCTCTTAGACATATGTAGTCCGTGTCCTCTTGCAACAGCAACATTTTTCTTAGTAATATGCTTGACTATTTTTTTCTCTTCCTTATGTTCTGTCTTTGATTCTCCTACTTTGTGTTCGTGTTTTTCTCCTTCTTTATGCTCATGCTTCATTTCTGTTTTTTCATGAGTTTTGTGCTCGCCATTCTTGTTTTCTTGAATAGGAGTATGACTAGCTGCTTTCACATTCTTGTGTTCTGGATTTTTTTCGTACATTATTTCTGCCATTTTATTGTTTTTCCTCCAAGGTATATAAAATGGAAGCTACAAAATAATTTATTGTTTTGTTTGCTGCCATGTTGTTTACTTCTTAGCCGCCTTTGATCCTCTAGTTGCGCCGATACCAGCAGCAGAGTGATTAACTTTTTGTCTTGTCAATGCGAATTCTCCAAGTCTATGTCCAATCATTTCCATTTCAATTTTCAAATCTTCAAAGCTCTTTCCATTATAAATAGCAATATTCATTCCAATCATTTTAGGAACAATAACTATATCTCTTAAATGAGTTCTAACTTTTCTTTTTCTTGAAATTTTTTCTTCTGCAGATTTTACGAATTTTTCAACTACTTCTGGGTGTCTAAGCAATGACCTTCTGCTTCTTGCAGGCATATATTGTAATGAGTCTTTCAAAGATAAAGCTTGCAACTGCTCCAAAGTAAGTCCACAAAATCTCTTGTCTTTTGATTTGATAGATACTTCTTGTGCCATGTTTATCTCTTCTTCCTTCCTGTTCTACTAGGAGCCAAGTGTCCAACTCTGCGTCCTGGTGGAGCATTTCGTTTAGCTGTCTTAGATTTGATACGCTTACCTCTACCTGAACCGAATGGATGATCTACAGCGTTAGTACTTACAGCAGATACTCTAGGCCATAACTTATTACGAGCCTTAGCTCTATAGTGGTGAACTCCAGCTTTCATCATTGGTTTCAAAGTTCTTCCATCTCCAGCAATAACTCCAATTGTAGCTCTACAATCTCCATCCAATCTAACTTCATTTCTATTAGGCATTATAATTCCAATTCTTCCATCATCATATTTCTTATGAACTAAAGCATTACTTCCAGAAGTTCTAATCATTTTTCCACCATCTCCTGGGTGAACTTCAATATTGAATATTTTTGTAGCAACAGGGATATTTTTCAAAGGTAAAATATTTCCGTCAGCAATTTTGTCATTTGTCAATTCAATATTCTGTCCAAGCATAGCGCCATTATGGGCAACATTAAAGAATAATATTTTTCCCATTTTAGCTTTTATCAAAGGAGCAGAATGAGCAGCAGAATGTAAGATTTTAACAACTTGCGCAGTTCCGATTCCAATAGGATATCCTACTCTATAAATGAAGGCTTGTTTTCTTGCTTGGTAGGATAAACTTCCTTTACCTCTTGCTTGGGATATAATTCGTTTACCCATTAGATCATACCCAGCTTGGTTGCAACATCAATAGCTGGATTCTCCTTTGCAAGTTTAACGTAAGCATACTTTTTGTTATTTCTAATTAAAGTTCTAACTTTAGTAACTTTAACACTAAATAAATTAGAAATTTCTTTTGCGATTTCAGTTCTATTTTCTCTCATACCAGTTTCAAATATTAAAGTGTTCTCTAAATCAATTAATTTTACTGCTTTTTCCGATGTAATTGCTTTTAATATCATACGAGCTCCTTAAGTGAATTTTCAGTATATAGAGTTAATCGTCCTAATGGATACAAGTCAGCAATAGTTACATCTCTTGCATTAACAACATCAACACCAGACAAAGATATCTTTTCTTTCTCACTCTTAACTAACAGCAAACCAGCATTATTTTTGTAAGTTCTTCCTCTCATCTTTCCTTTTCCATTTCTAACTGTCTTCTGCTGTAATGCGACCAAATAATTTTCTCCGTATAACTTTTGTAATAATCCAATAAATTGTTTTGTCTTTATACTACCTGTAAAATTCAAAACAACAGGAACAGTGATGTTTGCTTTATTCAATCTTTCATATCTTCCAGTAACATAATTTTTATGAGCAGTTGCTGCAAAAGCAGAATGCATTCCTTTGATTTGTTCTCTTTCATTAAGTTTCAAAGGCTTGTACTTAACTTTAGGGGTATGAACTGCACGACCACCACGAGCTTGGTTAATTTCTGCGCCCACCCAATAGAATTGTTCTCCTCTTCTCCACATTGCTTTTCTTGGAACCCTCGCAATACCTTTACCGTAATGTCCTTTCCAATCATGTCTTAAGTGACTGATAGTTCCAGATGCAGAATGTCTTCTTCCAGCCAAAGGAGAAGGTGAGTAAGGATGATAGAATTTCATAACTTCATATAATTTTTGAGATAAATCTTCTCTTACTCGAGTATCAAACATAGCTGGTAAGGTAACTTCTCCCAATTTTTCACCTTTAATGTCTACTATTTGTCCTTTCATGAGCAATGTACCTCAATTAAATCATATTTCTTTCTTGTCTGTTTCAAAGTTGGGCGTATAGGTTGAGTGATAAGTAATTGTCTCATAGCGGGTCCCTGAACGCTTCCATGAACTAATAAATATTGTCCCTTAACTGTTCCATATTGTTTGAAAGGTTTAGAGAACATTTTATCTCCATTCATTCCTGATGATAAAACTTTCAAGTTGTAATGAACACGAGTGAACATACCCATCTGTCCAGACAAAGGAACTCTGAAAATAACTCTCGCTGGATGCCAAGGACCCAAACTTCCAGGTTTTCTTCTACCCTTTTCAGATTTATGTGCTTTCAAACTGATTCCAAATCTGTCTACTGGACCAGCAAGACCTTTTCCTTTAGTCAATCCACGAACGTCAACTAAGTCTCCCTTCCAGAAATCGGACATGTTCAATTCTTTTCCAATTAGGTTTTTTATAACTGAAAGTTTATCTTTTCCACCAACCGCAACTTCAGCAATATCGGGAGTTTTCTTCACTCCAATATTTTTAGGTAAGGAATATACAATAGCTCTAATTTCATCAAAATCCTTAACTTCATCAAGTGATGCAGATGTTGCAACGTTCTTAGCAACTTTAACGACTCTCTTCAAATCTTTATCATTTGAAACAACAAGTTCTTGAGCAACTTTTCCGTTTTTATAAAATCGGACAGAATAAATCTTCATTGGAGGAACTTCAAGGACAGTAACTGGAACAGCTAACTTTTTACCAGGTGTCATGGATTTAGGAGTTCCGTCTTTAACAATAGCAGTAGCCATACCCGCTTTGTAAGCAATAAATCCTCTCAAACCTTCTCCAGAAACAACACTCCAGTTAACACTAGGTACAAACTTCTTGACCCTTATGCGGGGCCAAAATTGTAAACTTCCATATCTCGGTCTTGATAGTTTTGACATATTCCATATTGTTTATGGAGCAACTCTTCCAAATTTATTGGTGATATCAACGTGTAGCAGCACGTTATATCGATTTCTACAAAGGTCATCTAGAAATTGAGTATTTAAACTTTGCTTATCTTCTTTGCAAAGTTTAAGCTCGAAAACTTCAGTTTTCGTTGTTTAAATCTTCGCCTCAATTATCGAATAAAATATCAAAAAATAAAATAAAAAGAAAAATATCAGTTACTTAGGTTGCTTCATGTGGTTAACCCCAAGCATAAAGTAGTTAGATGCAAGTGCAAGGTGCACAAGCATGTTTCCCCAGTTAGCCCAGTGAGCAGTGAATGAAGCCACGACCAATATTACTACTGGTGGCCAAACAGTACACTCAAGTTTCCATTTAAGAAGAATCGCAATACCGAAAACTATTTCTGAAAGAATCAAAACCCATGCAAAAAATGAAGGGGCAGGGAATCCGAAACCTGAAAGCATACCAACAACAGCAGCGGGCTTCATCACAAATAGCTTCATCAAACCATGAACTAGCATGACTAGTCCAAGCAATATACGATTTACAGTTCCAGCGTGTTTATTAAACATAATACCTCCCCAAATAACAAGAAATTTGTTTATTTAAATTATGGCTTCGAGCTTGCCTATTAGCTATAATTTAAGTTAGAAATTTCTCAGAATTTCTTCATTTAAAAGTATGTCAAAGTGTTTCAGTTAAATCTTACACTTTGAACATTCAAAAATCTAACTCTCCAAAAATAGAGATTTTTTGATATGCCGAACTCATCCTCTTAGATTAAATGTATGGCTTTTATCTACTCCATCAACAGTTAGTTTACGGACAACCTTTCCAGTTCTAACTGCTTTCTCTCTCATCTGAATAGGGTCGCTCTCATTTTTTGGAACTTCAATATTAGTAATCTCAAAATTATGGCGTGCTTCTGCAACTTTGAATTCTGAAATTTCAAAGAAAAGATTTTTTGCAAAATGAGGATTAGTCGTTTTAAGCTTGCAGAAATCTACCTTGGGCCCATCCTCTCCAGGGCTTGATGGTTTTGCAGACTTTGGAGCCTTCGGTTTTATTTTCAATTCACTCTGTCCTGTAGAAAAAGACAAAGCAACAAAAGCACGAGGAACTGAGTCGCAGATTGCAATTATCTCCTTACCAGAGTATTCTCCGGAAATTGAATATTTTTTAACACCCATAAACTGACTTATTCCTTGATGAGTTATATTAGTAGGTAATGCCTTTGTAGATATTATCACTCCTGTTACCATTGCTTTCTTAGAGTCTAGTTCTTCAGCACAAGCACGAATAAAATCAGAAGCATATTCACTAGTTGTTACAAAAGAATAATTCCCTTTTGAGAATTTTCCTTGCACAATAGCCTTATCTGCAAAAATTCCTCTGCTATATTTCTCGAATTGTAAATGTGCAAGAGCATCTACATTATTTTTGTAAAGCTTATGTATAAAAAAATCCATCTTTGTCTTTGTGAAAATCAGTTTATAAAGTTTTCAATTCACCTTAAAAAATAGATTCAATTTCAATTGAACAGTTAATAATGTTTATATAGTAAAAAGCCGTCGACATTATGTGGCTATATCTAATAAAGATGTTCGTAAGATTTTCATAACAGGATTAGTTTTACTTTTGTTATTAGTTTGTTTCTTGATAATCAAGACAATCGCCCTTTCTATTATTGGTGGTATGCTTCTAGCCTATGTATTTATTCCAATATATAGAAGAGTGCAAAGAGTCGTAGTAAATAGAAACTTTGCTGCAATTTTAATGTGTTTCATTATTTTAATTATAATCGTAGTTCCATTATGGATCTTTGTTCCAATCATCGTAGAACAAATATTCAAATTATTCACTCTTACTCAAAGTATCGACTTTACACAATTAGTGAAGATGATGTTCCCTACTTCTCAAGCAGATTTCCAAGAAAAAATTGCTACAACAATGATTCAATTTGTAGGTAATCTAACATCGGGAATATTAAATTATCTAATCGGCTTCCTTCAAAACTTACCAAGCGTATTGCTTAATTTAGCAGTTATTCTTTTCGTGTTTTTCTTCACATTAAGAGACCATGAAGAATTAGGGGATTTTGTTTCTGGAATATCTCCTTTCAAAAAAGAAAAAGAATCAGTTTTAATAAATCGTTTCAAAGGAATAACTTCAGCAATCATTTATGGGTATGTCATCGTGGGAATCATCCAAGGATTGGCTTTAGGATTAGGTCTATTGATTTTCGGAATACCTAATGCTCTAACTATCACAATAGTTTCCGTATTCGCATCAATGCTTCCTATGGTAGGGCCATGGTTAGTGTACTTACCTATAATTTTATTCCTAATAGTCGGTGGTAAAGTCGGAATAGCTATAGGGTTCGGAATATACTGTGTATTTTTCGTATCCACAATAGATAATATTCTTAGACCTTATATTGTGGCAAGAAAAACAGGAACTTCTTCAGTAATAGTTCTAATTGGTATGATTGGAGGATTATTCCTATTCAAAGCATTAGGTATTATATTAGGTCCTTTAATTTTATCTTACCTAATATTATTCTTAAGAGCTTACAAAGATGGAACGATTTCAGATATGTTTTCATCTACGGAATGATTTTAAACAATAGCTTCTTTTTTCTTATATGAAATTATTAATCAAGAGCTTAAATGTCAAAGCAGGCAAACCAGTAGCTTTTATTCACGAAGATTCAGCAACTAAGTTAAGGATTAATACCGGAGATAGAGTAGTTTTATCAAAAAACGGAACCCATATCGTAGCAGTTGTAGATATTGCGAAAGGATTCATTAAAAAAGGAGAGGTAGCGATTTCAGAAGAACTCCACAAATCTCTTGGTTCAATCCAAGGACATCTAGAAGTTATCTCAGCAGGAGTAGCAGAAAGCTCAAAAATTTTGCAAGATAGATTAGAATGTAAAACCTATTCTTCAAAAGATTTATACAAAATAATAAAAGATATAGTTGACAATAAATTATCTGAAGCCGAAATTGCCTATTTTATTTCAGGCGTGAGCCATTGTGGTATGTCTGAAAAAGAAATTTTAGATTTAACAAATGCTATTATAAAAACCGGAAAAGTAATAAAGTGGCCATATAAAATAGTCGCAGACAAGCACTCTATAGGAGGTATTCCTGCAAATAGAACTACACCTTTAGTTGTTTCAATCTGTGCATCAGCAGGAGTAATTATGCCAAAAACTTCTTCAAGAGCAATAACTTCTGCTTCAGGCACAGCAGATACAATGGAAGCAATCGCTCCAGTTTCTCTTTCAATTGATAAATTAAAAAGCGTGGTTAAAAAAACAGGAGCCTGTTTAGCTTGGGGTGGATCCTTAGGTCTCGCTCCAGCAGATGATAAATTAATTCGTGTGGAAAAAATGTTGCGTCTTGACCCTGAGGCTCAACTGCTTGCCTCAATTCTTGCAAAAAAAGTCGCAGTTGGTAGCACTCACGTATTGATAGACATCCCATACGGAGAAGGAGCGAAAGTTTCCAAATCAAGAGCAGAACATTTAAAAAAAATGTTTGAACATTTAGGTAGCAAACTTAAATTAAAAGTACTTGTAGCAGTTACTGAAGGATTTGAACCAATAGGTAATGGTGTTGGTCCAGTTTTAGAAATAAAAGATATAATCCGTGTTTTGAAGCAAGACAATTCTCCAAAAGATTTAGAACAAAAAGCAATTTATCTTTCCGGTTTAATTTTTGAGATGGTTGGAAAATCTAAGAAAGGCCAAGGACAAGTTTTAGCAAGAGAAATATTATATTCAGGACAAGCTTATGAAAAGTTCTGTGAAATAATTAAAGCGCAGGGAGGAGATGCCAAAGCCTGGCTTAAAGAGTCTAAGTTCACACATACAATTATTTCAAAACACTCTGGAACTATAAAGAAGATAAACAATGTAGGGATAAATTATTTAGCCAGATTAGCTGGATGTCCAAATGATAAGTCTTCGGGAGTTTATTTATACAAACACGTCGGAGAAAAAATAAAGTCTGGCGAAAAAATAGCCGATCTTTATTCAGAATCTAAAGAAAAAATGAATCAAGCAATCAAATTCTTCAAAAATAGCAAGCCAATTACTATTCTTTGAGAGATACAAATCTTTTTATATCAAGACCTATAAAAAAATACATGAGAAAAGAAGAAACATACATTGACAACACAGTTAGTTACATAAAAAAGAATTTACAAAAAGGTTACAATCGAGAATCTCTAAAATGGGCTTTAATGAATCAAGGTAAGGCAAGAACAGAAGTTGACAAAGCTTTCCGTCAAGCTGATGCTGAATTAGCCCAGGACGCTCAAAGAGCTCGCCAGCAACAAGCATCAATGGCGCCACCTCCAATGATTACACCAGTAGAAGAAGAGCCTAAACGTGGTTTTCTAGCAAGATTATTCGGAATTTAATTTCTAATAATCTTATTCAGATCGGCATTCAGTAAGAATAACTCCCAAGAATAAACTAATTACTGGTTGAATTTTCTTTTCTATATTAAACGCCGCCGCCCGGAATCGAACCGGGAAATCCTTGCGGAAGGTAGTTCTCAAGACTACTGGAGTACCATTGTCCCACAGCGGCTTCTACATTAAATCTCAAACATGACTTTTAAACCTTATCTGTAAGCTCCCAGAGATATCTATCTAAAAACTTTCCATTAACAAGTTTATCTTTCTTCATAATTCCTATTCTTCTGAAACCTGCTTTTTTTAGCAATTTATTAGAGGACAAATTATCTATTAATATGTCTGCAAATAACTTTTGTAAATTTAATTTATTAAAAGCAAAATTTATAGCTCCATTTAAAGATTCTAGAACATATCCCCTTCCCCAATAATTTCTACCTAACCAGTAACCTATCTTTCCTTTTTTATCAATTCTTTCAATATCATAAATATCTAGAAGACCTATAATTTCTCTTGTCTCTTTTAATTGAATTTTAAACATAATAACTGTCTTTTTTTCTTTCCACTCTTTTTCTATTTTGTTCAATATTTTTTCAGTTTTCTTGATTGTAAGAGGATATGGCCAGTAATAAGTAAAATAGCTAATTTCTTTATCGTTTCCAACAATAGAAATTTCCTTAGTGTCCTTTAAGGAAACTTGTTTGAGTAAAAGCCTATAGGTTTTAAAATTCATAAACTAACAAACTCATCTCTCTTTATAAAAATAAGTTTTAGAGAAATCTCTATCCTAATTAACTATTTGATATAAAAAAATAAAACTAAAATTAACCAAATAGCGATGCCAATCCTGCTGCTGATTCTGAAGGTTTTTCTTCCTTCTTCTCTTCTTTTGCAGGTGCAGATGATGCTCCAGCTGAAGGTGCAGAGACGGCTACGTTAGCATTTTCTAACTCAGCGCCGATGTCAACTCCATGCAAGCTTGCAATTAAAACTTTAAGCTTGGATTCGTCAACTTGGCCCCCAGCAGCATGAATAACTTTCTTCAAGTTTTCTTCATTAACCGGATGTCCGAGCTTATGCAATAACAAAGCTCCGTAGATGTATTCCATTAAATTCCCTCCTTTGTCTGTTGATTAGAATAAAGATTAGCAATTGCTTTTTCTTCAGCAGCTGCTTTAGCAATGAAGAATTTAATTGTCTTCTGAGTTGGATATTTAACAGCAATAGCAAATCCAAGAGCTTTACGTATGCTTTCCTTCAATGTCTCAAGAGTGCCAGCTTTGTCAATTACTATATCTGTATAAATCTTATCTTCTTTCCCATCAAATGCAGCAATAGGCAAAAATCCAACTTTCATAGGGCTAACATTAAGTTTACCAAGAACGCTTGCAACATTAGCCTTTATTGCCTCTCCTTTCTTTACAACTACCGCTCCTTTGATAATCTCAAGTTTTCCATCTGTAACTTTAACTTTCAATCCTACTCCGCTTAATTCAGAAATTGCAGGTCCAGCAACAAGTTCGGTTGGCCCAGGTTCAACTTCAATATCGTGCGGAGCAATATCTCCAGTTTTAGCACGACGAGAACTTTGGAATTCAATAAGCATACTTGAAAGTTCAAATGGTTCAATATCAGAGAAAAGCAAAACATAATCTGATTCGAGGTTAGCTTTCAAAGGTTGTAAAGCTCCTTTACCAGTTGCTTCAATTGCTTTTGAAATTGTACTTTTCTTTGCAACTTTTAAGTCAGCAGCACCACGAAGTTTCTTTTTAATTTCGTGAAATTGTTTTCCAGGTAATCCTTTGCAAGATGCTAGCAAAACTGTTCTGTTTCTTTGCATTTTTGTAGATATTTCTTTAACAAGTTGTTTCTTTTCTTCTGAAACTGTTGTGATTCTACCGTTTTCATCTTTCATCATTTTGTTCAAAATTCTCCTCCAACACTATCGTTGGATTTTGAACTTATGAAAATTAGTTGAATTTTCATTTGACTTGTACCTCAATTGGTTTTGACATAGTAAGTTTAATTAAAACATTTTTTACGTTATCTCTCTTTGTAGGTAATGCATTAACCAATCCATCGTAAATTGATTTTATGTTTTCAATTATCTGTTCGTCTTTCATGTCTGTCTTTCCAACTGCGATCTTTACACTTCCCTCTTTTACTCTTATTTTGATTGACTTAGACATACTAATTATTGTTTTCTTTATTTCTTCAGGAGTATCTTGCATCATAATTCCCAATTGTGGTGATGGCATTTTTCCAGAAGGTCCTAAAACTTTACCGAAAGCTGTAGCAACGGCTGGCATCAGAGGTCCATGAGCAATGAAATAATCAAAATCTTTAACTAAATTTTTCAACAATACTTTATCGCCTGAATATTTTGCAAATTCTAATTTTGTAACTGTTGGAACAATATCGCTTTTAGCATTTAGGAAAGCACATATCTTTCTTTCTTTGAATTTATGAGGTATTGGAACAATAGCAGAAATATTTGTCTTTCTGAAATCAAGACCCTTTAGATTTACAATTAAGTCTACAGTCTGTTTGAACTTTCGTTCTTTACTTGCTCGTAACTCTGCTAATGCTTGTTTTAATTCCATGTTGTTTTGTGTCTTCTACGGTCTGCCACTCAACATCAGAAATCGATGTAAGATGGATGTAGTTATATTGACAAAAGTCTTTGCGAAAAGTGGTTTATAAAACTTGTGATTTAATGTTTATCCAACATTCCCAAATACTCTTTAATTCTACCAATCGTCTGGGGGATAAGGAACTGCTCAATCTTGTTCTCAAACAATTCATGCAAAGATGCAAATTCTGAAATTCTGTATAAATTATTGGTCTTATCCACAAGCATAATATCGCGTAGGCGCTTCAATTGACGACGGATATTACTTTCTGCGATACCTTTAACTTCAAGTGAATGTTCTTTTCTTTTTGCAGTTACTAAATCAACAATCTCAAATGAAGTCAGTTGACGTTTATCTTTTCTAGCATCATCTAAAACCATAAGAACATCAACCATAACATCACGAGAATCGCCAGGTTGTAATATTCCTAAGCTCAAGCAAACCTTTCTAACAAGCTCACGCTTAGAAGAATCATAAGGTCTTTCATACTTTCTAAGAGTTATTTCATGTAAAGGAACATCTCTAACCATGCGCAAACAAAAACAATAATCATTATAAATCTACCTCACAAAAGACGACAATGGAATTAGTTGCTTTCATGGGCGATGACAAAGAAAACTGGGGACAAGTTAATGGTTTGATAAACAGAGGAGAATGGAGTAAAATTATTATTGTAAAATCAAAGTCCTCGGAAGATTATGAATCTCCTAAAGATGCAGACATCGTAGTAGTTGACACTTCAAAACCTCTTTTAGATTTAAAAGAAGATATGATAAACAAATTAAGGAAGAAATTTGAAGGATTTGACGTTCATGTTTCAATAGCATCAGGCACAGGCAAGGAGCACATGGCTTTAATCAGTGCATTGCTTTCAGTCCCAGTTGGTATACGTCTAGTCGTATTTACAAAAAACGGTGTAGAAGTAATTAATTAAAAATAAAATTAAATGTCCACTTACCCATCATTACAATAAGCAGTAATAGTATAAACCAGCTAATCCACGAATAAGCTTTCTTAGCCCATTCTTCTTTTCCAGTAATTCCTGCAATGGTCAAGTAGAAGAATCTACCTCCATCAAGTATAGAAACTGGAAGCATATTCATCAACGCAACAAGGATATTAATTACGACAACCCACCAAAGCATATCGTAAATAAATTGGACAAGTTCTCCATCCCAGGTTGGAATATAATATGTGTTGGGTTGTTTAATTTTTGCAAATATGCTCTTTATAGCTCCTCTAAATCCTTCAGTTTCTTGAGGATAGAAACCTATTCCTAAATATGCTCTTCCATTTTTTTCAGCAGGCGCTAAGTTATATGTGTGTTTCAGTCCATCTTGGTCAATTGTAGTAACAATAATTTCTTTTCCGGGAGTTAAATTATCCAAAATATTAGACAAATCAGCAGTATTTCTTATAGGAACATTATCAATACTATTAATTGCTCCAATCAAATTTTCTCTTACGGCCGGAGCATCTTCAAAAACAATAATCTTCTGATTAGCATTTAATATTTCAGGAGTAAGAGCTTCACGAGGAGCATAATAATTCACACCACCCACTTGTAATTTATTCAAACCTTCATGAGTTAAACTATAAATCAAACCAACAGAAGTAACGCTGTAATTTTCAATGTGACTTATATCTGAAACATTCACTATACTTTGAGCGTAAGCATTGAAAACAACACCTCCTGGAGTAAAACTAACTGCAAAGAAACCCCAAAGCAATAATCCAAAGACAATAGTCATAAGAATATTAGCAAAAGTTCCAGCTGCTAAAATAGAAAGTTGATGTTTCTTAGGAGCTTTAGCCATTTTTTTCTCATCTGGCTCTACAAATGCTCCGAAGAAAGGACCAAAGAAGGCAAGTCCAGTAGTCTTAACTCTAATTCCCCAAAGACGAGCAAATATTCCATGAGAAAACTCATGAGAAACTGCAACAATTGCTAAAGCCACTAAAAAGTAAGTAAAGTACAGGGGGGGAAAGAAAGATTCCAACCCAAATAATTTAGGGAAGTAAGGTATCAATGGAGCAATAGGGGGCAAGTTCTTCAATTCTTTTGGAATAGGAGAAGTAACATATAACCACACAGTCTTCGAAATCATCCAAAGAATACTAGCCATCAAAGCATATCCTGAAGCAATCACCAAGTAACTAGCTGGTTTCAAAATTTTCTCAAATTTCTTAGCTGTCCAATCAATGAACCTCAATCCAACTTTAGTATGGTAAAGAAACATCCATCCTTGGCGTTTTAAATTTTCTTTATTCTTACGTAATATAAAAAAAGTAATAACTCCAAACAAAACCATAAACACTAAATCATATACTATAAAAGATACCATCACTCAATCAATCACTTGTTCTTTTTAAGGCTAACTGGTCTAAAATTATGTTTACCACATCGTCTACAAATTATAGTCTTAGAAATAACTTTCAAAGATTCAGTTCTCATTTTTTGTCCGCAGTTCTTACAAACAAAAACATTCTTGAAAAGTCTCTGCATTGCAGCTGGTAATTTTGTTCCCATATTAATTATTTAGTATCCTCATTACTACTTTCTGACCTTCAACATCCCAGTATTCAACTTGCTGTTCAGCTACAAGTTTGTCTTTGAGCTCTTCATCATAAACTAAATCAATAGTTTCAAAACTTTCCAAATCCATAACACTTACTCTATCTCCATTAACTGTAAGAATTTGAGCTTTCTTTTTTTCAACAAGAGGAACTTCCATATTTTCGCTTCCAGGAATAACTCCAATCCTTTTCTTTCGGTCAAATATTCCCACTACTTCCATACGACATTTCATACTGCCGTGTTTTCCAGTCTTACTTTGATCATTAGTTTTTACGACGCAAGGAACATTGTCCCAAAGAACAGTTGTACCAGGTTTGGCGTGTAATGCTTGAATTAATTTCAAAACCATAAATCAATTTTCACAAGAAACGTTTATAAAACCTTCTGTCACAGGAGAACCATATGAATGAAACTACTCAGATGCACGAAACTATACAATTAGGCGATTGTATAGAGATAAAATTCACTGGATTTGCAGATGGAAAACCATTTGATTCAAACGTTGCAGAAGATTTGAAAAAAGTAAATGAAAAAGCAGAACCAGAGAGAACAATATTATTTGTAGGAAAAAGAATGGTTGTTCCAGGATTAGATAACTCATTTATAGGTAAAAAATTACACACAGAATATAAAATCAAATTAAATTCATCAGATGGATTCGGCGCGAGAAGAAAAGAATTAGTTAAAACAATACCTTTGAAAATATTCATTCAACAGAAGGTTATGCCTCAACCAGGTGCAGCATTCATACTAGACAATCAATTAGCAAGAATTATTGCAGTTTCAGGCGCAAGAGTAATAACGGACTTCAATAATCCTCTTTCCGGAAAAGATTTGGAATATAGATACACTATTCTAAATAAAGTAGTTGACATAAAAGACAAGACAGAAGCAGCTTGCAAACTACTATTAAGATTTGTCCCAGAAATGGCGGTTTCAGGAACAGAAGTTACTCTAAAAGGTCCCAAAGTTCTAAAAATTTTCATAGAAAGAAACCAAGATAACTTCAAACAATTAATTGGAGTACCAATAATGTTCCAAGAAGTAGAAGTTCCAAAACAAGAAGCATAATCAAGCACATTCTCTAAATTCGTTAGGTTTTCCACCTCCTCCTCCAGAGGAATATCCAACTACAAACATTCTGAAATTAAAAGGCTCAGAAGAAAGACTTATTTTTTCTGCAAGTCCTTTCAAAGCCCAGCCCATTCCATGAGTACATACTTCTTCACATTTTGTATATCCACCACCAGCGCAAAAGGCAAGGTCGTTTTGTGAGTTTATTCCCGTAGCAATAAGAACATGTGATGTCATTTTATGTCGATCGTGCTTCTTGATATCAGCACGTCGATCATCCAAAAAACAAAGAATATTGTTTTTTTGATATTGTTGAGTGTGTTCAAATTTTTAATATTCTCTAATTAAACTATCGTATATAGCACAAGTATATCTTTCTAATAAGTCAGATTGAGGATTCCATTCAAGACGAGTAATATCAAACAAAGGAGAACCAGAGCTCTTCTTTAGTTCTTCAACTCTATTCATGGCCCATAGCCAGTTATTTCCCATTAAAATTATAAGAATTGAAATTAATCTTTAAAGATAATTACAGCAAAAAGAATATGACTCATAACAAAGGTCTATAACCTATCAAAATACTATATACTTAATATTTTAATTTGACCAATCAAATAGCAACAACAATAATCCTTATAAACGAGATATAATTCGATAATTTATGGTGAGTGAGTTCGTGGATTCTGATTTAAAGTCTGTTTCAACAATTGATAAAGAATTAGAGATATTAGTTCAACGTCAAGGTGCGCGTGTAAAAGTTATTGGTTGTGGTGGGGGTGGAGGTAATTCGGTTTCTAGAATGAAAGAAATAGGTATCAAAGGTTGCGAAGTTATTGCTATAAACACAGATGCGCAAGATTTACTATACACTAATGCAGATGCTAAAATCCTGATAGGACGAGAATTAACTGGTGGTCTCGGTGCTGGAAGTAATCCTAAAATAGGAGAAGAAGCTGCAAAAGAATCAGAACAAGAAATACGAAAGCGTCTATCTAACGCAGATTTAGTTTTTATCACATGCGGTTTAGGAGGAGGAACCGGAACTGGTTCAGCGCCAGTAATAGCAGACCTCGCTAAAAAAGCAGGAGCATTAGTCATAGCAATAGTGACTTTACCATTTACAGTAGAGGGTCAAAAAAGAATAGAAAACGCCCAATATGGTCTAGAACGTTTAGAACAAATAGCAGACACACTAATAGTAGTTCCTAACGACAAACTTTTAGAATTGGCTCCAGAACTCCCAATTCAAACAGCTTTCAAAGTCGCGGATGAAATTTTAACAAATTCTGTAAAGGGAATAGCGGAATTAATTACTACGGCAGGTTTAGTTAATTTAGATTTTGCAGACGTCAAAGCAGTAATGTCTGATGGAGGAGTATCTCTAATTGGAATAGGTGAATCATCCAGCGCAAATAATCGTGCAACAGAAGCAGTAGAACGAGCAATACATAATCCTCTTTTAGATGTAAATATAGAATCTGCAAAAGGCGCTTTGGTAAATGTAATCGGTGGTCCAGATATGTCTTTAGATGAATATAGGCAAGTAATGGAAGTGATAAGTAGAAAAGTATCTCAAGATGCAAAAATAATTTCAGGAGCGAAAATATCTCCAGACATGGAAAAGAATATCAAAGTTCTATTGATAGTTACAGGAGTAAAGAGCCCACAGATTTTAGGTTCTAATTCTATGTATAAAAGCAAGGAAAACACAAGCCTCGGTACCGAGTTAGGTATTAACTTTGTGACAGACGAATAATTTTTAAACACTCTAAACCCACAACAGATATGGTAACTGAAAAATTAAAATCTTTTTACTCTCAATGTGTCAGAGTTTGGCACGTTCTTAGAAAACCTACAAAGGCAGAATTCGTAATGATTTCTAAAGTCTCAGGCATAGGTATTTTAGCTCTGGGCCTAATCGGTTTTCTTATAGGCGCGATAATGAAATTATTTGGTTAATGAACACAAAATTTATATACCCTAAAAATTCTCTCTAATTACTACTTCTTGTTATCAAGTCGTAGTCGGAACTCATAAAATGATTTTCATATTAAAAGTAACAACAAACAAAGAAGAACGCGCAATGGAAATGATCCATGAACGCGCAATAACCAAGAACTTACAAGTCTTCTCTATAGCTCGTCCTCACGGATTAAAAGGATATTTAATTTTAGAAGCTGCAAACAGAGACTCAATTGAAGAAGCAGCATTCAACTTACCTTATGTAAAAGGAATAATTGGTAAAACTGTAACTTATGATGAAATCAAGAATATGATTCAACCAGAAGTTAAAGATGTAAATATTGAAATCGGAGACATCGTAGAAATGATTGCAGACCACTTCAAGAATGAAAAAGGTAAGGTTACTCGTGTAGACAAGAAGAAGGGAGAAGTAGTAGTTTCACTTCTTGGAGCAGCAGTTCCTATCCCAGTTACAGTAAAAATAGATAACGTAAGAGTTATAAGGCGTGAATCTGGAGAGTCAGAAGAACAATCAGGAGAATACAATGCCAGTTATTAAGTTAATAGTCGATGGAGGCGCAATGAAGCCAGGACCAACCATAGCTCAGCAACTAGGTCCAATGGGAATAAACATAGGTAAAGTTATTGAAGATGTTAACAAAGCTACTTCTGGATTCAAAGGTGTTAAAGTTCCTGTTGAATTAAATGTAGATGCAAAAACAAAGAAATACGATATTACTGTTTCCTCCCCTCCAGTTGCAGAATTATTGAAAAAAGAATTAGGTTTAGAAAAAGGTTCTGGAGACGCTGGAAAAGCAAAAGTTGCGAATGTAGCTATTGAACAAGTTATTTCAGTAGCAAAAACAAAACTTCCAAACATGCTTGCACGCAATCTAAAGAACGGTGTAAAGCTTGTTCTTGGTTCATGTGTTTCTCTAGGATTATTAGTTGAAAATCAAAGTCCAGTTGTAGTAATTCGTGAAGTGAATGAAGGAAAATATGACGATGAAATTACAAAAGAGAAAACAGAAGTTTCAGCATTAAAGAAAGCAGAGCTTTCAGCATATTTTGCAAAAGTCAAGTCACAACAAGAAGCTCGTGTCAAAGCAGAGGCAGAAGCAGCTGCAGCCGCAGAAGCAGCAAAAGCCGCAGCCGCACCTGCAGCAGGAACAGCTCCAGCAACTGGAACACCATCAGCACAAGCTACAGCAGCAATAACTCCAGCAGCAAAAGCAGATTCAAAAGCTCCTGCAAAAGCCACAGCAAAAGCTCCTGCAAAGAAATAATTTTTTACTTTTTTTTCAACCTTTCTTATTTTTTATATTATCTAGATAAATTTGATTTTTGCAAAACGCTATACAGTTTGAAAACAAATTTACTTTTACGCACAAATTTAAATATAGATAAAAACAATTTTCTATATAGGGGTCGTAGTCTAGTCTGGTTAGGATCTGAGGTTTGGGACTTCATGGCCCCGGTTCAAATCCGGGCGACCCCATTTCAAACTCCGTAGCGAGTCTTCGAGCCTGTGAGAAGGTTCGAGCAAGAGAGTTTGAAATTAATAATTAAAATGAATAACAATAGGGTTGAAAATTAATATATGAAAAAAGCATCAATAGTTTTATTCTACGATAAAAACGGGCTTATGCTATTGCAAGACAGAAGAAAAATTAGTAAATTCGGTGAAGAATATGGTCTATTCGGAGGTTCAGCAGAAAACAATGAAGATGCAGACGAAACTCTAAAAAGAGAATTAATGGAAGAACTAGAATTAGATATTCAAAACGCAAGATTATTCGAGAATTATGTTTTTTTCAGTGATTTTATTGAAGAAATTGTAAAAACATATTTCTTTCTTGCACCTATGCCAGATATTTCAAAATTAAAATGTCATGAAGGAGAGATGATTCTCTTTGACATAAAAGATTGTTCAAATCTCAAAATGTCTCAAGGACAATTAGAGTTATTAAAAAAAGCACACGCTTACTTAATAGATGAAAAGATAATCAAACCCAAAAAGAAATAAAAAACGTTTAGTAACATTAACCTAGTTTATGTAAGATTTAAAAATCTGTAACTTATCAAAGTTAGAGAGTTAAAGTTTCGTAAGGAAACTTTAAAAACCCCTAATTTCAATCATCAATATGGTTAAGACAAAAAAAGTAAAAGCAGCAGGAAAGTTCGGCGCTGGTTACGGAACATCTTTGAGAAATAGATTTAACGCAATAGAAATATTTCAAAGAAAGAAACAAATCTGCCCTCACTGCAAGAAATCAGGAGTAAAAAGATTGGCTGCAGGAATTTGGCATTGTGAAAAATGCGGAGTTCAATTTGCAGGTCACGCTTACACTCTAAATAAATAAATGCAAAACTTTTTAAATCAAAAATCCAAAACTTAACTATGGCACAATACAAATGTTTCAGATGTAGCAAAACAATTACGAATAAAGTATTAGATAAAAGATTCAACTGTCCCCACTGCAATTCAAAAATATTCTATAAACCAAGGACGCACGTCGTCAAAATAAAAGCTTTATAAAATGACTCGCCACAAAAAAACTTTCGCAGGGGTTTCTAATGCTAGCAAACAAGGAGACGCAAGAATTTCTCGCCCAATTGAGACTCCTAGTCCTTCACAGGTTGCAAGAGATCATTCTATTGTTTCACGAGGACCGCAGGTTGAAAAGTTCTATGCTCGTTATCCAACTTATGATCCAAGATCCCCAAGTTATATTCAACCACAAGACAGAGTATGTAAGGATCCAAGACAAGGTTATCAATAATGAATTCTAATGTAGATGCAGAAGCACAAGCAAAATTTCAAGAGTTACAAATTTTAGAGCAAAACCTTCAAGGTCTTCTTATGCAAAAACAAAATACTCAAATTGAACTTAGCGAGACATCCAACGCTCTTGAAGAAGTAAAAAAATCAAATGAATTAGTATATAAGATGATTGGCTCAATTATGGTAGTAGTAGATAAAAATCACACAGTCAAAGAGCTTGAAGAAAAGAAAAAAATATTAGAAATTCGTTCTGAATCTATTTCAAAACAAGAAAGATCAATAGAAACAAAAGCTAGAGATGCTCAACAAGAGATAAAAAAACTTCTTGAAAAGAATTCTCCGTCGACAAACAATCATACAAAATAATTTGTAGTCATGTCGAAGTGTTTGTTCAAATTAAATTATTTACGTCGTGGAACACTTCGAGCATCCCAAAATCGAGTATTGATTACATCGATTTTTTGATTAAAAAGTATATCTTTCATACTGATAATATTTATATACTGCACTGCTCAAAAAGAAGTATGGCATTTAATTTCAAAGGAGTGTTTAACAAACAACAAGCTGGAGACGATTACGTTGAGCTTGATGTTACTGCTCCTAAATCCCAAAAAGAGAAAATCAAAATCAGACCATTTACTTTGAAGAAGTATGATGACATAAATGAAATTCTTGCAGCATTAAGAGAAGGATATACTATTGCTTTCATAGACATTCGCCAATTAAAGAGTAAAGATATTATTGAGCTTAAGAGAGCTTTAACAAAAATCAAAAAGACAGTAGATGCAATGGAAGGCTCAATAGCAGGTTTCGGAGACCACGCAATTATTGCATGCCCAGAATTTGCAGAAGTTTACCGAGGACCAATGATATCCGATGCAAAAACCTCTAAAGACGATTTAATGATGTAATCTTTCCTATTTAATTAATTTAATCTAACTCTTTGATATAATACTCCAAAACTATTGTCAGATCTTGATGCTGGTTCAATAATTTTTCTAGATAGCAAATCATAACAAATTCTTTCATATGCGTTCATATCTCTTTCAAGCGCATCACTTGTTTCAAGCATAACTTGAAAAGCACACTCTGGACCTCTAGTTTGTAGATATTTCAAAAACCTATCTGCAAATGTGTCTATACTCATATTATCCTTGACTTATAGAAAACATGCTTCTAATAGATACTACAATTGTTGCAGGAACAAGTAAAACCAATAATGCCCCTAAAGTTGAAGAAACAATATTCCCTATCTCCCAGTTAAGGAATTCTATATTTCTGACTCCTGCTGTACCAGCATAACTAACAATAACCAACGAAACAGCAGCAGTTAAGAACTTAGAAATATCGTTAGGCGTTACACCGATTACCCCAATAATTAGTCCTAATACTAGTAGACCACCCAAAACTATAGTGTTTAGATGTCCAAACAAGGCACTCAACATACCTCCGAGCAAGGCTAACACCACTCCAATCAAAAATGCCCAAGCTCCAACTATGTTCTCGTGAGATCTTATCGCCATCTCTATAATATCTAGTAACGAGAAGCTCTAACAATATAAATCTTTCTTACAAATATAAGATATATCCAATCAACAACTATTCAAAGTAGTTCGTTTAATATAGAAATCTTTAAATACCCTATTAATTGCAGAGTTACAACACAAAATGAACTTCACAAAAGTCTTTTCATTATTTGCATTGCTTACTTTAGCTGTTTTATCAGTTTCTGCTGTAAGCGCGGTTCCAGATACATGTTTATCCATTGGTTCAACAACTTTTCCAACATCCGCAGTTAATAATCAAGTAACCTTTACAGCTTCTTTCAACTTAGTTCATAACGCGGGTAATTGTGCGGATCGAACAATTACGGCTATATCTTTAACCTCTTCTACAGGATCTTGGTCTTCAGTTTCAAGCACTCCAACATTACCTTTCACAATGGATGATGCTATAAATAACCCTATTCTTTTAACAAGTACTTTCACAATACCTTCATCTAGCACTGGAGTTTTAACTACAATCTTACAAATTACTTCAAATACTTCTAGCTCAGGAACTCCATTTCAAACAAATTTAACATTACCTAATGTAACAGTAACTCCTTCCTCAAGCTCTCTCTCCATATCAGTATCCGGAACACAACCATTCCTAGTCGGAACAAACGCAACATTAAACATAGCAAACCCTAATGGTTTAGCTGTTACAATGTCTGAAATTGGCTCAAGCTTATTCGGAGTAACTTTCTCGCCTTCAACATTCAGCGCAACAACTCAACCAGTTCAAGCAATATTATCTAACTTACAAAATCTTAAATTCGGAACAAACACTGTAAATGTTCAAGCATCAGCTGGAACACAGACTACAACAGCAAGTTTCCAAGTAAGAAAGACATTCTGTTCAGTATCCCCAGTTATTTCAAACTTATCTATTAAATCAATAGATGTGTCCAATGATGGAGAAGGCGACGAAAACGAATGGGAATTATTAGATGAATTAGAAATTGAATTAGAAATTGAAAACAATAATCAAGACGATGATATAGACACAATCATCGAATTAGGTTTATTTGACAATGAAGGAAAGAACATAGCAGACGATCTAGAATTTACTTCAGATTCAGATAGCGATAGCGAAGAAATTGATATCAATATTGATGAAGATGATTCAGCAACAGTAAACTTCAAATTCAAAGTTCCTGCAGACTTCGACACTGGAAGTTATAGACTAGCTTTCAAAGCTTATGATGATGATGCTGGAGAAAGCAAAAGCTGTAGAGACGTATCAAGCGACTTAGACGAAGGATTCTTTGAATCTATAGATGTTAAAGAAGCATCAGACGAAGGTCGTTTTGTCGTAATTGATGACTTCAACATAGAATCTCAGGTAGTTTGTGGTTCTACTCTTTCAGGCCAATTCACAATATTCAACATTGGTGAAGAAGACCAAGACAGAGTAAATGTAATTATAAAGAACAACGAACTCAACATAAATGAAGAAGTTGAATTCACAAGTGATTTAGACCAGGGAGACGAAGAAACATTAAGTTTCTCAGTAAGAATTCCAAGCACAGCTTCAAACGGAATCAAGCAGTTAGAATTCATTACAGAATATGACTACAAGAACGGAGTTTACAGAGAAGATTCAGAAGAATCTTTTAATTTCCCTATTGAAATAATTGGTTGTTCACAAAATCTTGGTGGATCTGGTTCGGTTTCAGGATTAACAAACACAAATATTGAAGCAGAATTATCTTCAGAAGCATTAGCTGGTCAAGAATTAGTAATAACTTCAACAATTACAAACACCGGAACATCAAGCAGAGACTACACAATAGACTCTCGTGGTTATTCTGAATGGGCAGAGATTACCGATATCTCCGACGAATCTTTCACATTAGATGCTGGAGAAAGCAAAGAAATTGTTTTCAAGTTCCTTGTCAATGAAGACGCTTCTGGTTCACAAGCATTCGATATTCAATTATCTTCAGAAGGAAAAGTTCAGGTTCAAGAAGTAGAAGTAGAACTTACAAGTCCATCAAAAGGATTTAGCTTTGACTTGAAAGGAAACTCAACTCTTTGGATAATTGGACTTGTTAACGTCGTATTAATACTTTTGATTGTTGTAGTTGCAGTTCGTCTATCAAGAAAGTAAATCTTAATATTTGCTTACGCCAACTTTTTATACTTTAAAATTGACTATATTTAATGAGTAAATCTTTTATATCTTCTTTAATTTTAAGATATTTTATATTATTGATTTTAGGATTAGGAGGATTATTTACAATATACTCTATTTTTACTCCATTAACGATATATTCTGTATTCGGACTAATTAAATCTCAATATGGCGCATCATTACTTCGTTCAGAGAATACTTTAGTCTGCGATATAGCAATAAATATTTTACCATTTATGAAATATTTAGCTTGTGTAAAGACAACAATTTTCTTCAAAGGATATTATGCTAGTATAATCCCAGCTTGCATAGCAGGTTCAGCATATTATCTATTGATTATTCTCAATTTAACAACGCCTATGGACAGAAAAACAAGAATAAAGAGCCTATTATTTATTATCTCATTATTTTTTATGACTAATGTTCTAAGAATATTTATCTTTGCAAATATATATGCTAATAAAGGATTTGATTTCTTTGCAATAGCTCATACAGCCACATGGTATTTTGGAAGCACAATATTAGTCTTATTAATTTGGTTTAGCAATGTAATTCTATTCAAAATACATAATATTCCAATCTACACAGACATTAAAGAGTTAGTTTCTCTACGGAGATCTTCTACTATCTAATAAAGATTGTACTTCTAATTTTTCAACAGCATCTAATATTTGACATTCAGCTATTTCAAGTCTATAACAATTACCTTTCAAAGTAATCTTAGTTTCATTTCCTTGAATTATCTCCACAACTCTGTTTCCAGGACGATTCTGACAGGTTATCCATTGGTCTGCCTTAGCTCCAGCGTCCCAGAAGTTTAGGTTCCCCCCAATAACTTCCATTTGATTATCACTAAGAAAACTAGAAATACTTCCAATTGCGAGATTTCCAAATCTACATTCTTGAATACCTTTGCCGTCGACAGTTACATAAACAACCGCCCCAGGAGCGAGCAAACGAGATTTATCTCCTTCAACAGTGACATTATTATATCGAGGGTCATGACGAAGATAAAGATTATAGTTTATTAGCTTTTGACCAACTTTAAGATAATAATTGTGGTGGAAAAAAGGAATATCTCCTACTCTCTTTTTTGAAAAAGAAAGACCTTCGTATTCAAAAGAGTTAAGGCTCTTAAAGTAAGAACTAGCAATTAAAAAAATAATCACTAATCCAAAAAGAAAAACTAAAACTCCAATTATCTCTTTTTCTACTCTTCTTTCCTTAGTATTTTTTGAATCAGCCATACTAAATATAGTAAATTTAATCTTTTAAACCTAATTGAGGCCAAGTATACGATATAAAAATGCATCAATTACCTTCAAATCTTCTTCAATAAATATGCAATTACTTTGATCAGTTACACCAGTATAATTTGATTTAATCACAATCAAAATATTATCTCCCTCACAAGTTAGCTCTTGTAAATCTCTTTTACAAGGTCCATAACACGCCTCCCCAACATTACCTGTATGTCTTCCCAAATTCAACGCAATCTCTTGAGTTCCGAGATTGTTTTCAGAGTCAATGTACAGATTTTTACCACCAAAATCAATCAACTTCTTCTCCGTATTAAAATTTGTGAAGTTTAATTCGTCCAATCCATATGCAAATCTATAAGTTGGTTGCCCACCAAGATAATATATCCAAGATTGTCCATCAAAAATAAATCCTTCTTTTGAATCATTTTGCGATTTTATTCCTACACCGTTCAATGCAAATCCAGCAGTACTAAGAATTAACAAAGTAATTATGATTATTCCTCCAATGCGTTTTCTTCTAAGTTCTTTTTTAGCAATTTCAGAAGCCGTCTGTATCCTTTCCATGATTTAGCAAGATAATCTTCATTTAAAAATCTTTTTCTATTGATATTGCGACGATAAATCTGAAATCCTGATAAAAAGAACTCTCTAAATCTTCTCTTGGAGAAACGTTCCCCAAGTAAAAATAATAAAAAAGGAAAGAAAAAAAAGTAAAAAATTATTCCCTTATTTATGCAGTGACTACTGTTGCAGCAGTTCCTGTTGTTCCTGTAAGCTTGTGACCTACAGTTGTAAGAGGATTCTGTGTAGTTAGGTAAGTAGCTGCGTCAGCAGTATTACTTTGTTCCCAACCAGCAACTAGAGTTGCTACCTTGTTACTACCCCATGGGCTAGCAAATGTTTGGATAATCCAATCACCTGAGCTTGCGCCTGTTGCTGCAGTCCATGAAGAACCACAACCAGCGTTTGAAAGTAGAGATGATGCAGCTGTATTTACACAGCTTCCACCAACGACAATCAAGTTCTTAGTAGCCGAAGCAGAGCCCGAAAGCTCGTCGTCCATAAGCTTGACGTCACCAAGAGTAGTTGAACCTGATCCAGAAGCAATTGAGTCAACGTATAACATCGCACTCACTTGTTCGTCTGGGTAGCTTATGACAGTTGTGTACTGATCAGAATCGGACTGGTCAGTAGTAGCTAAAGTGCCCCACTGGTCCATCATCTGGTACAAATCATCATTGCTTTCAAGTTGAACACCTGTTGCTCCCCAACCAGTTGTACCTGTTCCCATGTCAGTATCACCATCCCAGGTGAAGTCAACATCAGAAACTCCAGTACCACTACTTGTTGAACCAGCACCCGAAGTCTGAATAGTCATTGCATTGTAGATGTTACTTTCGTCTTGTTCTTCGAACAAAACAATAGCTTGTCTTGTAATTGGAGCAACTCCATCTTGTAATCTGATTCTTACTTTACCAACTGTATCAGTAGCACTACCAGCACCACTAAAGTTGTATTGTAATGATCCGACTGTAACAAGAGTTGAAGAAGCAGCACCAGCTGAAGTATTAATGTTTACACTGTTAATACTATAGTTACCGTTTCCGGTCTGGTTTGGAGGGCTTATAGCAACGCTTGTGTAACCATCGCCATCAGGCATTGAGAAACTACTTACGTTACTTCCTAATCCATCATAATTGCTAAGAACAACGACGGTTGGTTCGTAAAATGCGAACTTAGCGCCCTTTTCTGTTTCAATTGTGTTGAATATAGCAACAGCATTACCTGTTGTACCTAAGTCATCCAATCTTACATTTTCATCTCCATCAACGTTGTCAGCACCGTTATCTCTATAAGTTACAGCGTAGGACTTTCCACCAATATCAATGGTTCCAGTACCTTCCGCACTGATTGTAGCTTCCCATGTTTGACTAGAGTCAAACACGTTTTCAAAGATTACATCATCATTTGTATAGATAGGAGTTCCAGATGCGTTAGTAAGAGTTTTTAGTTTTACTAAGTATCCGTCATCCTCGTTTCCAACCATTGCATAAGCAGACTCGTTTATTTGAGACATTTCTGTAACAAATATTCTGTCATCGCTTGTGTCTCCCAAGAAAGAACTTCCCCAGGCGTTGGATTCGTTATTAACCCATACGAAATTACTTATAGATTTACCTTGCCAGTTAGTCATACTCAAAGTGAGTTTGTCACTTCCAGAGACTCCAACAGATATGTCTTCTCTATCGTCAGCACCATCATTAGCCAATCCAGATAATACGAATCGGAAACCTCCGAATACAGGGTCGACAAATTCGTCGCCTGATCCTAAGAAGTCTTCATCGTCATCGGATGCAAAAACTTGTAGTGTCAATTTGGTAAGATTACCAGGTGAACCATCGTTAAAGTCAACCTTTGTTCCACGAATAGGGTCAGCGTCTGAACCAATTGTGACTTCAGTATTGTCTTCAAGAGTTAGTTTGTTTGCACCAATAATTATCTCAGCGGATAAAGTGTTTGTAGCAGTTGATTCGTCAGCAAGATTAACAGCAACCTCAAGTCCAAGTATTTTCTTGGAAGCGGCTACGTCAATTTTCTTTGAATCAGTGTTTCCTGAAGAATCAGTTACTTTGATAGTAGCTGATGTATCAGTAGCTGCTGTAAGTTCGACAGTGTATGTCTCACTCCCAACAGTAACAACCTGCGATGGAACAGAGTTAGATCCTCCAACGCTTAAAGACAAAGTCTCAGCGGACTGGAATAGAACTAATGAGTCACCATCTGTTGCGGAAGCAACAGTAAACTCTTTTCCGAAAAGTGTTAATGATTCTCCTTCAGAGCCCTCAGTATCGTTAAATGCGACAGCTCTGCTAAATGTAGCAGTAGCGTTGTAAAAGTAGTTTCCAGCAGTAGTTGAGAGTAAAACTCCAATACTAGGATCAACACTACTTGTAGGTTCTTGCGCAAATACTGTTCTTGGGTTTGAGCCAGGAACGATTTGGAAAGTAATGTCAGCATCAACGTTTCCTGAAAATTCAGAGTCAGCTAGTGCAAGCGGTAAGTTTGCGTCAGTGATAGAAGTTCTTACAGAGTTTATACTAAGGTTTAATTGCAAAGGTGTTGAACCAGTGAATAACCCGTATGCCTCAGAACTTGTACCAGGAGCACTACCACCAGATGCTAATGCAGAACTAAGAGATGTTGAAATGTCAGTGACAGCAGCCAAATCAAGGCTGTTACCATAAACGATAGCAACGTCAGCAGAACCTCCCGAAACGAAAGGAGCTGGATAGTTTGCAGCAGCAGCAAGAGCAACAGTAGAACCAATCATAGCTGTAGAAGCTAATGCAGATGCGATTTTTCTAAAATTAAATTTCATTATATTTTTTTTAAACCTCCTTTCATCTTTGTCGGTGTGGTAACCCCTCAGGGTCCCTCATCGAGGAAGTTGCACTTTTAATTTGCAACCCACCAAGTGAGCCTTTCAATAGACGTATTTCGACGTTATAAATTGGTCTCATCATTTAGATATCACTCCGAAGAGTGTATAGAGAATATCCTTTGGCTGTTTAAAAAGCTTTCTGTACTTGTTCGGTTATTATAACTCTACATGTTGAATTTAAGTGATTATTATATAAACCTTAGCTTGTCACTACTGAATAACTAAACATTACTCCACAACCTCTTCAAAACATTAAAAGACATATGTGGTATTTAAGAACATATAATGTATAACAAAACATATATATACACAACATACTTAATATTATTACTATGGCACAAAAAACAAAAAATTTAGAAATCACAATTACCGACGATAAAGGAACATTCTCTTCTTTTTTCAAGCGTATAGCTGGAGATAAATCAGATTATGATTTCAAAAGTGTTTCTTCAGTTCGTTCATTGCTGTCTAATGAGAAGGCAAGATTACTACACACAATTAAAATAAAAAGTCCTAAGTCAATTTATGAGCTTGCTAATATTTTAGGCAGAGATTTCAAAGCAGTTTTTGAAGATATTAAAATTTTAGAGCAATTTGGAGTACTAGATTTAGTAAAAGAGAAAACTGGAAAAAGAGAAAGACTTAAACCTATTCTAATAATTGACTCACTTAAGATAGAAATTATAATTTAACTACACAACTTAAGAGTTACAGTAATACTTCCAGGGAATTCAGGGATTAAGTAAGAACTACCAGCAAAAGAATTTGCGCAAACTCCTCTACTTATATTAAACACATTTTCACTTCCAGCATTTCCACTTGAATTGAAATTATAAACTCCTTGAAGTGAATATCCTTTGTAAGGATAATTTTCACCAACTTGCCAAGTAGAGTTTAGTATTTCTTCAAACATTTCATCCACAACTACACAAGAGTCCTCCCCAGAGGTACACAAAGCATTATTTGAATGACAGTCCCTTACTAAAGTGTCCAAAGCAAGAAATTTTCCAGTCTCAGAGGTCTTACAATTCGTGGTTTGTTCCATAGTGCTCTCTAAAAACTGATAAACGATCTCACTTTCTTTTTGAGTAGGCTCTGGATTTCTCAACCTTATCCCTAAAAAGATAACTGCAACTATAACTAACAAGACAACTATCAATACAAAACCCACCATCTCCTCTTGCCCCTTTCTTTTAACCATTGTTTACTCCCTCAAAGCCCATGATTACTTTACCTAACTCACACCTTACTTCTCCATCTGAATCATCATATCTACATAAAGAAACAAAAGATTCGTAAGCTTCATATCCTTCCTTTTCAGTCAAAGTTATGCTATTGCAACGAGGATAGCTCTGAGCAGAACATTTATCGGTGGAATATTTAGGGTAAACACGAGAGACTTTCAACAAAGAAAGGTCCTTCCAAAATCCTTGATATGCAGTTCGGTTACTAAGAATAAAGACTTTATCTAAATCTATACATGATACACAATCTTCCCAATTAGACCAGATAAATTCAGGAGTGCCTGAAATTTTTCTAACTTGCTCCAATACTTCAGACTTTCTCTGGTCTTCAACATCTGTTTGCAATCCTCCAAACCTAACAGAAACAAAAAATACAGCCGCTATAGCAAAAAGTATCAAAGTAGCCACCAAAACAAAGACCATTTGTTGTATCTTAAACTGACCTTTAGAATATCTTGCAAGTGGCCAATTGCTCATTTCTTTCCTCCAAATTATTTATCGCTGGAACTACATTTTGTACAAAATCTCTTGAATTATTGATTGCAGTAGCCAAAACAAAACTTTGCAATTCTGTATTTAAGTTATTAGAACAACCGCTTCCATCAACATAAGTCGCTTTCTTAGAATAGATAACTGCTAATTCCTCCGTTCTTCCCATTAACCTTTTTATTTGACACTCATATATTTTAGGATCTGAAAAAATAGCCGCAAGCATAAGAGAATCACCATCATAATGCAATTCTTGTTCATATTTTGAAACAACTCTGGCTTGAGTATTAACATTCACTTCACATCCAATTTGATTAAAACAAACAGTTGTAGATTCTCTTTCACATAAATTCAAATTAGATGTAATGTTTATTCCAATATTATTAACTCCATTACCAGATAAATCATTTACTAAATCTTCAATATCTGAAGAGGGATTAACAAAACAATATTTCCCTCCATAAAGCATAGTTAAATCCCCAACTTTAAATGGAACAAACAAAGGTCTAACAATTACTCTTAAATTTTTATATAATGTTTCTTCTGTTTCTCTTGAAAATATATATTTATTAAATGAACTCTTTCTAACGCTCTGCTCCCCCCAATTATCCCCTAACCCTAATTTTGAAGATGTGCTAATTTGTTGTTTCCCAAAAGTTCCCGTAGTCGAACATTCATTAAAAACACGAGTTTCATCAACAAATTCAATAACTGCATATTTACTATCTTCCAAATTAGTTTCAATAGGATTCAATATAGTGTTTAGTTCGCTAGCAATAAAAGTATCTCCAACACGACGTTCGGTTCCAACAAGTTTTGTGGTCACATAAACTGCAGAAATTAGTATCACGGCTCCAGCAATTATTGCAAATATCCAACTAAATGCAAATTCCACTCCTTTTTTATTCATTTAGCTCCCTCACAAAATCAATAACTTTATTCTCTATCTTTAACATTATTTTTCTAACCTCCTCTTCGTCACAATTAATTGTATCATGAATCTCCCATCTACGTTCATCTAAACCATATTTTTTGCTATTAAATATTTCAGAGGGAACATTATCTGCAACAATAACCAGAATATCTATTTTGCTAAGTAACTCCATAGTTATAGGTTTAGGTTTTCCGCTTAACTCAATACCAAATTCTTTAGCGACTTTAACTTGAATTTTATCTAGGGGGTAAGACCCAGGCAATAATCCTGCACCCATTCCAACATAATTTTTATTTGTATTGTACTTCTTAAAAAACATTTCTGCAACTTTGCTCCTGAATCTATTATGCTTACAAATAAAAAGTATTTTTTTACTCATGTTGTACCTTGACAGAAGAATCAAATTCATCTTTTTGTAATCTTATTTTAACTTTCGCGTCATTAACTTCAAAACAATCAAAACCATTTATAAGTCCAGTCAAATCAACTTTATCCACTTTCTTATAAGCTAACTCCCCAGATTTTCCAGGAGGATACAAAAATCTATTCGTATTCTGCTGTTCAAAACCTGAAGAATATCTTTTCAATTCTTTAAATTCATCTTCATATTGAGGATTATAGCTTGTTCCTGCAAGATTTCCAAAACAAACCAACTTAACAGACGCAGGAATAGAGAAGGCTACAACTTTATTAGTTATAGAAGAACTCCAGACTTCATCAACAGTTTCCTGAAATCTCTGATGGAATAAAGATATTTGCGAAACCTTTCCAATATTCAAAAAAGTAGTGATTGCATATACTGCAACACCAATTATAGCAATCATAATTATAATTGAAAATATCATTCCAAAAGATAATTCAATCGCTCCCCTTTTATTCATCAAAACCATAAGTTATAATGATAATTTAAAGGTTATCAAACTCGAAAGATTTATAAGCTATAGTCACCATAATTTCTATAGATAACATGAAAATAACAACTATTCAGCTAAGTGAGGAAACTAAAAACAAAATAGCTTCTTTCGGTTCCAAAGGAGAAAGCTACGAAGAAATTCTTAAAAGAGTTTACAATCTCGCAGTAAAAACTCAATTAAGAGAATTCTTAATGTCCTCACATAAAACAATTCCAATAGAGGAAGCTATTGAAGAAGCTAAAAGAAAGTGGCCAAAGTAGAAATAATTGAGAGCCTAAAAGAAGAAGTATATAAAAAATTTAAAGGAGAATCAGTAACAATATTTGAATTAATGAAGTCTTTAGAAGAAAATCCTCATAAAGGAAAATCAGTAGGCCATGTAGGTGGAATAGCGATTAAGGAACTAAAATATTCTTCTTTTAGATTTTATTTTATTGTAGAGGAACATAAATTAAGAATATTTTCAAAAGAGGAATTAGAAGATTTATTAATTAGATTCGTCAGAATGTCGGATAAGAGACTGCAACAAGAAACAATAGACGAAATTAAATCATTTTTAAGAAACTTAGAGAACGAAGATTTTAGTTAAAAGGCTCATCTTTAAAAATTATTCATATTTTTTAATATCTTTCAGGACTTGTACCATTTTTTAAATTCAATTGTATTGAAACCCATTTCTTTAGCAACAATTAAATTTTTTTCACTATCATCAATAAAGATAACTTCTTCAGGAAGCAATTTAATTTCTTTTAAAACATGTAAATATATTTTTTTATCAGGTTTGAGTAAATTAGTCATATATTTTTTCAAGTAATTTATTTCTTTATCCTCTATTTTCAAATCTTTTTTCATCTCTTTCCAAAATTTATCATCTGTAATTTTACCAATTTTAAGAGGTTGCCAGTGTTTAGAAAAAATTTCTTTTATCTCCATTTCCCTTTTATTAGAGAATTCAGAAAGCTTAGTGTAAAAATTTTCAAAGCCATGAACTAAAACTCCAAGATAATCAAAAATAATAGCTTTAATCATAGTTACGCAATATTAGTCGCGCTAGCTACCAACGAACAAGCATTCGGAGCAGGTTCATTTCCAAACGAATCTTTACACTTCAAGTAATACGCTAAGTTAGGCTGCCATTCAGCATAATGTGCTTTCTTATTCGAAGGAGTCACATAAAGCAAAGCAATCCCTTCATTAAAGTTATAGTTGCAAGAGTTAAGTGAATAAACACAAGACGCGTCTTCATTAGTAACGATTTTCAAAGCATTATTTGAAGAGTCATGATAAGCACGAGAAATCAATGGAGCAGTAGTATCTACTAAAACATTGAATGTAATATTTGCTTGAGCAGCATTTCCTCCCAAATCCACACATCTTATTCGATAATTGTAATTTCCAGTTTCAAGAGTCAAATGTTGTTCGCTCATAACTTTTTCAGTATCGAACATAGTAACGAAACTATTTTGTGCGCCAGTAGGACTGAAAGCACATATAGCTACGCCTTCATCAGCTCCATCATCTGTCGTAACTTTCAAATCAACCGGAACAGTTTGTGTGCTACCAGTAATTGTTCCATTAGGAGCAACAGCGATAATATTCAATGGTTGCGAACCACGTAGTTTGAATACATAACTATTCACATTTACATTTCTTTCATTTTCTAGGGCAGAGGGCTTATCTTTACATCTGAAATAAAATATATTCTCTTGTCTATCGACTATTCCGTTCAAATTAGTTGAACAAGTGTAAAGTTCACGAGCATTTATTTGTGACAAGGAATTAGCACAGCTCATAGAATTTTCCATAGCCTCATAGGTTTTATCTTGAGTGCTCCATTTACATTCGGCTGGCTCATTTACATAAACTTGCAAAGGCACAGTTTGAACACCAAAACGAACAGCACTTCCAGAAGTTATAGAAGTATCTACAATTACTGCTGGAGTAGTATCGGGCGAAGGATCAACACAGAATTGTATTGCATATTCATCTACATTTTCATTTCCATTTTTATCTCTACATCTAACAAAGAAGTCATATTTCCCATCATTCTGGAATTCAGGCGCTTCAGCATTTACTGCATTTGGTGAAGGCAAACTAAATGTTTGGGAGTGATTGTAAGTAAATAGATTGCTATTTCCAAAGAAGAATTGCATTTCATCATAAGTATTTTTATGATCAATATCTACTTTACACTGTGCAGGTTCATTTGTCAAAACTCCAAATGTTAAAGGAGTAAATGCTTTCAAACAACCATTAGAAGCACTCTCTCTAACTATTTTAGTTCCAAGAGATACAGGTCTAGTGTCATGGTTAGAATATTTATGTCCTTCAGTAAGAACCTCTTTCCAAGGAGTTATCGTTGGAGACAAAGCATCATTAGGATTGACCCAAACACATTTCTCTTCCTTAGTTCCAGCATTTACAATTTCACATGCCTGTCCAAGTGCTTTACATCTATATTCACTACACGGTCTAAATGGGTAGTCATTACATCTCTCACAACTTTTACCGCCGACGGGTGCTTCCCAAGGCAGACATTGGAATGTAACTTTTTTAGCACTCTGGTCGCGATAAATTAAAGCAAATATAACAAAAGCAGTTATTCCTCCAATAAGAAGCCCACTTTCGCCAGCACTCAAACCAATAAATTCTCCAGTGCCACTCGCACCACCAATTAGATTACTTGCTCCGACACCAATAAATGTTCCTACTCCAAGGCCTGTACTTAACGCATCAGATAAATTTTCATCAAGTCCCAATAATCCCGCAATTAATTTAACTGCGATATATACAGTCGCTCCCCACGCAAGTCCAGAAATAAGAGCACTTCCAACAGTTCCAGGAGTTGCCCCGAATAGTTTTCCCGAATATAAATCAGACAGGGATCCTGGAGATTCCGTTCCACCAGGAGTTAAAGGAGGAGAGCCACCTCCGGCTCCAGCACTCTTTCCTATTACTGATCCTTCCCCAGAAGAACCGCCAACAATTCCTCCCTCTTGAGCATAAACTAAAGAAAATTGGCTGAAAAGAAAAGCAAAACTAACAAGCGAAATTAATATTATAAATATTTGACTAAACGCAAGACTTCTTAGAACTGTCTTATCACTCTTTTGCATATACTAAACAGACAACTGTTGTTTATAAATATTCACGACAATATAATTTAGAAAAACAAAATAAAACTTTCAATTAATTTCTAACACACTGAAGAGTTTCAGAACCCCAAACTCCATCAAGAACTACAGCATTTCTTTTCATTTTTACACATGAACCCTCGATACAAGTTTGTTTTCTAACAAGATGTCCAGGTTTTTCATCAGGAGTAGCACAAGGTTCAGGCCAAGATCCATCAGATAGTTTAATATCTCCTTTAGTTAAGGTATCTCCAACTAAGCAACCACACCAGCTAGCAGCACTAGCAACAACATTATTCGAAGGAATTGAGCTAATCACTACAGGGGCTAAATCAACATCTTTAGAACTAAAAGAAAAATATCCTATTAATAAAACTAAAAACAAAACGCCAAGAATAACTTCTTTTCTTTTGACCATCACATTCAAAATTATGTTTATTAATATTTAAATGTTTTGAAAAATTAATTATGTTAATTCTTATGTGGAGTGATTACTTTTCTGCCCTCAGGAAATCTACTTCCACCAACAGTCTGAGCTGGCCCACCACCAAGATTACCATTAGTTCTCTCTATAACTAAATCTCCTGCCTTTGCTCCAATAGGACCTCCTTCCCCACCTACTTGATAAACTTTTCCCATTATTACATCTCCAACACTCGCCCCAACCGGTCCGCCCTCTCCACCTTGATAAACAATACCTACCAAATCACCAACATTTGCTCCAATAGGACCACCTTCTCCTCCTTGGTAAACGGCTCCTACGAAGTCACTTCCAAACAATACATCATTTTCAAAACTATTACTTCTACCAACAGACATAATTTTACCAACATATTTCGGTTCAGGTTTAAGAATATTAATTTCTTTTTTGCCTAAAAACACCTTATCTGCAGTTCTCCATATTCCTACATGGCTTCCTGGAGAAAGTTTGTTCGGGGCATAAACAAAGTCAATAGTGTACCAATTATCTGCACCAACTCTCACATTATTTGTTCCAACAACTTCATTATTCTGATTATATAACTCAAAGAAAACATCACTTCCCTTTTTACCTAAAATATGCCCTACAAAAGTAACTCTTTCATCAGTAGAAAAAGCATCTTTAAAGCCAACAAATTCTATCTCAGCATCAACAAGTTTATTTCCATTCATATCTTTCCAATAATTACAAGCGAAAAAAGAATATTTTTTATGAACTTCTTCAACATATTTTTTTCTCTGAGCCTCTGCATTTAATCCAGCGTTCTGCTGACCGTTAGCCATAATTTGCGCAGCTCTAATCTGTCCATCTCTTTGAATATTAGCGGCATTCTCTCTAGAAGCAAAATCGATCAAAGAATCACATCCAGACAAAGTAGAAGCACCTAAAATAAC
>SXGU01463717.1_pt1 | contig 102564 bp, 96 predicted proteins | sample 3174531 | NCBI WGS metagenome assembly SXGU01 (sample SAMN11356863, study PRJNA531348) | freshwater metagenome | isolation source: freshwater sample F1-140 | place: China: Fuxian Lake, Yuxi | collected 2017-12-25
GCAAATATACCCGAAAATATGGGAAATAAAATTAATTCATTGTTAATACATAACAATCAATTATTTTTAGGAGGTCAATTTAGTCAAGTCAGTGGTCAAGCACGCACAAACCTTGCGGCAATATCAATCTCTACAGAATCTATTGATACTAATTTTGTTCCTAATCCCGATGGTGCAGTTTATCAAATGGTAACAACGGGAACTTATTTATATGTAGCTGGTACCTTTAATAATATCGGAGGGCAGGCAATCAAATATTTAGCCGCTTTAAATTTAACTAATGGAGCAGCAAACGCAAGTTTTAATCCAAATCCAAGTCGAGCATTAATAGATCAAAACATTATAAGATCCATAGCTCTTTCTGCAAATAACTCCACCCTTTATGCCGGAGGAGCTTTTACCTCAATAGGTGGAGCCTCACGACACTTAGTTGCAGAAGTCGACGTTACAACAGGATCAGCCACTAACTTTAATTTATCAATAGCTGAGGGGGGGAGCTCACAAAATATGATGGCAATTTTTCGTGATGATAATATATTGTATATTGCAGGAAATTATTACATGCCTGTTTTAAATAAAATGACTGCTGGAATTTCTGCAATAGATTTAAATTCAATGACAGTTACAGACTTTAAGCCCAAGCTCACCGGGTGGTATTCTTATTCTTATACTTTTAGTATAAAACGTATAGCAATTTCTACTAATAATAGTTTAGTTTTTTTCGGTGGATCATATGAATCTATTTATGATGAAAGTCGATTTTCTATTGCAGAAATAAATACAGTTACTGGGGAGTTAACAAACTTTAAACCTGAAATCAGTAAGTTAAATTTACCCACTTCTCCAGAGATAAATGATCTGTATATTAAAAATTCTAAATTATATATAGGAGGCGATTTTAAATTTATCAACGGCGAAACTAGAATTGCGATGGCAGCTTTTGATTTATCGACTGGAAGTTTAAACTCTGTTTTTAATCCTAATTTCGCAAATTCAACTGGAACTCCAATTATAAATACAATGGTTGAAGCCAATTCTAAATTATACTTGGGTGGTATTTTTAATAAAATCGAAAATAAAAATCGATCCAATCTAGGAGTTATTAATCTTGATACAGGTGTCTTAACTGACGGGCTTAACATTGGCACAAATGGAACAGTTAATATTTTAAAACAACACAACCAAAACGTATTTATTGGGGGATCCTTTACTCAAATTGAAGGCATCACAAGTAATAATTTTGCTCATCTAAGTTTAGAAAATAATGTCGTGGCAGCAAATACTTCACTCAATAGTATAAGTGAAGTATTTGCATTTAACATCAAAGATAATAACTTATATATCGGAAGTGCGACTGGTGTTTCAGCTCTCAATCTAACGTCAGGTTCAATGACAAATTTTAATCCTCAAACAAGTGGAGCAGTAAAATCAATCTCATCTTTAGAGGAGAAAATATTTGTTGGAGGTGATTTTAGTTTTATAAGAGGACAATCAAGGAATTCACTTGCTGCAATAAATAGAGTAACTGGAGATGCAGATGATTTTAATCCCAAAGTAACGCTACCTTCATATTTTGGGAGCGGTATCCATAGTCAAGCTGTGATTGGGGATACTCTCTATATCGGTGGTGATTTTATTTCAGTGGGAACTTTATCGAGATTAGGTCTTGCCGCAATTAATATTTCTACAGCAGAAGTCGTATCTGAATTTCAAGCGGATACAAATGGTTCTGTCTATACAATTACTACTGATGGAATTAGACTTTTTGTGGGAGGTAAATTTGATGATATTGGAGGAGTCAGTCGAAATTTACTTGCTGCTATTTATCCAACAACTGGTTCTGTGGATCCATATTTTAATGGTCATTTAGGTGGAACAGTTGGCTCCCGTTATGTACAAGATTTAAAATTAAGTCCAGATAACTCAAAATTGTTTGTAGCAGGACGAATTTATATTTCTAGTTTTCCAAACGATAATTTAATTTCATTAAATGCAACAACAGGCTCTTATAATGCAACTTTTAATTTTGATTTTAATTATCCGACAACTAGTTTAAATATAATAAATGACATTTTATATGTAGGAGGCTGGTTTGAGAATATTAATTTTAGTAATACACGAGTTAAATTATCATCGATTGATTTAACGACAGAACTATTAACAAATTTTAATGAAAATTCTTCTACAGATCCACTATTAACTGGCCCGAATGAAGATATTTATACATTAACTTCAAAAGATTCATCACTTTTTGTTTTAGGGCAGTTCACTGCTATAAACGGACAAAAAAGGGATATGATTGCCTCATACAATGTAACAACTGGCAAACTCACAAGCTTCAATCCAAGTTTTAAAACGAGATATTCTTTAACTAACAATTATAGATCTCAGTCTCTCTATATATTAGATAATAAATTATTTATCGGTGGTTATATGTTAAATCATTTTGACCATCGTCCGAGATCCCATGGCGTCTTGGATTTAACAACTGAAAAAGGATTATCCAATTGGTAATTTATGAATAAGTCTGAACAGCTTCGCTGAATATGTCTTTCATCAATACGAAATACTTGAGTTTAAATTTTTAAATGTGCGATCATTTTTAAATATATACCCTCAGGAAAGGACATAATAATAGGGTGATCTGGTGAATGTCCACCGACAACTACTGTTGGTAACATTAAAGATTGGCGAAATTGAGCTTTTCTTAAAATGTCTCTAAAATTATCAGATTCCATTAAACCAGAACATGAACATGAAATTACAATTCCTTTATAAGAAGTAAGTCGAAAGGCGTGGGTATTTAATTTTAAATAGGCATGTGAACCCGTCGGTATATCTTTTTTAGCTTTTATAAAAGCTGGTGGATCAGCAATGACAATATCAAAATTAGCATCTTTAAAAGAATCTAATGAATTTAAAACATCACATTCATGAATTTCTATTATATCATTTTCATCAGTAACTTTTTTTACATTTTTATAAGCATAAGTTAATGCTTCTTTTGAAATATCTAGTAAATGAATTTCAACTTGGCAACCGAGTGTTTTTAATAACTTCACAAGTTGAGTTGACCAGTGGCCAACATAACAACATAAATCTAAAATTCTAATTTTTTTATTTTTAATTGAAGGTAATTGTGATTTTTTTAAATACTCAAGTACCTGAAAAATATTTCCCCGTTGATCAAGAAAAAAACCAGTTTTCTGACCTTGTTCTAAATCGACACTCATCCAAAGTGGCTGATCACTACCAACAGTATCTAGTGCAATCTCAACATCTACTAATGAGTTTTCCTGCGTATTTAAAATTACTTTTGGATCTTCAACAGGAAGGCCCTCTAACTTTCTAATCTTAACATCATTTCTGAGTATAATACTTATTGCTGATTCACTACAATTTGTAAGACCCAACTCTTTAGCTTTAAAAGTTAAATCAATTAATATTTGTTGGAGTTGATGAGTTAACGCTTTTTGCATTCCCGCGGTTAATAATTGAACTGCAAAAACTAAACCTTTTTTAGTTACATAGAGATCAATTACTAAACCAGGAAACCCATCAGCTTCGCCATAACATAATCGAAAACTATATTTTAAACCTGAAAGGCTTCGAACTTGCCATGAACGAATCAGTCTACTGATAAAAAAATCTTTAGTTAATATTTCTTTTTCACTTTCAACAAAACTAACAGCTCGAAAAACAATTTGGGATTGAGAATTTCCGTATCCACGAGCTATAAATTGCCCTTTAAAATCTCGGACCTCTACAATATCCCCAGGCAATATTGATTTGCTACTAGAAAGTAGTTCTCCTGCAAAGACCCAAGGGTGACCTGATCGTAATCTTCGATCCTCACCTTTTTTTAATAACCACTTTTCCATTTAGACTTTCTATTGGACATTTAAATACAATTATTTAAATTAAAAACCCTGTGCATCCTGAATTTTCATGACATAGGGAACATAGTCCATATCAGACTTTCCGATGTGGTTCAATAGCCAGTTTCGTAAAAACTGAATTATTTGTTTTTCAATATCCCGTTCACCTTTTTGAAATCTTGATACAAATTCAATGGCGGTTTTTTTTAAAGCTTCATGTTCTTTTATATGTTCAACAATTTTTGGATAATTAGCATCCTTCATAAATTTTTCTTCAGATTCAAAATGATAAACTGTGTATTTTAATAATGCATCCATTGTAACATCTAAAACTAAATGACGTTGAGATGCCTCTAAATTTGGAACAGAAATTAAATCATTTAAAATATTGACTAAACTTCGATGTTGAAAATCAATCCGATCTATTCCTGTTTCATAATCTTTAGTCCATTGAATTTTATCCACAAAAAACCCTTCTAAATCTATAGTTAAAATTTTTACTCATTAAGTGTTCAGACTTAATCCTCAGACTTAATCCTTAGCAGTTAATATAGGTTAAAAAATATTGTCCCAAAAGCAAATTTAAAAAGTTCTTAAATTTAAAGAGTAAGTCTTTAGGCTAGTAATATTTCAGTAGACCAAGCAAGTGAACTAATGTTAATTAAAAAACTTCTGGAGGTTAATCGCAGTGAATAAAAACAGTTCAAATCTTCCCATAGGAGTTTTTGACTCCGGAATTGGTGGGGTAACAGTTTTAAAATCTTTAATTGAATCTTTTCCTCATGAAAAGTTTATATATCTTGGGGATACTGCTCGTCTCCCTTATGGAAGTAAAAGTCCAAGCACAATATACAATTATTCTGAACAAAATATTAAATTTTTATACCATCAAGGTGTTAAAGCTATTGTTATTGCTTGCAACTCTGCATCTAGCCATTTTACAAACTCTTTTTATAAAGAAATTCCAATTTATGGTGTTGTTAAACCAAGTGCATACTATGCCGTTAACTCAACTAAAAATAATAAAATTGGTATTTTAGGAACAAAAGCAACAGTAACAAGCCAAAGTTATGTCGATGCTATCCAATCTGTTGATTCAAAAACTAATCACATTTTTCAACAAGCCTGTCCATTGTTTGTTCCTTTAGCTGAAGAAGGCATGGCAGATGACATTGTCACCGAAATCATAGCAAAAAGATATTTAGAATCGATGTTAAAAGAAAATGTAGACACAATTATTTTAGGTTGTACTCACTATCCAATCCTCAAACCTACTCTCAAAAAAGTAGGTAACTCAGTAGTAAATTGGATAGATACCGGTCAATCCATAGCTAAATTATTAATTTCTGAGTTTAATAATAATAAGATTTTAAAAAATACAGAATCTAATTTTGATAAAAAAATTAAAATTCTAACAACAGACGAATCTCAATCTTTTAAAGACCTTGCTTCAAAAATATTAGCTCGAAATAATTTAGATTTTCAATTAGTTAATTTATCATTTTAGAAACTATTAAAAATAAATTAAAAAAGAGAATAACGGCGAAAGATTTTGTCCAGTACTATCGCAAAGCGATCAAACTTTAGTTTGGATTTTCATAATTAGGGGTGATTCAAAAATCGCCCCAAACAAACAGAAAAATAATTGCTTATGATTATGTCTGATATAATCGCGAAGCGATCAGACTTAATCATTAGCAATTATTTCAATCAATCGACTGAAACTTGAATTTGTATATCGTCACCATTTTTTGAAATAGACTTTTGCGCAAGTTCTAAAGTTTCATTCTTTCCATTTTCACCTAATGATTGAACAAAAAGTAGGGCTCCTTTTTGACCTTGATTTGTAACTTCAAACAAGAAAGGCCGTCCCCATGGATCTCGGCCAATTTGACCTTTAAATTTTTGTACTTTATGGGTTTCAAGTTGATTGTCTTTTTGCTGCGTCGATGCTAAGCCTCTTATTTCTTGTTCACTCATTTTTAGAGATTCTTCTGATTTATATTCAATAAACTCAAATTTATTTTTAATCATCCATCTAGCTAATTGTTGAGCCTTTCTTTCTGCCAACTGCGCTTCTGTCTTACCTATAAGCTCTTGCTCCATATTTTGTGGATAAAAATAAATAGCAAAAGCAAACACAATTACGGTGATATTAAAAATCCAAAGTTGAATCAATTTTTTTTTGTCTTTATCAGAAAGTGCATTATTGCGATTTTCAATATTGCTATTATTATTTTTTGAATTAGAGTTCATATACTTTCTCCACCTATTTTCCAATTCTAGATTTGCTCACATTTATACTTAATTGTTACTTGAGTGCCTTGAGGTAGAACTGGTGTAAAAGTAATTTCACTCCCACTGACTTTATAACTAAAACCACTTGGAAGTGTTACTGTTGGGGTTCCATGGGGATTGCACTCTAAATTTATTTTACTCATAGAATTACTTATACCGCTTTTAAAATAATTTAAATTTTTAGAATAATTTCTATCACAGATACTTCCCGTATAACCATTTGTAAGCTTAGATAATTCAATATATTTTGTACCAATGTGTGAAGGGGAACCTGCTGAATCTTGCTTTGCTTTACAAGTTTTATCTTTTACAACTATTGAATTTGCGGAAACCCGCTTTGAATCACCCAATACTGAAAGTAAAGCTGTAGGAAAATCATCATTTTCGAGTGAAAAAAATTGATCATTCGACAGGTTTTTATTACCACCAACTGATCTTTCATCTTCATCAGATATTATAATGTAAGCAATGGCGGCACCATCTCTATAACAATGATATGCTGAATTAGAATTATTATTAAAACTTTGTATTGCAGCTTTAATACCGCGCTCATCATTAGATCCAATTGTAAACGGGTCATCTTCTTTAGGGCTTAAATCAAAAATAGTCTGTTGAAAAACTTTATTTAATTCTGGCGTACTTTTATCTATTACGATTTTATTTATTCCAGTCCATTGCAAAGGACGGCCTTGATAAAAAGCTGTATCTGTGGTTGTTACACACATATTCCAATCAATATTAATATTTTTTAAATCTGTTACAAAACCATTTAACCGCTCAGCTAATTTTAAATTGTCAGGTAACATCGACTCCGAATCATCTAAGATTAGTAAAATATCAACCTTATTAGAACCAGAAGGAACAGTAACTGATGTTGTCTTATCAACAAGAGTTCCAGCACATGTTTGCACATTGCATGCTTGGGTTGTTGAAGGCTTTGTTCCCGCGGAACTACATTCACTATCATCTACATCTTCAGAATTTTTTTGACACGTCACTATTCTTGTTTGAGTCCCGCCCCCGCAGGATACACTACAATTTGTCCAAGTTTGACCAGCATTCCAAACAATTGCATCTGTACAACTTTGCTTATTACATTCTTGAATGGGATTAGGTTTTGCTTCAGGACAATTCTCATCAGGAACTACATTCTGTTTAGTATCAACACATACCACTTTACGAGCCTGTGTTCCTGTACCACAAGCTAGCGAACAATCACCCCATTCTAAATCAGCTTTCCAAACATAAACACAATCATCTCCTTTACAAGTTTGATCCACAGTTGATGGACTAACTTTTTTATTATCGACATTAAATTTAACTGGAGAGCATGAAAGAAGTATAAAACTAAAAAATGCAAAATTGAGAATTGTGGATATCAAATTTTTAGTTGTAATCATTATTTTCACCCTTGAAATTGCCAAACAGTCTCTTAATTAAAATTCACTTTTAACTTTATTTTTAGATTAAGAATGAGTCACGGTAAACAAACACATAACAAGACCAAGGTATTGAAAATTTCACTAGTTTCTTAAACTTAAATATTATTTTTACATATGGCATTTATATTTGTTTTATCAACACCAGAATCAAAAATTTCTCTAAACCAATCAAAAAAGCCAGTGCTGTGCCTTGGCGCTGCAGCCGCATTAAAATTACAACCTTTTACTTTTAAAAACTCTTCTGACATGGTTACTCTTTGTAAATTCACTCTCAAAGTATTTAAATTTACTTTATTTTGCACTACTAAGGCCATGGCTTGTACTCGATTAGATTGAGCTTGTAAAAGATCTATCAACTCAGAAGCTCCCCAAAAATAGCGTTGATACTCAATTTCATAATACTCTGTAAACTTATCATAAGCATCTTTAGCCTGTTCAATTTGTTCTTTAGCAATTTTAATAGCTCCAACTGTAGCTTCTACTGTTGCCCTTTGCTCTAGATATAATTCATCTTGTCGCAATCGAAGTTGAGCAATATTATCATTTGATAATTGAACTGATGGTACTGTTGCAAATGTTAATCTAAAAGAATAATTTCCACTTAAATTCTCAAATGATGGTGTACCACCTAAAGCTCCAGAAGATGCAGATAATGATCCTCCTCCACTTCCCATGAATGCAAACATTGTACTCCATTTTCCTTTTTCTGCAGCCATAATTAAATGCTCCAATTGTCTTTTTTCTGGAGATAACATTTGAGCTGCATCAAGAGCCATTTTCATTGGTATAATTTCATAAGGAGATTGTGGCATTTCTCTCATCTCAATAGTGATCATTTTTTCAAGAGAAGCTTCCATTCCTAATGCTTTACGAAGTGCTGCCTTTTCTTTGACTAAAAATAAATCTATTCCTTTTAATTTATTTAAAGCAAGGCTCACTTGAGCTTTAGCTTCAAGAACATCTTGTGAATTTGTAGCTCCAATCTCACGAGCTTGTGCTTCGATAACTTCTGCAAGTTCCTTAAGTACTAAATAATTCTGATTGTAAACTTCTCGTAGTGCTAAATCTCCAACCATTGATTGATAAAGTCCCAAAGCCGATGCGTACACATTGAGTTGTATAACAAAGTAAGAATCTTTTTCTGCTTCTAATAACAAACTAGATTGACTCAAATTAAACCAGTTACTAGGAGCTAAAAAGGGAAACAAAAATGAAATAGTTGATAAATTAAAACCAGAGGGTCCTGCTAAGGTCCTTAAATCAAGAGAAGGTAATAAGTTTGCACGTGCGATATTGACTTGATCTTTTGATAAATAAATAGAATTTAGCCCCATCAAAACGTTATTATTTCCTTCAAGAATGTATTTACGTAAATTTTCAGGGTTAATGACATAACTACTATCGTAAACAGAAACAGGAGAAAATGTTCGAAGATCGTTTATTGCAAAACTATCAAACGAAAATATTAGAAATTGTAATGCAAAAATTAATCGTAAGTTTTTTGAAGCAAGATTAAATTTCATATCTTATTCCTTATAATTTATTTTGGGATAAAAATCTATATTTCTAGCTATGCCATTACTTTGAGTTATAAACACACATGCTAAAAAGTTTTCATTACGTTTACAATCTAAACTAATATTGGATGAGGCTTTTTTAACTGTGAAAGTTCCTTTTCCTGTCAAGGTTCCTTTTTTTAAGTCAAAAACAGTCTTATTATCAAATGAGTACCCTGTTATAAATTTTTTACCTATAGAAGTATAGAGTGTCATCGAGGCTACAATATTGCGTTCATACGTAAAAAACTTATAAAATTCTTCACTTGTACTATAATTGATTGATTGAAGTTGTAAATACGCTTCCGTAATGCATTTATCTTTTTCAGATGTTTCATTTCCTGTCTTACAAAGTGGATCTTTATAAGTACCAAAATATTCTTCCGTTTCAAATTCTGGCTGAGTAGAAACTTCAGAACTCTTATTTACTAATGGTGCATCTTTAGCTAGTTCAAAAATCCCTTTTATTCCATATAGAAGATCTGGAGTAATCTCCCCATAAAATTGATTTCCAGTTATACGACCAGTTATGCTCATCGTTGCCGTCGATTTATCTGAAAGATTAATTGTTATTTTACCGCTAAAATTTGTCTGAGATAAGGACTCTCCAGCAAAATAACTGGCTTTTTCTATGACCACTTGTGTATCATTTTTTGAATGCAATATAACTTTTGCTTGAAGAAATACTTGAGCTTCGATGGTAGAATTATCTTGAGTATTTACTGTTGATGTTTTGGGACTCAATTCAATTTCAAGTTCACCCATTAACTCTTTGGTCTCATCATTTTTAAGCTGACCTCTATAAACACCAGAAACACTTTGCATTTGTGCTATTGCTTCATCAACTTTTTTCTGATGATAATCAGAGATCGTTTTATCTTTACCACAGCTGAAAAGTAAAAACATTAAACTTAGTAAAATAAATTTTAAACTATTAAACAATTTTTGATTTAACATCAATATCATATTAACCCCACTCTTATGCACAGCCCTTGTCTCTCATAAATTAGAATGATAAGCAACATTCAAGTGTTGCCATCTCAATCTTATAAATGTTACACTTCTTCTTACTCTTTATGATTGTGTCTGGTATATTCGAACTTCTAATAATTCTAACATAATCATAAACGAATATTTTTTAAAGACCGAAGAGGAAATTATGTTTAAATTTATATCTTCCATTCAAATATTAAAAAATAATTTGTTACAACTTGTTACAACTATTTTTATAACTTTATCTTTATCCCAAAATCTAGTAGCCAACCCTGATGGGCTATTAACATTAAAAGCAGCCTTAAAAGAAGCCCTAGAAAAAAATCCAGCTCAACTCAAACAAAATGAAAAAATAAACGAACTCCAATCTCAAGTTGGACAGACTCGCTCCTTAATATTGCCCACAATAACAGCAACAGGAAATGCTCAATATCTTAAGGACTCCGTAAATATGGGATCTGCTAGATTTGGAGGGGAAGGGTTTAATCTTTATAAGTTAAATATTAAATTATCTCAGCCACTTTTTCAGTTTGGGTCTTTTGAGGCTATAGAGTCAGTAAAAAAAGATGTGGAAATTCAAAAGAAATCTGACGAAATATCTGCACGTGATCTAAGTAAAAATGTTATCTTAAGTTATTACAATGTCGTTCTTAATTCATTCAGCCTCAATATTTTGATTAAACAAAGAAGAATTGTTGAAGAATCATTAGCAACAACTATTCGAAGAGAGCAATCTGGACGAGGACAACGAATTGATGTCCTGCAAGTAAAAACCGAAATTGCACTGCTTGACTCACAAATTGAAAACGCTAAAAATAATTTTGAAATTGCAATTGCAACCCTTCAAAGTTTAGCCGGTAATGCCCAATGGACTAGCTTAAACATTAAGCCTATTTTGCCTTCTCCTGCATTAACTGAAGTTTATAGTCTTGTTGATGAATCCCAATTGAACTTACCAGAACTTACAAAAAATAATTTAAGTCTTTTAAAAGTTGAAAACCAAAGAAATGTTATTTGGGGCCAACACTTACCACAATTAAGCTTCACTGGAGATCTAACTTATACAAACTATTCTAAATCTGATTTATTAGACGAAATGTCTAAATCCTATGCCTTTGGTCTTCAATTAACAATTCCTCTTTTTTCAGGATTCTCTTCAATCTACCAGCGCCAAGCTCTGAGTTCGCAATATCTGCAATTTGAACTTGAGAAAGCTAATCTTATTAATCAGTTTACGCTGTTGCAAATTTCCTCAAAAAAATCACTCGAATCTGCAAAAAAGAGCGTTGAAAATGGTGAAAAAGCTTTTCAACTTGCACAACAAACTCTTGAAGAAGCTAATCGTAAATATAATTTAGGAACAATTGATTTTTTGCAATTCTTACAAGTGGAAAAGTCATACATTCAAGCTCAATTCTCATTGTATACTTATAAATATAATTACATTTCAAATCTGACGAACTATTTCATTAATTGGGGACAAGATTTAAGTAAACTCACAGAGTTACTTGATCGTTAGGATTCAATTCAATTTAAAAAGCATCTGTTTTCTAATCGGATATGAACTAACATAGACATAACACTTTTACTATAGTATTGGTCTTTACAGACTTTATCATGAGCAGTTGTTATGAATCAAAATGGAGCTTTAATTATGAAAAAATTTTTATTATTCTTTGTAATTTTTCATCATTTAAATTTAGTTTATGCGATTTCACCAGTCTTAAAAAAATCTAACGTTAATGCCCCAATTCCATTGCAAATGAAAATTCCATATACTGGTTTATCAGAAATTCAAACCGATTCCAATTTAAATGAAAAAATCGATTCCGATCAAGTCTACCTCAATTTTCAAATAACAAACTTATCTGATCTCAAGTTGTATGATACAGTCCAATCATCATACAAACCTAAATACAATTATAATAATTTTTCAATGGTGAATTTTAATTTATCGTCACCAGTTATTTTATACAACAGCTTCCTACAACTTCGAATTTTTGGGGGACTTGGTTATACTTCTGTTTCAAGAACTTCTATTTTAAATTATCAAAATTTAGATTATGAAAATACAACACCCATCCGATTTAGTATGGCAAATTTTGGCTTACAGGCTGATCCTCAATATTTAATTTTAAAACATCTTGAACCCAGCCTAAGATTTGGTCCAGCTTATTTTATTGCTCTTGCTCCGACTTCAATAGAACAGAGGGGATTAGAATATAAATCAACTGGGTGGCAATATTCATTACTACTAAATAAAAAATTCAAATCCATTAACTTCATAAGTAAAAATTTAAACTTTAATTTACAATTTGGTGTTGTTGGATTTAAAAACTTTAATGAAAGCAAAAAACTATCTTATCGTGGAATGGTTTTAGGAATTGAAATTTAATACACAATACCTTTATAGAAAAGGCAATATTCAGGAGTCCCCAATATGAAATTAAAAAATGCAAATGAGTTCACAGCAACATTCGCTGAAATGGGTTTAGGAACTCCATTATGCGGATTCCTAGAACAAAGTGGTTTTAAAAATCCAACAGAAATTCAATCAAAAGCAATTCCCGTGGCACTTACAGGTAAAGACATAATTGCTGTTGCACAAACAGGAAGTGGTAAAACTCTTGCCTATGGACTTTCACTTTTAACACGACTTAAAAATAATCCAGATTCTAGAGCTCTTGTCCTTGCCCCCAATAGAGAAGTTGCTCAACAGATTTTTAGAGTATTTACAAGTTTAGTTCCTGTGAGTAAAGTTGAACCCTGTTTAGTAGTTGGAGGGATTAAAGGTGATCAGCAGTATAAACAACTCAATAAACTTCCTCGACTCATCATTGCAAATCCTGGACGTCTTTATGATCATCTTCTTGCAAATAAGTTGCTATTAAAAAATGTAGATCAACTTGTAATTGATGAAGCAGATCGAATGATGGATATGGGCTTTCTTCCACAACTTAACAATATTAAAAAAACAATGCGTGGTGAAATACAAACCATGATGTATTGTGCAAGTCTAAATGAAGGTGTTGAGAAAGTGGCTTCAACTTTTATCAAGTCAGAAGCACTTTTTGTTAAAACTACAAATGCTGAAGCGCCAGTCTCTGAGTTAAAACAAAAAATTCTTTATGTAGAAAAAAAGGATAAAAATGATTTACTACTTGATGTCCTTAATCAAACTAAAAATAAAGTTTTGGTGTTTGTTGCAGATCAAGATCGAAGTGAATTTATTGGAAAATTTTTAGAAGAGTTTGGGTTTAAAAGCCAATGGATTCATGGAAGTCTTTCAGCAGGACACCGAAATCGAGTTCTAAAAGACTTCAGGGAAAAAGACACTCGTATTATAGTTGGAACAGATCTTTTAGCTAGAGGTTTAGATGTTGCTGACGTTGATACTGTAATTAATTTTGATTTCCCGTTTGAAACAGAAGATTTTCTTCACCGAATTGGAAGAACTGCGCGGGCAGGAAAATCAGGTTTGGCCATTACTTTTGTAACTGAGTTTGATGAACGACGTCTACAACGAGTTAGAAAATATATTATTAATCCCACCGAAGTAAAAAAAGATCCTAATTTTAGATTTAATATTAAAGATGTTCCCCATCCCCTAGCAAAAGGTCGCCACGGACAAAAACATGGTGGCAGTAAAAATGGAAAAACTCGAACTAAAGATTTTGATGAATTAAAAAATAGAAAAACTAAATTTAAAAAATAACGAACAGTTTTTTTCTTTTATTTTCAATATATTCATTTGACTTAGGTATTGAATTCTTGACGATTAATTGAAACTTTTTAATTAACTCCTATGATGTAATAAAGTAATATTTCAATTATTTTATTAATTGCTTGGGAGAAATTATGTTTTCAGTTTCAAAACTTTGTAAATTCATACTTATAAGTCTTATCTTTTTAAATGGCTGTGATAAAAAAAATCAAAAAAATGACCAAAACTCAACAACCACTGGGAATGTGAATATATCAATCACTTCAATTGTCGCTGGATCTTCTCCGCATTTGTTTTCAACTGGATGCAGTGTCTCGGAAGGTGCCGCAGTTGGATCTTGCTACACTCCAATTTCAATGAGTGGAGTTTTTAATACAGCTAGTATAACTAATTTTGCAGGTGGCAATACAGCAAGGCTTATGGGCGGTGGTGATAAATATCATGGATTAGATGATATTTTTCGACAAGCAAAATTTGATTTATCACAAAAGCTATTTATGGATGGAGATGACAATTTACAAGATCAAGGTACAGTAACTTATTCTGGAATTTCAGTGGATACTAAAGCCTTAGAATTAGTATTTACATCGATGAGTAAATATTTTCACGTTAGATATTCTTTTGTCGATCAACCACCCTCATCGTCATCTATATTTTCTACTTGTGGTTTAGACTCAGGGACTAGTGAACAAGCAGATCTCAAGGGCACCATCTGGACTGCACCATCAAATATAAAAGCTGGAGATATTTTAGTTTGTCTAAAAGATACTAGTACTGAAACCTGTACAGATTCTGAATACCAATGGATCAGTTCTGATACTGGTGCGCTGACTTCAACTCGTCCAACTTCTCCTGTTAGGTTTAGTGGTTCTTACGCTTTTGAAGCAAGTAAATGCATAAGCACTGGCGAACGTCCTGATATTACTTGGGGAGGGGTTTCTCTTTATGCACAATTAGATACTTCTGTTGAAATTGGCGCAACTATTGACCAAGGAAAAAAACTTTACAGCTCAGGAAGTAGCACGGGCCACACAATGGATTTAACATTAACTATCGATACAACTGATAGTTTATTTGTTCCTAGCCAATTAATTTCCGCGTTTAATTCTTCAGATTACAACACCGATGGTCCAACAATTTTAAAAAACTTAGATAAAATTACATTACGCCAAATTTACGAATATAATAATAGGATTTCATCTTCTGTTATGATTTCTGGAAATTCGATGTTAAATTCTCAGTTGAGTATCACATTAAGCGAAAAGGATGAAGCCAGTGATGGAGATGATCAAGATAACTTATAATAAAGTTTTTACATTGATAGTACCACAATTAGTTCATACGTTAAAAAACTATGGTCTATGAATCTCTATATATTTATGATCATTTAAAAATTTAGTCGTATTGTAATTCCGAAAATTTTTGCGCCAAATTGTCCTCATATAATTCTGCTCATTGAATTATTCTAAAAACGGACGTACTTTATTTAAAGTATTTTAAGTTTTCATATTACCAAATGTAAACTCTTTATTTTTTAAAAGTTTAGGGTGATTGGAAATAGCAAGGCATATTTTTATGTTAAGTACCTTTTTAAAAAAAGAAAATACTGTTGCTCCAGATAATTTTAATCGTTGGCTAATTCCACCAGCAGCATTGGCGATTCATTTATCAATAGGTCAAGCATACTCCTTTAGTGTTTTTAATATTCCACTAACACAACTTATTGGCTTAGATCATTCAGCCTCGCAAGATTGGAAACTTTCAACTGTAACTTGGATTTTTTCATTAGCATTTGTAATGCTAGGTTTGTCTGCTGCAGTGTTTGGTAAATGGCTGGAAAAAGTTGGTCCACGCAAGGCTATGTTTTATTCTGCTTTATGTTTTAGTGGTGGATTTTTTATTTCCTCAATTGGAATTTTTCTCCATCAAATAATTTTAATTTATTTAGGTTATGGGATATTAGGTGGAATTGGTTTAGGGCTTGGATACATTTCTCCTGTTTCGACTTTAATGAAGTGGTTTCCTGATAAACCAGGAATGGCTACTGGTCTTGCTATCATGGGTTTTGGTGGAGGTGCAATGATTGGATCTCCTTTGGCACTTAGTCTGATGGATTTTTATAAATCAAAGTTTACCAATGGAGTGCTAGAAACTTTTCTTACAATGGGATCCATTTATGGTTTGATGATGATATTTGGCGTTCTTAATATTCGTATTCCTAAAAGTGCCCTTGAAGAGGTTAAAAGTAATATTAATTTAAAAAATTTATCTAGCACTTTAAATGTCAGTGTCGAAGATGCTGTCCGCAAACCACAGTTTTGGTTATTATGGATTGTTCTTTGTACAAATGTAACTGCAGGAATTGCAGTTCTTTCGCAAGCCTCACCAATGATCCAAGATATGTTTAATGGTTCTGTTACTCCAGCCGCTGCTGGTGGCTTTGTTGGTTTACTCAGTATATTTAATTTAGCAGGGCGTTTTTTATGGTCTTCTTTTTCAGATCGACTTGGACGCAAAACTACATACACAGTATATTTTGGTCTCGGTATAATTTTATATAGTGTTTTACCTTTTTTTGGAAAGTCCCAACAATTGATTCCATTCGTAATTACTTGTTGTTTAATTATCAGTATGTATGGTGGTGGGTTTGCGACAATACCTGCCTACCTTAAAGATATTTTTGGTTTATATAATGTAGGTGCCATTCATGGAAGACTACTTACCGCGTGGTCAACAGCTGGTGTACTAGGTCCTGCACTTATTACTTATATTAAAGAACAGCAACTGGCACGAGGAGTAGCATTGAGTGAAAGTTATTCGGTGACTATTTATTTAATGCTTTTAGTTCTTATAATAGGTTTTATTGCAAATAGATTAGTTAAACCGTTGAATAACTAAAAATAAAATAACCTCAGGATAAAATTATGAATCCAAATTTAAAATTATTTTTTTACTGGCTCTTTGTTTTAATCCCACTAAGTTGGGGAATATACGAAGTCTTTATAAAATCTTTGGCATTATTTAATTAATTTTCAAAAAAATATAATATTTATCTTACTACTAAAAAATAGAAACTATAAAAATAATTAATCACTTTAATCCTATTCGTAAATTAGGTTGATCAAAAGCTAAAGATTCATTTTTAAATACAGGATAGGCACTTGCAAGTGTTTCATGATATGAATACAATAAAGATCCATTCTGAATTTTTTGAATAGTACTATCCACATCTGATTGAGTTAAAGCTAAGCATCCATTACTCCTACCACCTTGTGCAACTTTATATTTACTATTTGGGTAATTATCTCCATGTAATACTATATCTCTTGAGCAGGCATTAGAATTATAATTATCACTTAATCCTTGTAAGCCCATAGATTGTCCCTTTGTTCCTATATATTCCTTACCTGTTAAATAAAATCCAATTGATGATGTAGAGTCACCATCATTATTTGAAAACCTATTTGCTTTACCATCATGATCAGGGTCCGTATTTGTGCCATTTGCAACTTTAATTGATTCAATAGTTTGATCTTCTAAATTAATAATAGTAAGTCTATCTTTAAGTTGAGGTTTATTATAATCAACAATGGTAATAAATTTTTTGTTACAAATATTATCATAATTAGAAGTATAGAATTGAACAGCCTGATTAATAGCCCTAGGATTTATCGAATATTTTGTTGAATTTTCTAAAATTACTTCTAGAGATTTCATTACGTAATCAGGTATAGATCCATTTTTTGTTGCTCCATATTTTGAACAATTATTTAAATCAGCTAAGCATCTATAAGGTTTACTAAATGATGTTGGTTTATTTTTAAACTTTTTCTTAGCTAATGCATTATTATTTAGTACAACAATTACTATTAAAAATAAAACTGGAAAAATTTTTAATTTAAATATTTTATCCATATTCACCTTAGAATTCATTAATTAAAAAATTAATTATTCTTTTTCAAGGTGCAAAATGCTAACCATAATAAATCTCAATTTGATAATATTATTTTTTAAAATAAATTTATAAGTTTTTATCTCAAATTTAATTCTTTGTTTTATAATTATCTCATTATAAAACACAGATATGTGAAAAAAGACAAAATGCGGAAATTTGATTAAAAGTTAATTTATTAAACATATTTTTTATTTTATTTAATTTTGTTTAATTATATTTAATTTAGTTCAACTCGAACTCATCTGTCTGATCGCCCACTTGAATTTTAAACTTTCCTTTTTCATAAATGTTTTTATTATTTTTACCAATAAACATTAAATCTTGTATGGAAATTGAAAATTCAACCATTTGAGACTCACCGGCTTTTAAAAATATTTTTTTATAATTTTTTAATTGTTTAACAGGTGGAGTAACATCTTTACGATATAAATCTGAAATATAAAGTTGTACCACTTCACTGCCATCATGATCACCCACATTTGTAACTTGGACAGAGGCTTTGATAGTTTGATTTTCATTCATTGTTTTTGAACTCAATCCAAAACGTGAATATTGATATTCAGTATAACTTAAACCAAAACCAAAAGACCATTCAGGATTAAAAAATTTATCTTCTGAGATCTCTTGATATTTATGATCGTAGTGCAAAAGATCATTTGGAGCTCTAGGGTACGAAAATGGAAGCTTTGCACTTGGGTTAATATCCCCAGCTATAAGGTCAGCAAAAGCTAATCCTCCTTCAATCCCAGGTAACATTCCAATAACTATTGATTGCATTTGATCTACTATTTTTCGAATTACTCTAGGACGTCCTTGAAGCATCAAAAGTATAATTGGTTTTTTTAATTTTGCTAACTCCTGTGCATACTGCAATTGAGCTTCATCCAAGGTGAGATCATCGATATTTCCAGGCACTTCAGTGTAAGCTTTCTCTCCCAATGCTAAAATAATAATATCACTACGTGAGGCTGCACTCAGTGCAATATCATAATCATTTGCCTTTGTATTTAGTTCGACCCCTTTGTAGTAAGTGATTTTTTCATTACCAAAGCGATCTTGTAAAGCTTGAAGAACTGTTTTTTTATTTTTAGGATAAAGGCTTTCGTTATTTCCTTGCCAACTCAGAGTCCAACCTCCATTTAGCGATGCTAAACTATTTGCAGTTGGACCTGTCACAAATATACTTTGCTTGCGTGATGGGTTCAGTGGCAAAAATTGCTTTTCATTTTTAACTAAAACTAAGGATTCTCCTGCCATTTTTCGACTGATTTGCGCTGACTCTGGTGTAGCAAACTGGGCAACAAGTGATTTATCTGGCATTGGATTTTCAAATAATCCTAACATCATTTTGACTCGCAAAATTCTTCTAACTGCATCATCAATTCGAGATTGTGGTATTTCGCCAGCTTTGACTAATTTTTTCATCACATCAATAAAAGAAAAATCATATGGCACCATACTCATATCTATTCCTGCCATGATTGCCATCTTTGTTGCTTCTTCATAAGAAGAGGCTAAATGATCTCTTTCATATAATTTTTTAATATCTAACCAATCCGAAACGGCAAACCCTTTAAAATTAAGTTCGCCTTTTAATATTTCTGTGAGTAAGTGGTAATTAACATGGCCAGGGATACCATCAATTTCACCTGTATTAACCATTACAGTTTCTGCACCTTCTTTTATTGCTTCTGCAAATGGAGGTAAGAAATATTCACGTATCATTCGTTCAGTTATAATAGCAGGTGTCTTATCTTTTCCAGATTGCGGAACACTATAACCGAGATAATGTTTGAGACAGGCGGCAACTTTTGTTTTATCACTCAAATCTTTTAGCTGCTGCCCACTTATATTTGCGCGTCCCATGGTTTTTGTTAAATAAACATCTTCGCCATAGGTTTCAAAAAAACGGGACCATAAAAATTGGCGACCTAAATCAAGCACAGGAAAAAAATTCCATGGAATACCTGAGGCTCGTGTTTCAAGTGCAGTAATTTCTCCAACTTTAAAATTATTTTTTGTATCCCAAGTTGCGGCTACATTTATAGATTGCGGAAATAGTGTTGCTCCAACTGTATAATGAGCACCATGAATAGAATCAATTCCATAAATCACAGGAATTTTTAATCGGTCCTTCAATGCCATTGATTGGATTTCTGTTATGATATCATGCCAATGTTCAAGAGTATGAGCCTTATCGCCTGCCACATTCAAAATTGATCCCACATGATATTTTAAAATTGCAGTTTTTAATTTTTCTTTATCAATACGGTGAGGAGTACCGCTACTTCCCGAATTGTTATCCTCAGAAATCACATCTAAAGTAACTTGGGTCATTTGACCAATTTTTTCATCTAGGGTCATTTTGGATATTAATGAATCTACCTTTGCCATCAAGTCAGCTTCAGATATATTTTTCCGAGCAAATATTCTTTGATTTGGAGCAGATTCAACTTGTGTTGAGAGTGTTATGAAACAGACAAGTGAAGAGATAAGTAGTTTTCTCATATTTATGCCTTTCAATATTTAATACGATTATAACTGCGAAGTGATCAGACTTCATCAGGAGCAGTTATTCACTCATCATTGAAATTATTTTTTAACAAGGCAAGATATATTTGAAAAAGGTATCATATAAGTACCAACTTGAATGACTCGATCAGGATTATTTTCATCACATAGCCAACCAATTAATTCATCTTGAAATTTTCGAATTCTATCTCGCAGCTCAGGTAATTTCTGTGTGGATATCGGTATATGTAAAACACCAAGTTCTTGTTCTACAGGACCTAGTTTTTCTAAATTACTACCCCATGCCAATAAGGTTTGGGCATGAACTGTCTGCATTAGAGACCTTGAAAAGGTGAGATCTCCCGTATCGATTGATGCTTCAACACTGCGATAAATTCCTTTATCGTCCATTTTAATAAATCCAGCCTCGACAAGTAATTTAAATGAATTGTCAGCTTCATCTTTTGAAATTAAACCATTTAAGGCTTTAGATATAAAATCTCCTGAAGGCTCAAAATTCGGAAGAAATACCAACTCGCGAACGAGCATGTGATACCAGCATGATAGTATCTCGTATCTCGCCTTTTCTAAATTACTTGTAATTAGTTTTTTCTTTTCAACCAACATTATTTTTTCTAACTCTATTTGCTCTTCACTATTTTTGGACTGCTCAAATTGTACCATTGCCAAAAAATATTTTTGTTGATCAGGAGTAAGCCCTAGTTTTATTGCAGTTTTATTTGCAAGTTCAGGAGAAAGATTTCTTTCTCCTGATAAAACCAACTGCATAAAATTGGGACTTTTTAATCCTAACAGATTTGAAAATCTACGATATGAAAAACCAACTCTATGTTTTTTTTTAAAATTGAACCAATCAATAATATATTTCCGATAACTCACATAATTATTTATTAAAGGAAATTCTTTATGAGATTGATCAAGAAAAACTAATTGTTTATTTTCTAATTCCAATCACAGACTCCTGCTGTTAATTTTAAAGAACTTAAAATAAATTTTATTGCATTATGATTTGAATTATTTTTAAGACCTCTAATTAATATTCCTTTTTGACTACCCCAAAGCACAAGTCCCTCTACAGTATTAACATTTGAATTGATACTTTTACTTTCATATTCAAAAAATTCAATGCATTCATGGGAGGGACTTTTACTCAAATGTCTCCAATTATCATTTAAAAGTAAATTTATTAGTTCCTTACGCTTGTAATTAGAAAACTCAGGAAAGATCTCCCTCACTTTTAAAATTTCAAGAGCATTAGGAACTCCACTATTTTCACCTTCTAAATTTAAATTATTTGCAATAACTCTTAGATTTCCATCTCCCATACTTTGGGTGATAGAGTACTCCATTGGAATTTGGGCTTTAAAACCATCTTCGTTATCATAAATTCCATTACCAGTTCTTCCAATTCCATGAGCACAAACGCTTAAAATCATCGAGAATAAAATTAATAATGGTATTTGTTTCATTCTACTATATCCTGAAATTCAATTGTTGCTGAAAATGCTTCAGGAATAGCAGCACTACAGTTTCCTTGATCTGTACATGTCAGACCAAGATCAGGAATAAGTGATAAAATTCCAGAAGAAAGATTTAAATCTTTAGATTCAAAATATTTAAAATTAAACTGAACATTTGAAATTTTAGAACCAGTTAGAAATAGTCCAGCGGCAAAATGTTTCAAATCTACCTTTGGTTCACTTAAAAATAAAGTTTGTTTTCCAATAAGCTCCAGACCCAATACATGAATTTCAATAGTTTTATTCTCAACTGTACTTTTACAAATAAAATGATCTCCATAATCTAAATTGTAATTTTCTATACCTCGGATATCAAATACATTTATTTTTTGAGTAATTTCACAAACCTCTTCCACTTTTGATTCAGAGTGAGTTCCATTTTGAATAAATGATAGTTTTCTAATTCTTACTTTTGCATTAACTTTACGTGTAGGTTCTGTAGGTGTTCTGTCTTCTTGTTTTAATATGTATGAGTTATTTTTTAATAAATTAATACTTACTGCCTGGTCCATTAAGTTTTTAATATTTATCTTTTGAGCTAGACCTATGTTACTAACTAGGTTTGAAGATAATATAGTCATTAAAAGCGTTTTTGTTATTAAGCATTTTTTCATTTGTTCCCCTATTTTTGTATTTTTAAAATTTATATTTCATTAATTTTTTATGTTCGAACATAAACTAAGTTTGTTTTTATTCTTAAAAAGTTACAAGATCCTGGTATACGAAATTGAAGACATAGAAGTATACGCGTTAGGCCTAAAGTTGTGTTTCTAAAATTTGTTCAGCACAAACTAAGTTTTATGTTCTCATAAAAATTTAAAATACAATATATATATTATGTTTTTACTTAAAATTTCAGCTACGTATAATATGAGAAATTTAATGGGTAGGCTACCTGATAAATAAAGGGTAGACTACCCAAGAAAGATTGTATGCAGTCTAATTTCCTAAGATAGCAAAAGCTAAAAAAATAAATAAAAATTAATCTGAAAGATATTAATAAATCTAAACTAATTATAAACACTCTAAAGAAGAATCCAAAATTAACTCAAATTGAGTTAGCTAAAATTGTTGAAGGAGTGCGGTATTATATTAAAAACTACTAGCTCAAAAAAATTTTAATTAGCGATATATAATGGCTTGCTAACGATAATAAATTTTTACTCTCAAATCTCAACATACAAAGATAAAGCATTTTTTATTCAATATGGAAAAAATAAATTACTCCCACGTATAAATACACTTATAGAAAATCGAGCTAAAACATTTTTTAACCATAATGGTTTAAAATAACTTCTCATGATTCATACAGTTCACTTAAAAGAATTGTATTGAATCAGACATAATCTCGTGATTTTTCAATCACTCTACTTATTTTAACTGAGGATGTTTTTTTTCAAAGGCCATGCGTTGCTGACTGGAATTTAAAATGCGTGTTAACACATTGGGAGTCAGACCCTTATTTCCGCAAGAATCAGCGCAGGAAGAAAATCCATAGGGACATTTTTCCCAGCATGAACTTCCACCACCGCAGGAATCAGCACACGATGTAAAACCATAAGGACATTTATCCCAACATGCACTTCCGCCACCACAAGAGTCAGCGCAAGAAGTAAAGCCATAGGGGCATTTATCCCAACAACTTCCACTGCTACCGCCACTTCCCCCAACCTCTTCACATAGATATTTTGTTCCATCCTTATCAAGATAAAATGAATCCGCATTTACATTAAATGATGTTAGCGGAATAAAAATTAGCGCAATATAAATTAAAAATTTTCTCATAGATCCCCCTTATATAGTTTGTTCCGATTGCGTTTTGCAATAATAGAGCCAAACTTAAGTAGGGTCAGAAAATCACCACTTGTTGAGTTTTTGAATAAAGAAAAGTTTTTGTAGGAAGACTCTGCTCGGGATTATGTGTCTTAAAATCACGAAGCGATCAGAGTTATTCATGAGAAATTAATTATAATGGAACTTTTTATGATTTTTCATGAGTTGAATTTCAAAATTATCAATCTCATCATCGGTAAAAATTATTTTTAAATTATCAAGTGATATTGATTTAGCATAATTAAAACTATCAATATAAAATTTTTCGATCCAAGCAGATTTTGCATTATCAGAGTTAATTTGATTGAGTTCCATCCAAGACTTCCAGTGGCAATTAAATATAGAATCACTCATACTATTTGATTGAACTTCTTCTTCAGAAGCCGATTCGCAATTTATATATTCTAATTGTAGATCAATCAAATCCGCATCTAATCCTAAGGATACCATGCAGTCTTGAGCTAAGCTCATTTCTAAATAATGCAAATAATCACCAAATAGGCTCCAAAATTGGAGGCCCTTTTTACCAAAATCACTATCACAAAAATAAGATGTACAAACCGAACCTCTATAAGCCCAAATACCACATTGCTGTTTTATTTTATCAAAATAAGGACAAAGAAACTTTGAGTTAAAACCAAAGTCATTTTCATTTCTTTGATGAAACTCAATTTGGTATTTTACAGGAGCAAATAACCCAAGAGGGAGTGCATACTCTTGGTTTTGTATCTTAGAACGAATTTGTTCTAAAATAAATTTCGGAGTATTAGGATCAGATAAAATTGCACCTACTGAGTAGTTTGTTAAAAATGGATGAAAAGTACAACATTTTAAATCCATGGGATACTTTGGACAATTATGGAAAGTCGCTTTTTTCTCAGTTAGATTCAAATCTGGAAAACGTGATAATAAATAGTTTTTTAATATTGGTGATGAAATCTGAGATAAATTCATGAATTATTATTTAATCTTTTATTGGGACTTTAGATAATTCAGGAGGTGATTGTTTTTTTATGAGGGCCTTTTCTTCTTTGTTTAATGGTCCATAATCACGACTGTAATTCCAACCAAAACCCCATCTATAATCGGTATCAAAATATGGAGTTCCCCCAATTCGAACGCCTTTATACATTATATAAGCATCATCAACATAGCCTGTTTCAGAAACACAATCGTACATTGCTTCATCAGCAGCTAATCGTTCTATTTCTGTACCACCTGCCCAATACTTTAAATCATGTTGCACACAACAATGGAGCCATAAACTTGGTTCTTCTGAAGTCCCATTTGGATAACTCGTACATCCATCTGTTTCAAATGGATTAAGATCTTCAGGATTAACCCTAGCCTGAACAGGGTCAAAAAATATAAATAAATTTAAAACTATAAATAATAAGTAAGGAATAAACATCACAGGCCCTTCAATGTCTGATAAAATCGCGCAAGCCATCAGACGTAATAAAAGGCAGTTAATAGCAGCACAAATTTCAGAAGTACAAATATATTTTTATTAACGCAAAACCAAACACTAACCCAACTTGATAGTATCTGATATTCTTCAATAGATTTTTTTAACCACTTTAATAGAACAACTTACTTAAGTTAACAATTAGATAAGAAAAAATTATGAAAAATCAGAATATTGAAATATCTAAATTTGAATTGAATGCTGTTTCACACGTTATTGAGTTTACTGATAAGTGGATAGGTAAAGGTTATTACACTGAACAACAACTCAAAGAGCTAGTTTGGCAATCCAAAGGCTGTTCATTTTTAGCATGGGATTTAAATTTTACCCCTCAAAAACTTATTGCACTTAGGCTTACTCTTGCACCTGGGGCGTGGCTACAAAATCCATGCTCACCAACTAAATGGAATGTTGCTCATCAAAAAGTTGGTTACTTTAAAAGCCTATTCGTCCATGGAAATTATCGTTCAATTGGACTTGGGCAAAAACTTTCAAATTTATCCTTAAATTTAGTTTCACAATTAGGTGGTGAAGCTGTGATAACTCATTCGTGGCTTGAATCCCCTAATAATAGTTCACAGATTTATTTAAAAAAAATGGGATTTATAGAGATTGCAACTCACCCTAAATTTTGGAACAATATTGACTATCATTGCACGCGCTGTGCTCCTAATAAATGCATATGCACAGCTGTGGAAATGATTAAGTATATATAAGAATAATTATACCGGGGTTTTTAATGAGTGTTTCCTACTGGATGAATAATAAAGAAACTATAAAAAATATTAGCTGTGATGTATTGATTGTCGGAGGTGGAATTGCTGGTTTGTCTGCAGCATATTGGCTTAATCATGAAGATCCTAATTTGAATATAGCTATTGTTGAAAAAAATGAATTGGGCGAAGGAGCCACTGGCCGCAATGCAGGTTTCATTACCTGTGGCTCTGTGGAACATTTTAATCGTATTGTGACTAAACATGGAATATCTGAGGCCCAAGAGATTTGGAAATTCAGTGAAGATAATTTAGAATTATTAAAAGAACATATCTTGAATGGGCCTGATAAATCTTTAATTGATTTTGAAAACATTGGATTTGAAAATAAAGGAAGTTTTTCACTTGCATCAGTTGAAAATGAATTCGATGAATTAAAAAAATCTGCAAAAATAATGGATCAACTCAAAATTGATGTCGAAGTATTAAATCAAGCAGAAATTAAAAAACGATTGCACTCAGAAGGGTTTGTTGGAGGAATAAAATATTTAGGAGATGCCTCAGTTCATCCTTTAAAACTTTTGATGACTATAAAAAATAAGTTACACTCACAAAGTCATTCAAAAATTAAATTTTATGAAAACTCTGAGGTCATTAATATTGAATCTCAAGATGGAAATAAAATAATACGAACAAAAAAATATAATTTCGAATCCTCTATTGTGATTCTTGCAACAAATGGTTATTCTTCACTTTTACATTCTTATTTTATTGATAAAATATTTCCAACACGGGGGCAAATACTTGTAACAGAACCTTTACCACATCTTCTTGAAGGACCTTGTTATGCTAATTTTGTTTTGGATTATTTTCGCCAACTACCCACAGGAGAAATGTTGATTGGAGGTTTTAGACAACTTCAAAAAGATTCTGAAACAGGTTACTCCGATCAAACAACAGATGTTATTCAGAGGGCCCTTGAAGAATTTTTAAATAAACATCTCCCATTTGTTAGAAATGCAAAAATCACCCATCGCTGGTCAGGCATAATGGGATTCAGTGTGGATGGTCAACCTCTCGTAGGTTGCATACCTAATGATCCACAAATATATTTCTTAGGTGGTTTTACTGGACATGGCCTGGGGTTAGCATTTCATTGCGGAAAAAAATTGGTTGATATGATGTATGATCGTCCAATACCAAAATTTTTATCTGCAAAGCGATTTCAAATTTAAAATCTATTGCAACTACCTCACTAGATTTGGATAGGCTATTTTTCTTTGTTTCGATGATTAAATCAATCTAACTCCCTCCTGAAATACCTAATATAGATTTTTCTACACCTCTTGGTCCAAACAAAAAATTTAAAATATAATATGTTTTTTCAGTTATAGTAATATAGAGAAAAATTCGAAATAAATTATAATGCATTTATTGTGTAAAATCAGATTGAGCTGGCCTAGAGCACAATCCGTGACAAATTAGCATTATTCCTGAGCCATCATTTAAATTATTATAGAAACAATTTACACTTTCATCTTTGTCGATAAATTCTCCTCTTTTGACGAATTTACCTGGACCTAATTTAAATCTGTCACTTCCTTCTCTTAAACACATGGATACAACTTTGGTGTATAGCGAGTTTAATAAATATTCCACTAATGCGGGTTTATCGCATGTATTCTTACAATCGTATATCTCATAATTATTTAGTGGAGTAATAGTTTTTGGAGAAGAAATATCAACTGAATTTTCGTAACAAGGTATTGAACAAGAAGTTTGATAATCACCTATACTAGAGCATAAAATTTTAGATTCATCAGGAATACCATTAATTCTACACTTATTTAAAACCTCGTTTTTTAATATTTGTTTACTCAGCTCGTTGTTTTCAGAGAATTTGACATGGGCTTCTACTATTTTAACTTTTACATCCTGTTCAAATATTTCATTTGCGAAGGTTAATTGGGCGAAGATAAATAAAAAAAATACACTTAATAATATACTGATGTTCATAATTATTCTCCTATTAGTTTTGATTTTGAGATTCTGGACATAAAGCTGCGCAAGCTTCAATTTCATTCGGTTCTAGATTTGAAAAATCAAAACTCAAATCATCAGAAGCTCGAATAAAGCATTGAATTCCGCTTTCACAAGATGCTAACTTTTTGCAATTTTTACTTAGGCTTTGATTGATCTTTGAACTTTCTACAGATTCTAAACAGTTTAATATAATGAAATCATTATTAGAGTGGGTTCTTTTCACTGCATGACTTTTTGAAAATGTTGAAATTGAAAGTAATAAAATAATATAAAATTTAAAATGTTTAGTCATAAATATATTTTCCTATTTAACAAAGGTTTAAAAATTCAAATAAAATATTAATTCTTAATAGAATCCATATTTACTAAATTTATTTTAGCAGAAATCATACCAATTTGGAACATTTTTAAATCTAAAACAGTAACAAAATACTGTCTAATATAAATTTATTTGTGCGAGAATTGTTACTTTAAAGAGAACTTTAATAAGTGCGACTCCAATATAAAATACTTAATTTTAAATACAATCTTTTATAAGTGTTAATATAACTAAGCTTAGAATTATAAAATATTATGAAAGTTTAGAAGTGCTTTTTATATTATTTTTTTAATATTTTTTATTCATTAAATAATTTTCTACATAAATTTAAATTTTGTGGATAATTTAATACCCAGCGATGAAATTTAGAATAAAAGTTTTGTACATTTGAAAGAAGTATAAATTTATTTTTCGACAAACCAGGCACAACATCAAATCCCATTGGAGTATATAATCTTTTTGCTAAGGGACCTGCTTCAATGTATATTTCAGTATCAATTGGTAATTGGAGATAATAAAAATGTTGAGCGATAATTTCTGCTACTAAGTTTAAATTTATTATCTTACGATCATGTCCAAGAGCAATATTAAGTCTTCTTATCTCAATTAATCTTTTACCTTTTAATCTCCCCTGCAGAGATTTTCCCATGCGGTTTAATTTTTTTTTAATTGTTAACAACTGCTTTGACGATTGATCAGAACCAAAATCAACTACTTCAAAAGATCCTAATTCAATTTCTTGATCAAATTGATTAAGTGAATAAATCCGAAAATGAATTAAACTTTCTATTTTAATTTTTTGATCTTCACCTTTTAATATTTCTCTAAAATCCTTAGTGGCTTCAATGCCCCTACCTCTTTTATTTAGTTGCTTTTCATATTCTGAATAAGTATTTTCTAATAACAAGAATCTTTCATCTTGTAAACTTTCACCGAACTCTTTATTCTCGCTTGTTGGTATGAGGCCAGTATGAATTGGCAAGCCTTGGTCTAATAGTTTTGAATAGGAGTAAATCCAACCTTTGGATTGAGAATGATTTTCAAAGACACCGATCCTTTCCACCATGACTAAATCATTATCAAGTGAATAAGACTTAGACAGTGGTAAAAAAAATAATAAGAAAAGTATGTAATTATAAATTGGAAACTTCATTAGTAATAGTAAACTTCAAATACCATGCCAGTAAACTGATTTAAAAATGGAACCAGTATCACCCGGTAATATAGTTCTTTTTTTTTAATATTTTCATAATATCTGCTCATGATTAAATCTGATCGCTTCGCGATTTTATCAGACATAATCATAAGCAGTTATTTTCTTGTTTATTAAAATTTACTACATACCTGGTATTATTTTGCCTTCTTTTGTCATTGAAAAAACACATTCGTATTTTGATGATCTTTGTTCATTGAAGGTACATTTCATAGCCTTATTCTGAACTACTGAATCTGGGAGTATATCCGGAATTCTTTCAGAATCTCCCCACTTGATAAAATTATATAGTTCTTGCGCTGAATCTCCGGTTATAACAACGAAATGAGATCCTTCCCAAATTTGCCCAGTTGTGACTACACCTGCCGTGTAGGCCATAACTGAGTGGCCTAATATCGACTGTAAAATAAATATTAAAAATAGCAATTTACTCTTCATAAATTCTCCAACTTTAATTTTTTCCAAGAAATTATTTTCTTGGACTATATAGTGATTTTACTATATAGTGTAATGTATTATCACATTAGTGTACTAAATGTAAATACTAGTGTATTACACTATTGCTTATTTTGAAAAATTAACACCTTTGAGGTCTAAAATGAGTATTCGAAATGAAGAACCTAGAATAAAAATCTTAAAAGCAGCAATTGAGTTAACGGCAAAATTTGGATTTTTAAATTTAAGTTTTCAAAAAATAGCCGATAAATGTAGAGTAAGCCAATCAACTGTTATGCATTATTTTCCAAATAAATTTAACCTCATAAAATCAATGGGAGATTACATTACTCAAACAAATGTGTTAATACTAAATCAGGGCCTACTTCCTACTGATAACGCTTTTGACAGGTTAAAAAAATATTTTTCTTCTAACATTTATTGGGCCAAAAATTACCCTGAACAAGCTCAAATTATTATCTTGCTCTCCTATTTTTCAGGTCAAGATAAAGAAATGGCAGAACTTTACAAAGCACGTCTAGAGCAGGCAAGGTTAAGAATTGCTGAAATTATATATTCTGGGATTCGTGAAAATAAATTTAACCCTAGCGAAGATATAGATACTTTATCTGCCTTACTCCACAATATAATTTCTTCTACAATAATAAATTTAATCTCATCACGAGATTTCAGGAATAATAAAAATAAAAAAGACTCTGTAAAAAAATGGGAAATTGCCATTAAGTTATTACTAAATTGTAAATGACAGTTTTGGAATAACCTAACTTAAATACGATATCATTTGGCCAATGGATACACCACCATCACCAATAGGTATTTGTTGGGGAAAAAATAATTCGAGTTCATTTTCTTTACAAAGATTAATTAAAATTTCTAATAATAATCGATTTTGAAAAACACCACCAGTCACTAGTAATTTTTTTTGCTTAGCGTTTTTGACCCAGTCTATGAGAGCTAACGATATTTCAAAATGAAATGCACATGCAAACTCTGATCTTTCTTTTTCTGAAATTTGATTTTTTTCTATTATTATTTTAGCAAGATTAATTATAGGATTTGCAAATGATAAATATTTATCTAGCTTAGTATTTGCTGATTTTTTTAAATACTTATTATCAAAATCAATTGAAACCCATTCTGGCCGAACTTTAATATTTGTAGTGATACACTTATTTAATTTTGAAACTTGTGTAACTTGTTCTGCACAAAATTGTAAATTCATTGCGGCTTCAGCTTCAAAACTATTGAATTGAGTAAGCCCTAACATGCAACTTACGGCATCGAAGATACGTCCCATGCTACTTGTTTCCGGTGAATTCAATTTTTTTTGCCAGGCTTGATACATTATTTCTAATTCAGTATCTGTTACTGGTAAGTTTAAAACCTTCATTACACGATTTGCAGTATTGTAATCTGTATATTGAAAAAGTAAACTCAGCAAGACTCTCCATGGTTCGCGAAAACTTTTTTCGCTCCCTAATAATAAAAAAGGTTCTATGCAGGCAACTCGTTGGAGTATGTTTGTGTTTGGAGAATAATTAAAAAATTCACCACCCCAAATAGAGCCATCAGTTCCATAACCAGCGCCATCCCAAACAGCAATGCAAAGATCACTCGTTTCTAATTGATGTTCATATATTCCAGCCCATGCATGGGCTTCATGGTGTTGAATTGCTACTTTAACTTGGGGTTTAAAATTTTCATATGCCAAACGCGATGATACGTATTCTGGGTGCAGATCATGCAATATAATTTTTGGTTCCAATTTATAAAAATTTTTATAGGATCTAATTTCAGTGCTGTATGTTTTTTGTGTTTGCAAGTTTTCTAAATCACCGATGTGTTGACTTAAAATAAGTTTATTCTCGTTACTAAAAGAAAAAGTATTTTTTAGTTGAGTCCCCAAAGCTAAAATACTTTGCTCAGATTGCTTTTTTAGCGTAAAGATTTGCGGTGAATATCCACGCGCTCTTCGCAAAACCATTTCTTTTTTATTTACTATCTGAATAATCGAATCATCAATTGGACGTTCAATTCCACGATCATGAATCAAAAAACAGTCAGCAATTTTTCCTAATCGATCTAAAGCTTCTTCATTATGAATACAAAGCGACTCATCAGATAAATTTCCACTTGTTACAATTAAAGGTTCATTGATTTGATTTAAAATTAAAAAATGTAATGGGGTCGTTGCAAGCATCAAACCTACATATGGGTTCCCGGGATTTACATGAGTTAAACTTTCTTTAGATTTTTTTATTAAAACTATGGGTGATGTTGGCGATTGCAATACTTCTTCTTCTTCGTATGATAATTCCGCAAAAGTTCTTGCTACTTTAAGATTTTTAACCATAATTGCAAACGGTTTACTTGGACGTTGTTTTCTTAATCTTAATTTTGTTACCGCATCCTCATCAGTTGCACGCACTAAAAGTTGATAACCTCCGATTCCCTTTAGAGCTAAAATTTGTCCACTTATAATTGCTGAAATTGCACAATTAAGCGCATCCTCTTTACATGATTTTAAATTTTTTTGTGAATCATAAAACTGCAACTTTGGACCACATTCTCCACACGCAATAGGCTCAGCATGATATCGACGATTTGTGGGATCTGTGTATTCAGAAGAACAATGACCACACATTTTGAATACTGACATAGTCGTTTGGGATCTTGTATAAGGTAAGTCTTTAATAATAGTAAAACGGGGACCACATTGGGCACAATTGATAAACGGATAGAGGTAACGGCGATTTGTCCTATCCATTAATTCATTTAAACATTCATCACAGATTTTAAAATCTGGAGGAGGTGTAAAAAGTGGTGCTCGCTCTTGATCTTGATTGTCTTTAATTTGAAAGTGAAGATAACCCTGATAGATTTGTTCTTGAATTTGAATTTTTTCAATAACTGATATTTTTGGTTTTTCTAAACTTATTTTTTCAATGAATTTTTTAATTTTAATTTCATCGCCTTCACAAAAAATCAAAACTCCTTCAAAATTATTATAAACATAACCTTTTATGTTAAATTCATTTGCCAAACAATAGATGAAAGGACGGAAGCCAACACCTTGAACTGTCCCCGTGATTTTAATTAAATATGATTTCATTTTAGAAATTTTATAATCCTTCCATTTCTGAAAAATAAAGATTTCGTCCACCATGAGTTGACCCAACTGTCGCCCCACAATCTGAACAAATGAAATTTGTTGTTTCAAGTAAAGATTCTTTACAACAATTTGAACAATGAAATTCAACTGGTTCAATTATAATGTCTAGTACAGGTGAACCTCCAGACCATTCTTTTGTTAATATCTCAAAACAATTTTCAATTGCTTGTCGTTCAACACCACTTAATACACCCATTTTTAGTTGTACACGCGTGACTTGGATCCATTTTTGCTCTTGTTTTATTTTACTTATCTTTTCTATCATTTCACTGACGATTGAAAATTCATGCATATTTTAAACCTATATTTTTAACAAATTCGCGGGAGCTGATCTCCCATTAATCGAAACATTCTTCTCTCGACACCATAAAGTGTTTTTAAAAATACTTTTGCCTTTTCTTTTTCTTTAACTTTATCTAGCACGCGACCTATTAGTTTTAAATTTAAGAATGCTTGATTTTTTTTAATTTGCAATACTTGAGACTCAGGAACTATAACAGTACAGGTCCCTTCATTTGCAACATATAGTGGATCTAATCCTAATATTTCACAGGCAGATCGAACTGGTTCCGAAATAGGAATTTGATCTTCAATAATTTGCATATTACATTCTGATGTTTCAGCGAGTTCAACCAAAGAAGTCATCAACCCTCCGCGACTTAAATCGCGCAAACAATGAAGTTCAATTTTGTTTTGTTGTAATTCATAAATTAAAGGCCAAAGAGATTGACAGTCACTGATAATTTGACTTTTAAAATCTAGGTGTTCGCGCTCCGACATGATAGCCATTCCATGACGTCCAACATCTCCACTGACATAAATAAAATCACCAGGTTCGATATTTTTGGGCAATATTTTTTTTGATTGTAATACTCTCCCAATACCTGTTGTGTTTATATATAAACCATCTCCGTGGCCACGCTCGACAACTTTTGTATCTCCACATACGACACGAACATTATTTTTAGTTGCTTCATCTGCGATAGATTTTACAATTTTTTCTAAATCCGTAATTTTAAATCCTTCTTCAATAATAAAAGCGACACTGAGGTAAATGGGTTCAGCTCCAGACATTGCAATATCATTGATCGTTCCGATTACTGAAAGTTTTCCAATATCACCACCAGAAAAAAATAATGGTTTAACGACAAAACTATCCGTACTCATGATTGCAGTATATTCTGATCCTAGATTTAAATTGATACTTACTGAATCATGGGATTCATCAAGAGATGTATCCGTTAAAAACTTTCGAAAAATATTTTGAATAAGTTGATGAGTTAACTCACCACCACTTCCGTGGCCAAGCAAAATAATTTTCTCGTCATTATATTCCATGATAGACTCATTGAAAGACTTTTTTGGAAATTTAGCATTTATAGTATTCATTTTTTATTCTCGGTTAATTTAGATTAATGTTACATTTAAATAGCAATTTCAATATATCATCTTTCAAAACCAAATTATGTTTAATATTCAATAACTTAATATTGTAATATGAATATTAACAATTTCTACCTTTAACAATAAAATACAGAATAGAATATGAAAACCCATATATGACAAAATGATTTATTTAATCTTAATAAGTCTTAACAAAGTTTTATTTGACATACCATAATAATAAGTAAATAAACAAAAAAAATAATGGGGTACAAAATGAATTCAAATAAATTTCTTTTTCAAGTTATATTTTTCAATATTTTAATAGTTTCACAAGTTCTAAATGCTTCTGTAATTGATAGAAAAAATTGTAAGGCAACTTTTAATCGTTTAATTAATAATAAAATCGTAACTATCAAGCTTGATTTTTTAATAATGAGTGATGGTAAAAATAAAGTTAAGGTAGACCAAACAACTGATTTTAATAGTAAGTTTAATGATACATCTGAAGTTATTGAGAACCAAATAAATCTAGATTTAAATAATTACACAGCAGATACCAATTCAAATCTTAATTTTGGAGAAAAAGTTATTTTACTTTCATATAATTTATCAACAGATCCAGCTTACAATGGTGATTTTTCACCTGGAATTGATTTAAATAAAGTTAAATTCACAAAAATTTACACTGTTGGAAAAAAATCTATTTCTGGTACGTATTTGGTTGAAGCTTTAGATGCAGATTATAATTTATTAGGTTCTTTTTTAGGTGGCTATTTCCAGGCTCCATGTAAATAGTTATAAATATTTAGTAAATAGATAAATAATTGTAATAAGCTGCGCAGGCTCCCTCTGTTGATACCATTGGTGCTCCTAAGGGTAGATCAGGTTTACAATTTTTTCCAAAATGAGTACATTGTGGGGGCTTTTTAATACCTTTCAGAATTTCTCCACACTCAGATTGAAATTTCAATGATGAACTAACTTTATTTAAAGGATTTAAAAATTGATATATAGTTTTAGCTTGATTATCATGGTTATTATTATTTAAAATTTGTTTTTTTATAAATTTATTTCTGGCATCATAATTAAGGTACTCATTCCTTAATATATACCCACTTTGAGGGATTACACCTAAACCTCGCCAACTTTGATCAGCAATCTTAAAAACTTTCTCAATTGCCTTCTTAGCAATTAAATTCCCCGTTTCAATTACTGATCTCGAATACTCGATATCAATTGAAGCAAACCCTGATTCTAATTGCTTGATCACTTTAAATAGTCCTAATAAAATATCCATAGGCTCAAAACCGGTCACAACAATTGGTCTATTGTATTTTGCTACAAGGGGTCTATACTCTTCAATACCCATAACTGTACAAACATGTCCAGCCGCTAAAAATCCATCAATTTTAGAATTATCTGTATTAATTATCGCTTCGATAGCTGGGGGAACACGAACTTGAGAAACTAATACAGAAAAATTTTTTAAACCTAACGAAGCGGCTTGTAAAACAGCTAATGCATTTGGAGCCGTCGTGGTTTCAAAACCAATACTTAAAAATACAATTTCTTTATCTGGATTATTAATTGCAATTTGTATTGCATCCAGTGGTGAATAAACAATTTTTATATCGCTTCCATTAGCCCTGGCTTGTAATAATGAACCATACTGAGAAGGAACTCTCAACATATCTCCAAAACTTGTCATAATTACATTGGGAATTTTTGATATTAAAATAGCTTCATCAAGAGTAGCCTCAGGAGTCACACAAACTGGGCATCCAGGGCCATGTATTAAATTTATTTTATCTGGCAAAAGTTTAATCAGCTGATATTTAACTATTGTATGAGTTTGTCCACCACAAACTTCCATAATATTCCATGCCTGTTTTGTTGACTTGTGGATTTGAGCGAGAATATTTTTTACAGAATCAGGATCACGAAATTCGTTGATATATTTCATTTCTATAATCCCCCTTCGAATTTTTATTTTGTTTCTACTAAACTCTCTTCAGTTAGTTCTTGAAATGATTTGATAGTCGCAATTGCTTCTTGTTCATCTAATTTTTGCAGAGCAACTCCCGCATGAACAATGACATAGTCACCAATCTTTAAATCATTTAAAAATGAAATATTAATTTTTTTTATTATACCTTCAAAACTAACTTCTGCAGTATCTAAAAGATGATTATTAGTATAAATTAATTTTTCAATTTTTCCCGGTAAAGCTAAACACATATAGTATCCTTGATTTTAGCTAAAATATACGCTCTTATGGTAAAAACACAAACTAAAGTTTGGAGAATGATCATGTGCAAAACCTGTGGATGTGATGAAGGACAAAAAACGTTTTGGTCACAGCAAAATATAGAGAACAAACATAGTCATGATCACGACAATGACCATGACTTTGATCATAATCATCACCACCACCATCATCATCATCAACAGGAAAATTCTCACACCCACGATCATGCTCAGATGTATAAAAAAGTAAATTCAAATAAAATCCAAATGCATGATAATATTTTATCTAATAACGATAATATCGCTACACAAAATCGACAGTATTTTGTAAATAATAATATTACAACTATTAATATAATGAGCTCTCCAGGTTCTGGTAAAACAAGTCTTCTCACAAAAACTTTATCTGAATTAAACAAAAGCAATCTTCCAGTTGCAAGTCTTGTCGGTGATCAAACGACAGATCTAGATGGTCAACGCTTAAAGGAATCTGCTACATGGGTTCATCAAATTAATACGTATAGTAGCTGTCATCTCGACGCCAAACATATTCAAAACGCAATTCCATTATTACCCGGAGACTTAAATCCTAAATTTTTATTCATTGAAAATGTTGGGAACTTAGTCTGTCCTGCGGCCTTTGATTTGGGAGAACAAATTAAAGTCGCTTTGCTCTCGTGTCCAGAGGGTGAAGATAAAGTTTTAAAATATCCCGTAATGTTTCATCTTGCTCACATTGTGATATTAACAAAAATTGATTTAATTCCACACCTCAAGTGGGACCATAGTCTTTTTAAACATAATCTCAAAAAAATAAATCCTGTCGCTAGATATTTTGAACTCAGCAGCCAAACAGGACAGGGTATGATTGAGTGGACCCAATTTTTAAAAACAATTTAGTAGAACTACCCATAGCCATTTATAATATGGAGAGATTGAAAAGCTCACCCAACAAACTGGAAGGTTTCTGCTTTAAATTAAGTTTGAGTTGATCAGCGAATCTGACCAGACTTAATCAAAAGCAGTTATTTATTACTTTTTCAAATCATTCAAGTAAACATATTCCGATACAATTGAGTTAAAATAATTTAAATACTCTGTTTCGTTAAATGTTTCATAACTTCTATAAAATATATTTTTAAATTCATCAGGCGTGGATTTATTATTTAAGGTAAGTGATATTTTATTAACTGCATAACTATTGTTTGTATAATATTCTCTAAAATCAATTTGAAGTTTAATTTTATTATCATCCGCATTGGAAATTAATACTTTATCAATTGCAATGGATCTCTTCCGTTGAGAATGAAATTTAGTTAAGTCTTCCCATTTTAAACTATTTTTTTTCATTGTTATAAATTCAAGTAAAAATGAAATATCAAGATTTGTGGAAATTTGCGGACTTACTTTATTAATAGAAATCAATCTATATTCAATATCTTGTTTAAAAATAAAATACAATTGCCCATTTGAATCTTTGATCTGATAGATTTCAGGATAAAATTCTCCACCATACTTTTGAAATTTTGTTTGCAAAAATAATTTATTTTCTTTAAAAAAATAATAATAAGAATTACTATCAGTAAATAAAGTGAAAGTATCAGCTAATTTAGTCCATCCAAACTTTCCAGGACTTGGAATTGGGAATAAATTTCGATTTATACGAGGATTTTGTTCTAAGTTTAAGTTATCGCTTTCAAGTTTTGAATACGAAATTTGTTCAATATTAAAACTATATTCATTTAAATAATTAACGGAATCATCAAATTTTAGTAAAAACTTAATATTAAGATTATCTTTATTTGAAAATTCAATTATAGTAGATTCTCGATCAGAAATTAGTCCTGTAATAATTATATTATCTTTTTTTAATGAACTATCTAATTTTGACAATTTATTAACAACATCAGTATATGGTACTTGGAATCGATATTTACTTTTCCAAATAGTTAAATATGTTTTACTTAAATAAGGAGTGAAATCTGAATTGCTGTATTGTAGGGACTGGTATGTCAAAATCGAAACTACAGTTTTATTTTTATTGAAGATTTGAAAGTTATTTTGTTCATTAAAAGAATTTCCAAATAAACTTGTTTTTTTAGCTGTACCCCAGTAATTCTTGCCAAATGTAACATCGATAGGTATTTTAAAAAATTTATTTATATTTTCAGTGGGGATCAAGACATCTCCATAGTGAGATTCATTTTCACTCATCGTTGGATTAATAACTAAAATATTTCCATTAGTATCAATAAAATATTGTTTTGATTTCTGACTTCTATCTATTGGCTCAGTTAAATCATTAATCTCCAAATCTACTAAATTATCATCAATATTTTTAGAACTATTTGAAAATAAGGTTTGACAGGTTGAAGCTATATTTGCTTCAGCAGAATTTATAATTTGTAAATTTAATAAGATATATAATCCAACATAAAAATAAACGTTTGCGCTAAAAAAAATTTTTTTAGTCATATTCATTTTCATCTTCATCTTCATCTCCATACTAGAAAAACAAACACATCAAGAGAGTAATATATATCAATAACGAAATTTTTAATACTGTAGATTTGAAGACATATCTGTAATACTTATATGTCAAAAAAATTAACAATCGTAGTTCTTTTTACAATTATAAACAAACAAATCATAAGACTTATTTAAGAACAGCTATTTTAGAAAATGTTTTACAAGCATAATCATACTCTTCCCACCACCCTTTTATAATGTCCATACTTCCTATTCGAGGTTCATCGCCAATTCCTGCTAATTTTAAATATTCTTTTAGAAGAGGTTTAAAGTGTGGGTGCGCACAATTTTCAATAATTGATTGGGCACGTTTAATTGGTGAAATAATATCGGTGTTAACCATGATCCCTTGTTCTGTCACAATACATTTTATATCGTGTTCAGTATGATCGATATGTCGAACATAGGGCATGATACTACTAACAACTCGTCCATCTTTTAGCTTTCTCACAGATGGAATATGAATAATACTTAAATAAGAATTTCGTAAAAAATCGCCGCTACCGCCAAGACCATTCACAATACAAGAGCCATCTACATGAGTTGAATTTGCATGCCCATAAAGATCCACTTCAATACAGCTATTCATAGCAATTACAAACAAGCGACTAATTATCTCAGGAGCATTAGATAACCAAGTTGGTCGTAAAATAATACGTTGTTTACATTTTTCAAATGAATTAAAAAACTGTAACCATCCTTCATTTGAAAATGAAAGTGCCGTGGCCGATGCCACATCAAATTTATCTTCGTCTTCAGTAAACTTTAGCATTCCGTCTTGGAACACTTCAGTCCAAAAGCTTATTTTTTGAAATGGAGAATTAGCAAGTTCACTGACAATTGCGTTGGCGATATTTCCAACTCCTGATTGAAGGGGCGGAAGCCTATCCCCCCAGTTGTACAGTTTTTTACAACTTTCAAGATATCCAATAATGTTCTCAGCAATTTTTTTATCGATTTCTGTGGTAGGTTTAAATGTTACACCATAATCTAATTGCTTTGATTCAACAATAGCGACAACTTTATTCCAATTTATTTTTATTTGAAAGGATCCTGCACGTTCACTCACATCAGAAATTGGAATGGGTAGACCATGATGAGGAAAAACTTGAGGTAAAATTAAATCATGAAAACCAGAGTAATCTGGACCTTCTGTATTTATTTCTAATATTATTTTTTTAGCTTTTGTGAGAGCTTCAAATGATATCCCTACAGAGGAGGTTAAAATAATACCCCCATCCTCTGTAATTTTAGAAATTTCAACCACTGCAAAATCAATTTTGCCATAAAACCCATACATTAAATTTCGCGAAAAATGCGATAAATGAATATCACTATAATCCATTGTATGGGCTATTATGCGTTTACGAGATTCAATGGAAGACATATAGGGGGCACGCTTACTTACAAAGGGGGCAATGCATTTTTCTACTTCCTCTGAAAGAGAGGCCCCACTTAAAAGTGTGATTTGAAACTCAGGATGCGTTTTACTCCAAAAATTTCCCAGTGCAGGAATAAAACTTTTAGGTTCCCCGGATTTTGTAAATCCACTAATTGCAAGAACAGATTTATTAGGAATAAGTTTTACAGCATCTTCAACCGAAATAATTTTTTTCAACAAATCTTTTTTATCAATACAATTATCCAAAGTTCGACTCATAAAATAATCCTTCAAAAAAAACAAATGCTTGTGATTATTCTTGATATAATCACGCTAGCCGATCAGGCTTACTTATATTTGTGTATTATATTTATTTACGCAACTCAAAAGTAAACATGTTTAATGTTTAATGATTCAAGCTTCAAAGTATCGAACACCCTTTTCTACATATCCAAACTCTTGCCAAATTATTTCGTTTTTTGTTTCCCAATCCTCTAAAGTATTAATGTATATTTCGGGCCAAAGTGATTTAAGAATTGCCGATCGTTTTATAAACCAAAATTGCGAAGCCAAATGACTTTTTAAGAATACTGTTTTTACACTTTCTAAAAGTAATTTTTTTAGGTGATCATCTTTTAATTTCATAAATTGAGTATATTCTTCAGAATCAAAATTTGATTTTTTTATTGCATTAAAAATTTGAAGTCCTTCCCTAAAATTAAAATTTGAATTGTCACATAGTATTCTTAGCCAATCCTCTCGCCAAAGGAGTAGACCATGAGTTGTGTGAAGTATTTCTTGACTGGATACTTTAAGAAAATCAAAATATACTTTATGTTTCTTTAATGACTTATACAAATTAAGTTTTTCTATACCGAACATCTCATATAAAAACCCAATATTTAAAATATCCTCACTTGTATTTAGATCATAATCTTTTATCCAGGACTCAAATTCTTCTTGATTGCGATATAATTTTTGTTGATCTTTTGAATTTAAATTTTTAAACGCTGTAAAATTAGGACTCCAGTCATAACTCCAAATTCCTCGCAATGTATTTTGTTTAAATGCAGAAGTTATTGCTTTATGATCATCTGAAAAGCATTCAAAATCAATTACACCAACTTGTTTTTGAACTAAGTTTAAAATATCCAGAAATGGACACTTAAAAGCAATTATTTGATAATTAATTTCTTCACTCAAAATTTTACAAAATTGTCCGATTTCTTTTGAGCGAGTAAACTCAACATCAAACCATAGAGATCCTGCCCCTGAAAACATTTCTGGTATGAGATTAAACTTTAAGGGATTCAACTGACTTAATCCTTCACTATACAATATCAGACTTGAAGGGGACATCCCTCTCAATGGACCAAGCAAAATGTTTAAATCTTTAGCCTTGCTAGTTATTCTATGAATAGATTTTACTAAACTCAATTGTTGGGAAGTTAAATATTTAATCTCATTCTTTAACTTTTCATCGACTACTTGGGATGGAAGAATACCTTTTCTTTTTAACCCTTGAATTCCATGTTCAAATAAATTTTCCATAATAAAACTCCTCTGTATTTTAGATAGTTCTAATCCTTTTGTTAGTGAGGTCAAAATGGAGGTAATTTCTTTTTTTTGAACACACATTTTTACTTGTGAAATCTCAATAGCTTGTAATCTTTGTTCAAGCAGACTTTTTATTGTTGACTGCTGGGGACAACGAATTAGATTTTTAATATCTTCTAATGCAAAACCAAGACTTTTATATTCAATTATTTTTTGTGAAAGTAAAAGTTGATCATTTGAGTAAAATCGATAAAAGTTTTTTCCTCTCATTTCAGGAACGAGAAGCTCAATTTCTTGATAATATCGAAGTGCTTTAATACTTAGTCCAGACAATTTACTAAAGCGACCAATGGAATAATAATTTTTCATTTGTATAACCTCTAACATAGTTTTGAGGTATCCAGTAACTGGAGAGTAAAGCATTAAGTTTACTTAACTCTTTGAGTTATTATGAAAATACAAACTATAGTTTGGATTTTCATAATACTGGGTGATTCAAAAATCACCCCCAACAACAAGAAAATAACTGCTCGTGATTATGTCTGATAAAATTGCGAAGCAATCAGACTTAATCATGAGCGTTTATTTAGATTTTAAAATATCGAAATAAATAGCGCCATTCTATTTAAATAAAACGATATTTAATATATTATAGTATATTTATAGATTAATTTATAATTACTTATAACATATTATATAAATCCAAAGACAGCTTACTTTTAGTAGTCAACCTATTGAAATTAGTCCATTCAACCTTTCATCAAATTTTGAATAACGTTTATTGATTCCATTAAATTGGACTTTGCCCTTGTTGAGAGTTGATTATTGATCCCCCACTCATAGCCAGGAATTGCTAGCAAATAGGACTTTGGTTTTTTATTGTAAAGTTGTTCGCATAATCCAAGTACACTTTCCATACTCATTGCATGGGTCGTGAAAGAAATTTCTGAACTTGATTGAAGTTCAAGAAATTCACATGGAGTTTTTGCCTCTGGTGATTGAGTTGCATCAATAAAAATAACTAAATCATAATTTGAAATTTCAAGAGCATCTTCGATATTCAGTTGATAATTGGATTGTAATTTAATATTTGGAGACAAATTTATTTTTTCTAGTACATCTATAAAGTAAATTCCTAATCCGTCGTCTTCTCGACCTACATTTCCGATCCCATAAAATAAAACTCTTTTATCGGATCCAATTCTCAACTTTTAACCCCTATAAGATATTTCAAAATAAATTTTTTGGTAATGAACAATTTGAATCTCCTTTTTAGCATTATGATTCTAACTTTTTTAGAACTTTACTCTGAATTATTAATTCTGTTTTTGAATGTTTATATATTTTTAACTTTACGATCTAATATATTATCTTTGTGGTCTAGCAGATCAATCATCAAGGGCATTTGTCCAACAGCATGAGTTGCACAACTCAGGCAAGGATCATAAGCACGAATGGCAACTTCAACTTGATTTAACATACTCTCTGGAATTTCTTTACTTCCGCTAATAATATTGTTTGCCACCCAGTTAACCGCGCGATTGATGCCTTCATTATTACTTGTCGTTGAAACAATTAAATTACACATCGTAATTAAATCATTTTTATCCACACGATAGTGATGAAATAAAGTTCCCCTGGGGGCCTCGATCACTCCTACTCCTTCTCCAGTTCGAACTCCTGTTTTTACCAGTTCACCTTCGCTATACAAGTCAGGATCGTTGAGCAAATCTCGCATCACTTCAGCAGCATGAAGAGTTTCAATTAAACGCGCCCAATGCATTAACATTGAATTTCCGTTGGGTTTTCCATTTGAATATTTTTTGTAAACTTCAAATTCTTTTTGCGCTAATGGCGTTGGTATAAAATCACAGGTGTTAAGACGCGCTAGGGGACCAACTCGGTACCATCCCTTTTCTGGTCCAATACTTTTTATAAATGGAAATTTCATGTAAGTCCAATTGCGAACTTCTTCAGAAATATAATTTGTGTAGTCTTGATAATCCACATGATCAAATATTTTTTGTCCGTCGTGAGTAATGGACCGAAGTCCGCCATGATACAAATCTAATGCACCATCTTTTCGAACTAAACTTAAATAATTAGACTCGAAATTTGCAAATCCATCGATAAAACTTTGATGGGTTTTATGATACTGTTTAAAAATCTCTAAACCTTCTTGTGCCCATTCCACCATGAGATCAGCATTAAATTCTAAATTAGTAGGATTTAAAAAAAAGTTTTTTTCATCCATTGTTAAATGACGATTTATTCCACCAGGAATAGCTCCAGTTCCATGAACTTTTTTTCCTGCAGTGACTTTAATAATTTCTTGACCAAACTTTCTCATCAGTACGGCTTTTTTAGCAAGATCAGGAAACGAATTAATCACGCCGACAATATTTCTTTTTACAGGGTCTGCATCAAAACCAAATAGTAAATCTGGTGCCGCTAAATAAAAAAAATGTAAAACATGGGACTGAAAAAACTGTCCATAATGCATAAGTCGACGCATTTTTTCTGCTATTGGTGTGAGTTGTTCTGATGGCACTCCTATAACATGGTCCATAGCCTTAGCGGCACAGAGATGATGACTAACTGGACAAATCCCACACAGACGTTGCACTAAAACAATGGCCTCCCAATAGGGATGACCTTGCACAAATCGTTCAAACCCACGAAACTCTACAACATGCAATCGAGATTCGATCACATTGTTGTTCTCGTCTAGTTTAATAGTGACTTTTCCATGACCTTCAACACGAGTAACAGGATCAATAGTAATTTTTTTTGTCATCATCATAATTTTTATTGCCTTAATAATTAAGTTTTAAAATCTCTTAAATGTACTCTCATGAAATCATAATTTATACTTTTAACTGAACTTTTAGTATTTATTATTTGCACAGAGATTCTTACAAATCCTAATCATATTTAAAAGAATCGTAATTTAAAAATTCCAATTTTTTGCCTTCTGCGATTGCGATTAATGCCTCCCAAAATAATTCGGCCCGGGGAGCACAACCTGGTAAGTATGCATCTATTTTTACAATCTCATGGCAAGGATACACTCGGTCTAATATCATAGGTATTTCTTCATCATTTGGAATTAATTTATTATGAAGAGTTTGACCATTTAAATACACTTCAGTAAAAATTTCTTTTAAAGAAATTCCATTTCGCATTGCTGGCAATCCACCAGTGATTGCACACTGACCCACGGCTATTAAAGTTTTACAATTTTTTCTAAATTCACGAAGCACACGAACATTTTCACTATTGCAACAACCACCCTCAACTAATCCAACATCACAAATTTGATTAAATTCTTTGATATCATTTATTGGGGACTTACTAAAATCTACAATTTCAATTAATTCTAAAATTTTTTCATCGATATCTAAAAATGACATATGACAACCAAAGCAACCCGCCAATGAAGTTGTTGCTACGACTAGCTTCTTCTTCTGTGTCATCTGTTGTGTCATGTAATATCTCCTATTTGATTTTTATCGTATTTACGTTCACCAATGGGAGTTTGAAAAGCTGAACCCTTTTTTAATAAAGCACCGACAGGACATATATCCATTGCTTTTTGCGCAAAAGACTCAGTTTGAGTTTCTGGGTCTTCCGAATCAATGGCAATTTCTATATTACTACCACAATTTATAAAACCAAATAATTCATGACCATCTTTTGCTTTTACTCCACGAACACAACGAAGACATTGTATGCAACGGTTATGTTCTAAAATTAAATGAGGCAAAGAGGCATCAACTTTTCGATTTGTAAATGAAAAAGGAAATCGTGGCGCCGTCATTCGATAACGATAAGCAAGAGCCTGCAACTCACAATCACCAGACTTTTCACAACTTGGACACATATGATTACCTTCAACAAAAAGCATTTCAATAAGTCCCTTACGTATATCTTTAAGCTCTGGACTTTCGTTTTCAACCACCATCCCATAGGAGACTTGTGTTGTACATCCAGAGACAAAGCGACCGCCAATCTTTACTGTACAAGTTCTACATGTACCTGCTGGCTGTAGACTTTTAAAATCACAAAGTGTTGGAATAAAAACTCCACTATCTTTTGCTGCTTGCACGATGGATTGACCTTCTTTTGCATAAATTTCTTTTCCATCGATAGTAATTTTTATATAACCTTGTTCCATAAAATAATTTCTTTCTATAGTATTCGAAATTAACTTCTAATTTTTTTCTAAATTAATGTTGCGTTTTGCAACTATACAGGACTCTCGCACAGCAAAATCCAAATCAAATTGCGAATTAAAATCCAAACTATCTCGAACTTTACTTTTAAAATAATCACTAAAATTATCAATGCTCGTTAAAAGCGGATTTGGTGAGGTTTGCCCTAGTCCGCAACGTGATGCCGTTTTTACCATTGCACCCAGTGATTTTATTTCTTCTAGATCTTTCATAGATCCATTACCAATCATTATTTTTTCAAGTTGTTCAAGTAATAATTTATTTCCAGCTCGACAAGGAACGCAAAATCCACAGCTTTCATTTACAAAAAAATCCATATGATTATGAAGTATAGAAAATAAATCACGTTTTTTACTAAAAACAGTGAATGCACCACCCGTCGCTAAATCTGAATAACATAATTTTCTTTGAAATTGTTTTTCAGAAAGACAAATCCCAGATGGACCACCAACTTGAACAGCCAAAACCTCTTTTGCACCACAGAGATTCAAAATATCTTGGACAGTAACTCCCCATTCAACTTCATATATTCCAGGTCTTTCGCAATCTCCGGACACACTTAATAATTTAACACCTGAAGATGCATCTGTTCCCATCTTCTTAAACCAGGAAGAACCGTTTAAAATAATTTTAGCAGCACAGGAAAATGTCTCTGGATTATTTACAACAGTCGGTTTGTGCAAATATCCAGAAGTCACTGGAAACGGAGGTCTATTGCGGGGTTGACCTCGTTTTCCTTCTGCAGATTCAATAAGAGCTGATTCTTCACCACAAATATAAGCCCCTGCACCTAATTTTATACTTATATCAAAACTAAATCTACTTCCTAAAATTCGTTTACCTAATAAACCAGCTAGTCTCATTGAATCCAATATTTTTTCAAGATAGGATTTTAAATATGCATACTCACCTCGAAGATACAAAAGTCCTTCTTTTGCCTCTACCGCATAACCCGCTATAGTCATGCCTTCAAAAATTAGTTGTGGTAATTCTGTTAATAAAACACGATCTTTAAAAGTTCCAGGCTCTCCTTCATCTGCATTACATATTATATACCGAGTATCCGACTCAGTCGCACGACAAAAACCCCATTTTTGAGCGGTGGAAAATCCTGCACCACCACGGCCTCGAAGTCCAGATTTTTTAATTTCTTCGATCACATCTAATGATCCAAGTTCCATTGCCATTCGAAGGGACTGACCTGGAATATAATCTGTAAAAAAAACTTTACCTTTCATTTGAATATTATTTTTTACTTCTGCTTTAATTTCTTGATCTGCATTGTGCCCGTCTCCAAATTGTGTGATGAGAGTAGCAAGACTTACCCCTTGCTTCAAAGAATCGACGATCAATTTTACTTTTGAAGGTGTTAATTGAGTAAATACAAAATCATTTATAAGTGCTGCGGGTTCTTGATCGCACATTCCAATACATGAAGTGGTGTAAAGACCAATTTTTTTATCAAGCGAAGTTGAACCAAATTTAATTCCAACTTCATCTTCAAATGCTCGCATAACATCATGACATCCTTGCATTTCAGAAGTGGCACTTGTATTAAGATAAATAGTAAATTCACCTCGATGGTCCATTGATAAAAAGTGGTAAAAGCTCACAACCCCTTTAATCATTACTGGAGAAATATCTAATTCATCGGCTATCCAGTCAAAAGAATCCTCTGGGATAAATCTAAAATTATTTTGAATCTCACGTAGAATTCCTAACAACTGAGTCTTATCAAAATTAAATTTTGAAATAATATTTTGAATGTGTTCTTTTTGAATTATTGATTTTGTCGATGAATTCACCATCTCTGTATTGTACTGAGTAGAATTTTTAAATACAACACTTCCATTTCAAGTAACATTAATTGTCACACTTTAAGAAGATTTTTTAACTTTTCATAAATTAATAATTAGCTCTTCTCTTAATTATTTTTTTTATGTTAAACAGCAATTTATATTAATGGTGTTTATGGAGTTAATGGAGCTATTGGCATGAAATTTCAAAATGGTTTTTTTTATTTTGTTTCAAAATTTTTATTTTTAACATTATCTTTAACTGCTTTATTTTTTATTTTCTATATCTTTAAGATAGAATCTGCTTTTGCCGCTAATCATGTAGAATATATTACTGAGTTTGCAGAACCTAATGAATCCTACAAATCACCTCATTCAATGAGAGTCGCTGTAATACAAGCAAACCCTGGTACCGCCAGTTTAAATGTAACAGCTGAAGAAGCTGAACGACTGAAATCTAATAACAGAGATAATATTAAAAGACAAATTGAAGGAGCTGCCAATCAAGGCGCAGAGTGGATAATTACCTCTGAAATGGGTGTTGTAGGTTACCCCCATATACCTGGAACTCCCAGTGAAGAAGAAAATTTTAGAACTAGAGAAGAAATCTTACCTTATGCTGAAACAATACCAGGGCCAACGACAGAATACTTTTCAGCGCTAGCTAAAAAGCTCAACATACATTTGCAAGTTGGATTTCCTGAAATTGATCCCGTAACCCAAAAACTTTACAATGCTGCAGTACTAATTAAACCCGATGGTAATATTGCAATTTCACATCGTAAAAATTCATTATTTCATGTCGAAGGAAATTATTTTTCCAAAGGTGGCACTACACCAGCAATATACGATTCTCCTATTGGAAAAGTTGGAATACTAATTTGCGCTGATGTTTATGATTACACTTTATTAAGATACTATCAAACTAATGGTGTTAAAGTATTAAATTTAAGTACCTCTTGGGCCCAAATGAACACAGGTATGGGTTACTTTCAAAGAGCAGCACAGAATGTTGGAGCTTATTTATTAGCTGCCAATCAGCCTTACTTCCCTGACTCAGGAGTTATTAATCCAAATGGAGAAAACCAATCTCACATCCGACAAACAAGTGGAACAGCCTTTGGATTTATTCCTTATATTAATAAGTCATACCCAGCTTGTTCTAAACTTTTTAATTAATAAAAGACATAAACCAGAGTAACAAAATTTGTTCATCAAATTTGCCTGTTAAAATTTTTTACAACTCAATAAAATTTACATCAACATTCTAATTTATTACTGATACTCGTGATGAATGAATTTTTTAGTTTCAAGTCTTCATAAAAATATTACTCAGAGACAAAAATATTTTTTTTATATATTAAAATTAATATTTTTCATAGAATTGCTTTTATTTAGCAATCATATTTGTCTAGCTACTGCAAAAACAGCAATAAATAATTCACCCATACATAATAACAACTCTATAAATAGTTCCTCTCTAACATCTAATTTTCATTTTCAAAAGACTCTTCCTCGTAATTTTGATTTCAACGACCAAAATAGAATCTATAGCATAGAAGAAAAAATTAATGACTTGGGTGAATATGAAGTTGTTGTTTCGCTTAAAAAAGAAAATTTAATTTTACCTGATATTAGCCAAGAGCTTTTTATTGGAAGATCACTAACATTGAGTCAAAAAGTAGAAATCTGGTTTATTCCCTCTGAAAATGGTGTATTCAAACCAATCCCCAATCCCGTTGAAACTCAAGGTGATTTAGTTCGTGGAGTGAAATATATTCTAGACAAAGAATTACAAAATGCAGATCAATGGTTTACTTGGTTGGCATTAAAATATATTGGTCAACATCTATCATTAGCATTAGATCATGATCATGAGTTTGAACAACAAATTCAATTGGACCAATTAAACTTAATTGATCTTGAACAACGTCTCCTGTCTCTATCAAAAATCAACCCTAATGACCCCTTATTAAAAGAAGGATATAGTCTACTTTATGAGGGATGGGTTTTCTTGCAACAAAAAATTCAAAATGAAAATAATAATATTTTTTGGGGCTATGTTGCAGGTGACGTTACTCTCACTCTTGTTGGTGGCAAAGTGCTTCACTCTTTTAGTCATTGGCTGGGACGTATAGGTCCTGAGCTTTTAGCAAAATACAGTTTAACAGAAAATGGAGTTTATAAAACTGTAGAACATTTAGCTTTAAAAATGCAGAAATCTGTAAATGATAAAATTGATTATTTAAGAAAAAAACTTTATTTAAAAAGTTATTCTTCCTTAGAAAAACAAGCAACAGCTGCATTTCTAGCAACAATCCCCGTTCGAGTAAAAGTCATTTACCTCGTAAAATCCTTGCAGCATAAATCATTACTTGCAAAACATATTATAAATACTTTCACATCTGTTTTAAGCACAATGAAAAATGGAATAGGACAAGCAAAATACATTGCATTGACTCAATCACTTCAACTCACATCTGAAATTATGGCTCGCCCAGAAGATTTATTTGATCCCAATCCCATCATACTTGGATCAAAACTTACGCAGGATAAAGATTTCATGCAAAACTTTTTATATATGACCAATGAAACATTTTGGATGTCTGCAATTGCATCTAGGCCCAATTTAAATTTCACTAAAAAGTTTCTTCTATGTGGAGTTGTTGCTAGTATTGATTCCTTAGCAATGAATTTAGTTATTAAAAGCAACGTTGACCAAGGACGTATTGCTCTTGATTCACTTTGGGAAGTTTTTGCTGGAAACTTACAAACTCAACTTGATATGAGATCAATTAAACTTTTCGAAGGACTGAGTGCTAAATTAATAAATCCAAAATTAGAGTTGGTTGGTTACATGGTCGCAATGGTCGATCAAGGAGCCGGATATTGGGGCTATGCTAAAATTTCAAAAGCCTATGAAGATGGAAAATTATCTCAAGAAAAATTAAAAGAATTGGTTGATCAACAAATTACATTTAAAATCATTCCAGTTCTTGCTCATCTCACAAATTAAACGATGATTACTCAACTGGTGGTTTGCAGATTTCACCAAAATTTTCCACTTCTTTTTTTGGTTTAAAGTTTGCAAATAAACCCGAACTTGTCTCAAGATATAAATCTTTTTTCTTACTCTTTTTAAATGCGCGAAGGACTTGGCTTAATTGATTTAAGTTAGTTACTTTTTTAGAATTTACTTTTGTTACAATATCTCCAAACTCTAAAAAAATATCTTCAGCGCTAGAATCTGGAGTAATATGAGTAATTAATAATTCAGATTTACTTTCTCTATATTCTTTATATAAAAAACAAGGATCTACACCATAAGTTTGACTTAAACCTTCTACTAACTCATCTGATAAACTTTGGATGATTAATCCCTCAATACAAATAAATTCTCTTTTTTTAACCAAAGGTTGTATTGGAAAAATTTGAGGAACCAAGGGAGCTGTATAAGCCTCTACTGTTTTTAATTTTTTCTTTGTCCAAACTTTGATTTTAATTTTTTGTCTCGATGGAGTATTTTGTAAAAGATCAAAAATATTTTTTTTTGATTTTTGATCAAGCACGTTTCCATGTCGATCTATTTCTAAATTATTTATTGATAATATCACATCTTTCTTTTTTAAACCTGCTTGCTCTGCCATGCCACCTTTGAAGACATGAGTAACAATTACACCTCTAGTGTCCTTCATTCCAAGGTATTCTGCATTTGTAATTGAGTTTCGTTGTAAATGTGCACCAAAGCTTGGTAGTTTAGGATTAATTCCCTGACATAATAACGGTAATAAGTTAGCGGCTAATTGAATTGGAGTTATAAAACTTATATTATTTGCACCAAGTACAATAGCAGTATTAATTCCAATGACTTCACCTCTCTCATTAATTGCAGGTCCTCCACTATTTCCTGGATTAATTGCAGCATCTGTAACAAAACGCTCAACAGTATTTTCAGTACCTGCAATAAAATTTGAAATTTCACCAGCGGAAATATTTGGTTCTTCCATACCCAAAGGATAACCTATTGCTTTAATCAGTTGCCCTCTTTTTAACCCAACCCCTTTTGCAAATTTTAAAGTTGGAATTTTTTTTTGCTTTGAAAGTTTTTTAAATCTTAATATTTCTTCATTACTCATTTTTAAAAGAGCAACATCGGGCTCAAGTTCAGTTACCAGTCCAACACATTTTACAATAAAAGGCTCATCACTTGTGAGAATGGAACGAATTTCAAGATGAGTTGCACTCCGTGCAACATGTGAGTTAGTTAATATCCAACCTTCTTCATTATTTATAGAAATAAAAAAGCCAGAACCTGTCCACTCTTCTTGTAATGCCTTTCTAGGATCTAACAATGTTGGCCAATGTGTTTCATTATAGCCTCGACCATGAATTCTAACAACCGAAGGCATGGCTCTTTGTGCAGATAAGGTAATATTCATTTTAAGTGGATCCTGTCTTTTTTGCTTGTACAGCTTCAAGCGTTTCATTTGCTTTTTTTACCCGATTTGAAAGTGTAATCATTAATGCTTTTGCCCAAGTTGGTTTTTGAAATAATAAAACATCTAAATGATCAAGTGGAATTTCAATCAATTCACAATCAGTTGTTGCAATAACATCGGCTGATCTTGGTTGATTGTTAATATATGCCATTTCGCCAACGAATTCACCCACATTAATTTTTCCAATTTCGACTTCACCATTTTCTCGTTTTAAATAAACTCGCAAAGATCCTTTTCTAAGTAAATAAACATTTTTCGCTTTTTCACCTTCTCGAATAAGCACATCACCTGGAACTAAGAATCTAAGATAAAATTCGTCAACCTCTCCATGTGCTACATAATTTAAGGCTTTTGCTATTTGCTTTGCGACCACTTTATCTTCTGATGAGTCTAAGTATTGTACTCTGCCCATAACAACTTCATCAGTGAATCTTTCCTGGTCAGGAATCGCAGATAAAATAATTATTCCTGTATCTTTATACTTTTTCTCATTTAAAACTTGGGTTACAACATTCCAGCCATTGACCTTTGTTAATAACGGATCGACAATCAAAACATGTGGGGGTACATTTTGAATTTTCATTAATGTATCAGATCCATCTTGTGCTGTAAAGATGGTCGTATTGCTAAAATGTTGTTCGATAGAAGCAACAATTTTAACTCTGACGTCTGGTAAGTTACTGGCCACCAAAAAAATTCTCTTTTGATCAATCATTTCTTGCGACATGTTTTGCTACCCTTAACCTTTATTACTTAGTTTAGTTTTTAACTTGTTTTAATTTAACTTATCATTCTTTTACTTTGACATATTTTTTATGAGATTTTCTATTTATTTTTGACAAGCTAGATTTTAATTTTATAGGTATTTTATATAATTCTTCAAGCTCTGTCTGAAATCCACTAGATAATATTGGAAATCGACACCATGTTTTTGGATCCAAGCTTTCATCATCTAAATGAAACGAAGGAGCATAACGTTCTCTTTTCCATTGGTTGCGCGCCCAAAGTTTAAAAAATTTTGAAATCCACTTTTTTAAATCTTCATGGCTGTATTTATCTTCAAGTAGATAATAAATTTCAATCGGACTTCTCTTATCTCGAATAGCATATTTTTCAATGATATTTAATACTGAATAAGGCATCAGATCTTGCTCGTCGGTTTGACTTGAAAATTGTGGTCGCAACTCAGCAGTTGGCGGCTGCTCTAATACTAATTTTAAACTTTTTATTCGATCACTCATTTGATGACACCAAGAAATTAAAAATTCTTTATCAATTCCACCAAGGGGAGCTAGTCCACCACAAGTATCACCATCCATTGTTGCATATCCAACTGCTGCTTCAGAACGATTACTTGTTGTAATAAGCAACGAGTTTTTTAAATTAGCAAGCATCCATACACTCGGCCCTCGAGCCCTTGCTTGAATATTTTGTAAAATTACATCGTGATCTTTCCAATTTAATTTTACCAGAAGTGGCTCCTCTACAATTTTAATATAGCTATCTACTAACTCATCAACACTCCAATGATAAAAAGTAACTCCAAGTTCCTTTGCTAATTTCTCTGCAGCATTGTAAGTAGTTTCAGATGAGTTTTTGGTCGATTGATAAACACAAAATACATGATTCTTTATATCGAACTTTGATTTTCCATTCTTGATGTTCTGATTATTTATAATTGGTAAAATTTTTCTTTGAAACTCTTCAGGTGATAATTCTTGTTTTGCCCATTCAAAAGATTTTTCAGCAAGTATAGCACAGACTGAAGAATCAATTCCTCCGCTCAGAGAAATGACAAATCCATGCAAGCCACTTTTCCTTAAAAAATCAAACAAACCTAATGAAACCGCTTTAGAAAACTCTTCAAAACGAGTTAGTTCATGAGTTGGTATCTGATTAATCTTTGCAGTTTTAATCTTCGACCATTTAAAATTTACTTTTACTAAGTTTTTAGTTTGAAACTCAAGTTGTGGCTGATAACTAATTGTTTTCATTCTTGGCAATGTTGCTCGACCCAATTCAACTTCACTAATAGTTAAATTATAATCGGCAAAACTAAATCGTGGACCTTCGGCAATAAACTCTCCATTTTGTGCAATAAGAGTTCCTCCATCATAAATAATTCTTCCACTTTCATTTCCAACTAAATTACTATATATATAGATAACATTAAAAGCCCTTGATCCTTCACTGACAAAATTTTTGCGAATTTGATGTTTACCAAACGCAAAATGGGAGGCTGATGGGTTTAAAATTATTTCGACCCCTCGACGAGCTAAATCACTTCCTGGTCTATGGGTGCCCCAAGCCTCTTCACAAATCTCGAATCCTATTTTTACATGATCCACTTCAAAATAAATATCACCAATTGGAATACTAATATTTTCATATTCAAATTTATCCACAACATTATGTGGCCACGGTTTAAACCATCTCTGCTCATAATGCACCCCATCGCCAGCCAATGCTTTTTTTGCGACTAAACCAATAATTTTTTGATCAACAACAACAGCAACACAATTATATAAACAACTTCGATGTAATATAGGAATTCCAAACCCTACAAATTTTTTATTTGTAAAGGGTAATAATTTTTTTAACATTCTCCAAGATTCTTCTATTACAAATAAATTAAAAAATGCGTCTTCACACCCATAGCCACTTATCGATAACTCTGGAAGACATATAATATCGAGATGTGCTTGTTCCGCCTTTTTTAAAATACTTTTAATACGTTCAAAATTACCCACCCAGTCCAACGGTGTTTGATTTAGTGTACTTCCTGCAACTTTTAATTTGTGGATAAAATTTTTATGAATCATAATTACCTTAATTAGCGTGCAAAAATATAGTATTTCATGTTAATAATTGGTATCATCATGCAAATGATCAGTCTTAATCACGAACCTTAGTTTTAATAATACACTTAATCATAGCATAATGTGTATTCATTTTTATATTTCCCATTGGCCTCTGGTTACTTGTTACAATCTGTTGGCTTCACGAAGATGAGAAACCTTATCTTCCATTTTTTTTTCTTATTTGAATTCATTTTATAAATTGGTTTTTATTAACAACAAATATTATGTAACAAGTTTATCTCTAGGTTATTATGAAAATACAAACTTTAGTTTGGATTTTCATAATACGGGGTGATTGAAAATCGCCCCCAACAAACAAGAGAATAACTGCTCGTGATTATGTCTGATAAAATCGCGAAGCAATCAGACTTAATCATGAGCAGTTATTATGAAAATACAAACGTAAGTTTGGGTTTTCATAATAAGGGGTGATTCAAAAATCACCCCAAATAAACAAGAAAATAACTGCTTATGATTATGTTTGATATAATCAGCGCAAGCTGATCAGACTTAATCATTAGCAGTTATTCAAACTTTTTTGTTAAGCCTTAACTTCGCATTTATTACTCGGCACTAGACAAAACCCCTAACGCAAGACAAAACTACATTATACTATTGTCAAGTCAGTCCTTTAAATTTACGTTTTAAATAGAAGTAGATGATATAATCGTAAATTTACATTACGTGAGGATTTAAAATGAGTGAACTTGTTCAGCCAGCAAAATATTTTCTTAATCAAAACGAGATCGCGCAACTTCTCGGCATTTCGCCTCAAGCTGTATCTATTGCGGCAAAGCAACGAGGGATTGATTCTTTCAAAGATGGCAATAAAGCAGCCTATAACCCAAGCGATGTTCGAAGTTACTTAGAGTCACGAGGAGTGAAATATCCTCAACGTGTGATTGCATTTCAAATGCTTAAAGGTGGATCTACAAAAACCTCGACAGCCTTTAATCTGGCTGTTCGCTTGAATCAATATGGCGCAAAAGTTTTATGTGTTGATTTAGATCCACAAGGAAATCTAACTGATAGCTTTTGTTATGATGTCACAAATGAACCTGTTTTTTTTCACGTCGCAAATGGAGAGTGTTCACTAAATGATGCTATTATAAATGTGAGTGATAGTTTAGATTTAATACCATCAGATTTTGAAAACTCTACTCTTGATTTTTTAATAACAAGCAAGAATAGAGATCTTCGAAATTTTATTGCAAATATTATTGATCCCGTGAAATCACGTTATGACTTTGTCATTATAGATTGTAACCCTTCACTCTCACCTTTAAATATAAGTATAGCTTTAGCTTCGGATCAAATTTTAATTCCTGTCAATCCTGATAAATATTCTGCAAAAGGATTAAAGAAAACTATCGAAGAACTGACTCGTATTGGAAAAGAATTTAAACACACATTTGATTATAATTTATTATTTACATTATATGATGGTCGCGAAGCTACTTCACAAAAGTATTTAATTGAGTATGGTACACATTATCGAGATAGATTGCTATCTACTGTAATTAAGAAAAACGCTGATGTCAAAAATGCTATCGATCAAAAAAAGACTATTTTTGATTTTAAAAAGGCGGCTGCAAGAGAAGATTTTGATTTACTTGCACAAGATATGCTTGGAATTCGTAACATTGGAAAAAAAGAGGGACGAGCTTAATTTAAATAATTGAGCCTGTGATTATTACTATGCCAAGTTTAGATGAACTTTTAAATAAAGCTCAAAAGCAGAATAAACCTGCCGAGCAAAAAAAGTTTTCAAGGGGTAATCGACCTGATACTCTAATGAATGCATCAATTGATGAGTCTGTTAAAACTCAGCAAATAGTCACTCCTGCGCCTATTTCAGAAAATGCTCCTCAAACTGTTAAAACCAAGAAGGTCCAGGATAAAGTCAGCACTCAACCAGTAAAAGAAAGTTCTTTGCTAGAGCAAAAACTAATTGTTTCTCAATCAAATTCAGAATCTATAAATTTAAATTCACCAAATAAAACTGATGTCGAAACTATAGTTGAAATACAAGCTACGCAAAATTCATCTTATAACAGCATTAAAGACTCTCTGTTGACTCAGAATGAGAGCTCCCATGATGCTTCACCTGTTTTCAACCTTGAGGCTTTAAATGAGTTAAAAAATCAAGCAAGCACTAATTCTAGAGAAAACCTAGAGATAATCGAGAGAAAATCTAGAGAATTAAACCTAGAGAAAGGTGACTTCTCTAGGTATTCTCTAGAGAATACCCAGAGAATACCTAGAGAAATTGACGATATACCTAGAGAAAACCTAGATTTTCTCCAGGTTAAACCTAGAGATATACCTAGAGAATACCTAGAGAAATCCGAGAGAAAAAATAGTGAATCTGGAGTTAAAAAATATTCGATTTCACACTTAGTAGGGTTACAAAAAAAAGTTTTATTTTCATTATTCCAATTGTGCCGAAACAACAACGCAAATTTTACCAAAGATATTTCTGGAGGTGAGTTAGCACTTATCTGTGAAACAAGTATGTACAATGCTCAAAATGCAGTTAAAGAACTTATCAAAAAGCATCTTTTGTTTAGAAGAGAATTTAAAGCTGGAAGGGGAGGATATACAAAATATGAAATTGATCAAGATACGTATTTAGAGATCTTTGAATATCTAAAAGCGAATGATCCAATTCTAGAGAAAACCCAGAGAAAACCTAGAGAACAATCTAGAGAAAACCTAGAGAAAGTGCCCTCTAGTAAGTTAGTAAGTAATAATAATACTAACTTTCTAACTAGGGAGGAAGAACCAATTTTACAAAATTCAAGTTTTGATGTTTCTTCGATCGATGTTTCACGACTTGGCCAATACGGTATTACTCGTAAACAAATTCAAGATATTCAAAATCAAAAATTAATTTTTACAACTTTTCAACTCCAAGATTTCGTCGAGCGTTTTGAAGTCTATGCCTCAGATCCAAAAAATATTTCTGGCATTCGAAGTGTACCCGGTATGTTTGTGAAAATGGCTCAACTGGCTGCAGATGGAAAAGATCCACTCATCGGAGTTGAAACTGAGACCGATCGTTTAATTCGAGAACAACTTGAACGCATAAAAAAACAAAGAGAAGATCGCTTAGAAAAAGAAAATGAATTGCGTGAATTAGAGTTTGAAACTTGGGTTGAATTACTTGATGAAAATGAACGCGATCAACTAGTGCCGCCTAATGGAATTCTCAAAGCGGGAAGTCAATCTCAAAAGATTATGTTAAAAAATCATTTCATCGAAATGGTTTGGCCAAAGGTTAAAAACTCCCTTGGAAAAAATTAAATACCTGAATATTAATTAAGCTTAGATCACTCCGTACTATGAAGTAGAGTGTAATGTTTGGAGTTTATCCATTGCACTTTTAAGCCAATTATCAGTAGCAAATTTTTGATGTTGACTGAGATATTGTTTATACAATGCAAGCTGCGCCACTGGAATTTTATAATGTCCACCAGTAGTTCTTGAAGCTCGAATGATACCTTTAGCACAATCCCTGGTTATTGTACGCGGGGAAATACCAACAAATTTAGCAAACTGAGTAGGGGATAGGTTTTGTGTTGCCTGTTGGACGCTTGCTTTAGTTTGCGAAGCCTTTGGAAGATAAATTCGTGCATCAGTTTTATCTTTAATTATTTTCTGTGCCTTAAGCCAAGCTTCTGCGACACGTACACCAATTTTTGTAACATAATTTTTGTTAAGAAGATTATTACTTGGAATTTCTTCAATTAATGAAATACCCAAGTCGGGGACAGAGATAGTGATAAAATTTAAATGTTTTCGAATTACAATAGGGTAGTCAAAAGGAGAAGTATTTTTAATACTAGCCATTTTATTCTCATTTCTAAAAGTTTATCTTAGATAAATATCTAAAATTCATAGTGGAGACTTCGTAGTCTAAAAGTAAACAAAAATGAAACATAATTTAAATCCAAATTCATTTGGATTTAATGAATTCAATTTAAAATAAAATTACAAAACGTAATTTATTTATAGAGAGTACAGCTAGTTAATGGATGAGAGTCAATTTAAAAAAACTATAGTGAGTTATTTTTGTAATAGAAAACATGCCAAACAAGCCAACTAAGAATTAAATTTAGACTTGGATAGAATCCGCACAATATAAGAAATATTGTGTGATAAAATTTCTATTGACAATTTAAATCATATATGACAGTATATATCATGTGAAGGCAACAAGAATTACCTACAAAAAACTTAGCTTTTTACTCGATTCCGGCGAGGACCTTTTTATCATTATTGATATATTTAAGATTCCACCGCCAGAAGATCTAAAGTTCCCTGATGGGTATAAGTTCAGTTTTGTAGCATTCACTAAAAAAAATACTTTGGATCAAGTTAGGCTTGATTGTCACCCACCTAAAAAACCACATTTTCACGAGGGTGAAAAAGAGTTTGAATTTGAGTGGACTGGAATTGATGCAGCACTCGATCTTTTTTGGAAAAAAGTTGAGAAAAAATTCGGGAAACTTCATCCGAAAAAAGGAGGATGATTAAATATGAAAACACTTACTCTTTGTTATAGAAATTACGATAAAGAAATTCTACTTGATACAGTTAAAGAGGCAATCAAAGGAAAATCTAAAGCAGAAGATGATGTAATATATTTTAATGATCTGGCTGCTATGTATAAATTCATGAGCCCTGCAAGAGCAGAACTTCTTTCCGTTATTAAAAACCTAAAACCAAAATCAATCTATGATCTCTCTCAAAAAATCCATAAAGATCAAGGATACATCTCAAAAGAAATTAAATTTTTAAACAGACTCGGTGTAATTGATTTAGTACTAGATGAAACAGGATCTCGCCAGAAACTAATCCCTGTTGTTAAATTTGATAGAGTCATTTTTGATGTCGGTATTAATGATGTGGCGAAAGCATCATCGGAATAGAATTTTATTCCTAATTTTAAATTCACTATTTGCAAAATACACATAAACTAATCTTGCCAACAATTGGACTCCTTGATTGTAGGCATAAGACCCAATGAGATAATTAATCACTTTTTATAAACGAGTGACTAAAGTGGATACTGAAAAGCCTTTTCCTGATTTTTATAAAGTGAACCGAAACGGTGAAAGTAGCGGAATTTTAAAAATAGAATTAAGTCTCTAAGGGTATGAGTCAGGAGCAATTTGCAAGACTAGTTAACGTGGGTTTGCACCAAATTGCTAAATATGAATATGAAGGATTTAATAATATCAATTGTGAGAACTTAAAAAAATTCTCTCTAAAATTAATTTAAATCTAGAGGTTGAAGAAAAAGCTGTAGGTGAGTAAGATTTTATGTATGACATCTTCAATGATAATTATACCAACTACCCAGCAAGATCCTGAAAAAGTTCATACAGATAATATTCAAGTTTTTTCATTTTTGAATCAGCCGTCTATTTCAATAGGATCAAAAGAGAATTACGAGAGAATTCTTCGTGATTTTTTCTCATTTTATAAAGGTATCGATATCAAATCAGTGAGGACAGCGCACATCACACTTTATTTAAAAAATTTAAAAGTTGCAGCTTCAACAAAGAATTTGCACTTGAGAGTGATTGGAGCTTTCTTTAACTTTATAGAAAAAACAAAATATATTTTAGAAAATCCCGTAAAGCCACTTAAACAAGAACGAACACCAGAAAAATTGCAGTTTAAGATTCTTCACCGAGATCAAATTGATCGAATGATCGAGTTAGAGAATGTTAATCAAAAAAAACTTTTACTAAAAATACTTTATTTTACAGGACTTCGAATTTCAGAAGCGATTTCATTAAAAGTAAAATCTTTTCGTATTTCTGAAATTGGAGATGGAGCCTACATGACAGTTGTTGGGAAAGGTGTAAAGGTGAGAACTATATTTATACCTGAAGGTTTTTTTAATGAAGTGAAACTATATATAAAAGAAAATTGCAATGAAGATGGCTATTTATTTTTTGATATTGAATACAATAAACCAATTAGTCGTTTTCAAGCTTTGCGTATTATAAAATCGGCCGCAAAAAAAGCAAAAGTAAATCCAATACCAAGCCCTCATTGGTTTCGTCATACTAATGCAACCCATTCTTTAGAGATGGGTGCTCCTATCCATGTTGTTCAGGCAACTCTTGGGCATTCATCAATCACTACAACAGGAAAATATTTGCATGCTGCTAAAAATGAATCGAATGTTGAGTATTTGATGAAAAAAATAAAATAATTTTTTTAGATTTAATTTCTTAAATGAAAAAGTACTGGATGGTTGAGACAAATTGATTTGGATTTGAGGCTGACCTATAAAAAGGATATCCTTAGGGATGTTCTGAAAAGAATAATGATCCATTCTACCAAAATAGTCTGCGAGGCAATCTTTTCACTTATACTTGTGAAGTTGCACGATAATCTAGGTCGATATTTTTAGTTTAAATTCGATATCAATAAATTCAGTAAAAATAAATTTAGTACATTCTTGTGGGCTTTCACGTAGTTAAAAGTATTGTAAATTACTATATTGTAAGTTACAATACTAGAGGGTATATAAATTGGGTAGGTATTGAGACTATTTATGGATGTAAAAATGGTGTTAGAAGAATTCGATCGGTATTTAACATAACGAGGTCTGAAATTCGAGGCCGTTATTATCGGTGGAGCAGCCCTTAATATTATGGGTATTATTTCCAGAGAAACCCGAGATGTAGATTGTTTAGATCCCCAAATACCAGATGATATCCTAGTTGCGGCAGAGCACTTTAGCAATGAAAATACTAAATTCAATTTGGCAAAAAAATGGATTAATAACGGTCCTGATTCTTTAAAAAAGGATCTTGATTCTGGGTGGTACTTACGAACCCAAGTAATTTTTAATGGTAGGGCTATTCTTTTTCGTACCCTTTCACGAATTGATTTATTGAAATCAAAATTATTTGCCTATTGTGACAGGGATCTTGATTTTCAAGACTGTTTGAAAATGAAACCAAGAATCGAAGAGCTTAATGAGTGTTACAAGTGGGTTGCAGAGCGGGATGGAAACCCAGGATGGTTGAAAAACGTAGAAAATCACTTTAATCAAATTAAAAAAGAGCTTGGTTATGGAAAATAATATTTCACTCAATCAAAAGTTGAGTCTTATTGGAATTCGAATTGGATTTTCTGAATTACCAAATTTGAAATTAAATTGTTTTGATTACGATCTCGAAGAAACATTAATTCTTGCGTCTTATGAAGCGAGCAATGATTTTAGAATACTTTCATTGTTAACTTCTTGGGTAAGTGTTCATGGTGAATATGTCATAGTTGAGAAATTATTTAAAAAACTAAAAGAATATGAAAAATACAGAGGACCTTCACTGATTATGAATTTACTTTCAGTTCAGGCAGTCCTCGCTGGGTTTTTAAAATGGAAAAAGTGGATAACATCGTCAGAAAAGAAAACACAATACCCTATAAAAAAAGAATTGATTGAATCATCAATTGAGTATCAAGGCTTAAATGAAGAGTTTGCAAAATTTGGTGTTCTTATACCTAAAAAATTATTAAGAATCAGAGAGCTTGATGTGTATTCAATAGAGGAGTTAGCAAAATTTAATATTCAATACAGAAATAGACTTATTTATGGTTCTTCATGGAGGGCTGATATTATTGCAGCAATTGAATTTGGATTTAAAAATCCATCAGTAATTGCTAAAACAATTGGATGCTCTTATGAGCCTTCACATAGAATTTTTCGGGAATATTCAATTGCACAAAGGGTTAAATAATACGCATAAACTGACCTTGCCAGCTGTTGGCCTCCATGAGAGAAGAAAGGTCAAATTTAGTGGTAGACGAGTGGCAAATAAAAACAATAAAATAAATTCTGTTTTGGAGCGAGGATTAGTCCTTATCGACGAAACTCCACTTAAAATTGAAAGCGCCAATATACAAAAAAATTACTTTCTAATATTAAAACACACGAAGAGAAAATTAAAAAAAATAAATAATTTTATAATGAATCTGATAGTAATTCTATAGAGAATCCATAAGAAAGATAATTCCCATATTGAGATTGAAAAGTGTTTGAGTAGTTGATTCGAGGAGTAATACTCCAAATATTTATAAATTATTTTTCAAATAATTTATCTTAATCAATTGTTTATGAAATCTAAAAATCAGAAAACGTGAAGTAATTTGAATCTCTGGCAAACAACAACAGTTTTGTTATTGAATTTTGGATGAATTCGTCTGAAAAACTCATTATGAATAGATTGCCATTCCTTCAAAGTTGCGTAACCTTCTGCTTTAGCGAAGCTTTCATCGACCTTTTCAAAGGGAACAATTGTAACTTCAGTAACCTCAATTACGCAAATGGGATTCCCAAGGGAATTTTTTACATAAGAACGATCACCCACTTTTATTTGCTGATATTCATTTGAAAACAGAAAACAATTGGCTAAATTTTTTCCACTTGCAGTTTGTTCAGCAAGTTCATCGGCCATTTGTGGGTTGTCTCCAAACGTCCAACCTTCAAGATTTTCAATTTCTTTTACCCAATTTTTCATTTGTTTAGTTTAACAAATAAGTATTTATTGTACTAGATATAAATTTAAGTGGATTAATCAAATATTTTAGATTCATATGAAGAGAAAGGATATTTATTCATGATGTATTTATTTTTGGCACTAATTTTTTTCTAACGATTCTGTTAACTTTTATTTTATTAATTGGTCTCATTTTTAAATTTCCATTTTGGAAACGTAATTTGTTCAAAATAAAAACATTTTATATAGATTGCATGAATACCACAATTAAAAATAAAACATCTTGATTATTAAAAAATAAAATTTTTTGTGCTTATGTCTGATATAATCTCGAAGTGATCAGACTTATTCATATTTATTTATTTTTATAAAATAATGGACGATACAAGTTCCAATAAGACTTCGCTGTAAAGACATGAAGTAAAAGAATAATTAATGGCAGTACTAAGTTTTGAATTCCAGGAGTTAAAAAAGCATGAACCAAAATAATATGAATGGTAATTGGTGCTAGTATAATTAAAATCAGTGCTGGTGCAATACCGATTAATAAAAATAATCCACAAAGTGTTTCAGTTAGTTTTAAAAAAGGTAGAAAGTAGCCTGTTGCCATTATACCATTCATAAATATTTGCAATTTCTCTGGCATATCAGGTGGTGGTGGAAATAGATTAAAAAGACCGGCTCCGCCAAATATAAAAAACATTAAACCCAATATAATTCGCGCAATTTTTGAAACCTTTTCGTTCATATATTTTACTCCAAAGAAAATAACTAGTGTTTTTATCGAATATATTAATTTTAATTGCATCTTACTATCAATTGATAATCAACAATTAAATTAAAAATTTAATGGCATTGATATTGCAATTTTATTGAGTAGGAAAATTTTTAAAATAAGGTTTAAAATTACATATGATAATTCACATTGCAAAAAATTTAATTACATTCACACTTATATTAATAGGGTTAATAAGTGTAATCGCCACCAGTAAAAAGCCAACAGGTCATTCTAGTCATATAGCGGACGAATTAGAGGAAAGTGATAAAAAGATAGACGCTAAGGTGACTTCAAATTGCGATGATAGACAATTTAATGATAAAGAAATAGAAATCCAAAATCAAAAAGTATTCAAACCAACGGATCTAACTTTTGAAGACTTTGGACTTCCAACTCAAAAATTAGATGGTGATAATTCTTTAGAGGGGAAAGTCAACGGAGTTAAAAGATATTGTGACCCAGTATTTGGTGGAAAAAATGATAATGTTTGGGAATACAGATGTAGTGAACATGGTAACGAAGTTTGCAAAGTAAAAATAATATTTAATAATTAAAATTTTAGTAAAAACCTTTACTATTTAAAAATTAGAAATTTACGTCTTGCTTAGTTTTTTTCATCATTTGTTTGAAAGAAAATGGACTCACAATTAAGGAAATAAGATCCGTCTTATCTTGAATCAAAATAAGATCACCTACTATTTTATAAAAAATACTATGATAAAGAAGATTAAAATAATCATTTGTTTTAACAAGTATAAAAATTAAGTCCACAATAAAAATTGTTAAAATTGATATAAATTTATAATTTTTTTCAAAATATGCTAATTTATCCATTAAATTAAAAATCATTATCAAAATTGATACTAATAGTATGGGGGTAAAATATAGTCCTGCAAAATCACTGATTTTTCCAGTGATAAATCCAGGGAACTTATATTTTAAATAATGATCATTGAGAATTAATATAAGCATCGAAGAAATAGTAAGTGGATCTAAAAAAAAGTTAATTTGTTTATAAATTGGTAGTTTTAGCAAATCTAACCCTTCGCAAGCCAAAAAATGTTAAGTGTATGAGAAAATAAAAAAATAAATAAAATTAAAGTTAATATTAAATCACCACAGAGTTAGTGCAGAATTCAGCCATTCAACAAGAGGTAACATTGCTTCAAATTCCTTTTGGATTTTTTTTGCAAGATTTCCACTTTGAAAATCAGCATCTTTAAAGCGTTTAATATAAATAAACTGTTTTAAACGCAAAAGTTCAATATGTGGATGGTCAATTGCAATTCCCTTAGGGGCCCTTTTTAATTTTTCTCCGGCAAGTTCGCCAAAATATTTTTTTACAGAAGGAGCTGAAGTCAGTTTTATAAATTTATTTGGATCTCTTTTTATTGATTCACGGATTTTTCTAAGTTGTTCACTTGAGGGCATGTAGAGTCCGCCACCAATAAAACAGTTCCCAGGTTCAATGTGTAAATACAACCCAGGAAACTCATCTTTTTTATTGTGTCTATAAGATATAAAGGAAGCACCTATGTTTGTTTTATAGGGTTCTTTATTATTACTAAAGCGCACGTCTCTGTTAATTCTAAAAATTGCTTTTGCAGGGTTAAATTGAATTCCTTGTTTATTATTAATAAATATTTTACCTAATTCAGCAATGACATCCTTAAGAGGAGTTCTTAGGTTTTCTTCATAATGATTTTTATTTTTTAAAAACCAATCACGATTATTATTTTTCTTTAATTTTTTTAAAAAATCGAACCCAGATTTAGGAATAAATAATTTGTTCATAAGATTCACCTAAGTTTACTAACGTTTGAATTATTATTATAATTAAATTAACTAAAATACTAAAGTAGAAATAGAATGCGGAAGTGATTCAACCTCAGTGGCTTTACCATTTACCCATAAGTAATAATTTGCTTTTGTATCAGATGGATTCATTACGATAACGACGGTTGTCCCATCAGTATTTCTAAAGGCTGTTGATTGTAAGAGACTGCGGCTAACACTGCTTAAAATTCTTTTGGCACCTGGTTTTACAAATTTTGAAAAATGTCCGATATAATAATATTCATTTGTATAGGTAAGTTCACCGGTCTTTATATTTCCATGCATTGGAGCAAAACAGAAATTTTGAACATGGTTTGGTCCTCCATTTTCATCCAAGAGTATATTCCAGTCTGTAAATCCTACTGAACCATTATTGAAATCATTGATCATGTTGTTGCCATAGCGTTCGCCAAGCTTCCAGTTAGAGAGCTGACTGGCATCAAATTTTTCAACAGAGCCCTCTGTGAATAAAAAGTTTGTATTTGGATAAGCCTGAGATGTTAATTTTAAATTATCATACATTGGTTCTCCGCCGCTCCAGTTTTCATACCAATGAAAACCTATTCCCCATAAATATTTTGCAGCGCCTGGGTCTTTTAATAAACCACTTGTTCGTTGATAAAGTAAATCGCGATTATGATCCCAACCTATAATTTTTTTAGTACCTAATCCTTCTCGTTTCATTGTCGGTCCAAGATATTTTTTTAAAAAAATTCTTTCGTCTTCATCAGTAAAAATACAGCTTTCCCATTTTTGTTTTGCCATGGGCTCATTTTGAATGGTGATTCCCCAGACTGGAATTCCTTCAGCTTCGTAGGCTTTAATAAACTTTGTATAGTAATTTGCCCAGGTTTGGTAAAATTCTTGTTTTAACTTTCCACCCTGAAGCATATTATTATTATCTTTCATAAATGCTGGAGGACTCCAAGGTGAAGCATAAAGTGTAAGTTTGCCACCTGCAGCTGCGATAGCTTGTTTAATTAGTGGTATTTTAAATTTTCGATCATGTTCAATATTAAAGGTTTTAAGATTTGCATCACCTTCAGCTATGTAGGTGTAGCTTTCACTGCTAAAATCGCAACTATTAATGTTAGTTCTAGCGAGCGTATAGCCAATTCCTTTAATAGGGTCATAGTAGTCTTGTAAAATTTTTTGTTGCTTGTCTTTTGGTAATTTAGCAAATGTTTCTGCAGCGGCATCTGTTAAAGCCCCACCAAATCCTAAAATTGTTTGAAATTTTTTTTCTGGATCTACAAAAACTAATATTTCATTTTCAAAGGGTTGACCTTTATCTTTAAAAAACAAATCTTCTTTTTTTGTGAGTCGTAATTCTGAATTCAATGCAGTGACATAAACAGCGATTTTTTTACTAGATTCAAAAGTTGCAGAAGATATTTTACCGAAGAAAATTAAAAAAAATAAATTTAAAATTAAAATAGTTTTATTCATATTAACCCCATAGAGTTTAGGTCGTGCTCTCATTAAAGAGTATCCCTGAAAAAACTATTTTAATACTAACTTTTTAAATAAAAGCAAAATTTTGCATATTGTCCAAAAACTAATTAATTTCTTGGAGAAGTTGTTCTGTTAACTTTATTTTGGATTCTAAAAAGGCAACAGACTCTTCGGCAAGGGGTTGATGTTTATATACGTTATTATCTTCATCCTTAGCCCAAAATTCATGGCGATATTTCCCTAAGTATATTTGAGCAAATACTAAATACTCTTTTAATGCGATGGCCTTTTGTTCTATATTTATCTTGGTGTTATTTTTAATAAATTCACTTAAGAAGTATTCGTCCCAGCTTGCACTTACTACAAGTTTGTCAGAATTATCATCACTTTCAATATTTAAATGAAATAACAAACCAAAATCCTTCAATTTTGATTGAAGAGCTTGCAAATGAGAATAGTCCATTTCAAAGTTGTTTTCAGTTATTGGATTTTCTTTTGTTTCGCCTCCAACCTTTGGTAGATCAGTTGATGATGGGTTCGGAACTGGAGGAGTTTTTTTATCATTTGTTTCTTGTGTCGTAGTAACAACTGGTGGTGAACTTGGTGGCTTAGTTGTGTTTCTAGATTTTTGAGTACAATTACTCATTAGGAATAAACTAAAAATTGCGATAATGAGTTGAGTAACAAATGAATTTTTCATTTAAATTTCTCCTTTGATTGAGTTTAAATATACTAATCATTATTTTTAGCAAATTAAAATGCAATATTCAGTTAATAGATGTAATTCTTACATTAATAATGAGGTGGTTTAACGTTATGTTGGCCTATATCATGCTGAGTGAATCTCTCAAGTTCAATGGCAGCTCTTTCTAGTTTATCAATTTGGATTTGTTGTTTATAAATAATAGCGCTCAGTTCTTCGATCAGTTGTTCCTGATTTGTAAGCTTAATTTCAATATTCACTAATCGGTCTTCCATTAAATCTCTCCCATTCAATTAAATAAAATTACGAAAAAATTAAATGTATCTATATTTGAAAAAATCAATGAAGTCGATTCGACTTTATCAAGTTGCTATGCATAATCTGATATAAAAGAAATTAATTACAAGAGAATACGGGGTGATTGAAAATCGCCCCTGCAGCATTCTAAAGCTATAAATTAAAAATTAAAAAAAATATTTTAAGATAACTTTCTTCTTAAAAATTTATTAAAGTGTACAAATCTTTACCACCAATGAGTTTGTTTGAAACTTGACAAAGTCGATATATTTATCATCTTTGAACGATTAGGTTATTGGATATAAAATTCTTTGGTTATAATGATCTTTGGAGATTTAATTCTATGGGTGAACAAAATAGTAATGTCTTTTATCGATGGGTATTAACTGGTAATTGGCTTACTCGCGCACCAAATCCAAATGCTAAATCTGTTATTCTTTGTTGTTTGTTTCTAATAATAATGAGTAGTTTAATTTATTGGGATAATACATTTAATTGGGCCCAGTATATGGGTGCTAATGCAATTCAAGTGTTTCAACATTTTCAATATTGGCGATTGTGGAGTACTCTTTTAATTCATGGAGATTTAAATCATCTTTTAAGTAATCTTTTTCTGTTTGTAATATTAGGATATTTTTTGGCAGGTTATTTTGGTTTACTGTTTTTTCCATTAGTGGCATTTATTTCAGGCGGAGTAATTAATTTAATTGTATTACTGAATATGGCTCCTGAAGTAAATTTAATAGGACTATCTGGTGTAGTTTATTGGATGGGTGGAGCTTGGTTAATATTATATTTTTTAGTTGAATCAAGAAAAACAATTTTGCAGAAAATTATCAGAACCATTGGCGTTTTTTTAACAGTCTTTATGCCCACATCAGTATTTGATCCCAATGTGAGTTATCAGGCGCACTTCATTGGATTTTTAGTAGGATTACTCATGGGATTAGTTTTTTATTTACTTAATCAAAAAAAACTTCATTCTGCAGAAACCTACCAACTTGTGATTGATGAAGATCTATAATCTATATTAAAAATAATAAAACTGCCAATTGCAAAAAATGTCATTCTCACTGTAATAATCTTAACAGTTGAAAAGCATCTTAGAAATAGAGTATTTTAATGATCCATGGGCACATACTTTTTTAAATTATTAAAACGCATATTATTAAACTTAAAATCTAGATATATTTTTTGGAATAATTTTATTGTTGGAGTTATTACTTCTTTATTTGTATTTCCCAATATAGTTTTAGCTTTAGGGGTTGAAGCAGTAAACTTAGAACCTGTTCCATTAAATAATTTGGTTAATTGTAAGACTTTGCTTTTTAGAAGTTCACAACATTTTAAAAATACAATTTTTACTTTACCTAAAGTAATTCCAGGAACTGGAATATTTAGTTCAACCGGTGTGGAAACTTCACGTACTTTTAATGTAATGACTACAGATAAACCCGGTATTTATGATTTAGCGATTTTTATTTTTTTTCCAAGAGATGATGACTCTTATCTTTCTTCTAATGCAAATTCATTTACAATAGATAAGAGTCGATGTAATTGGGATGAAGTGCTTGCCTCATTAAATGAAGGTATTGAAGGTACTGAATCAGAAATAAAAGTTATTGCTGATTTACCATTAACCTCTTTAAAAATGAAAATACCTGGTATAAATGATATTGGGCGCATCGAGAATTTTAATTCAGATCACGAATATACTGCTCTTGAATATTCAGGAAATTCATTTTCTTTACATTTTCAAGTTACAGAAAAGGAGCTGAATTGGTTTGAATCAAATGTTGTTTCTAGAACGGGAGTAAACGCAGATTTATTTCTTCATTTTCAAGCACGTACTAGAAATGGTTCTGTTCACGTTAGTATCAATTCTGATTCTATATTGAGTAAGATTAATAGTCATGAAAAGATTAAAAATAGTAAATATATTTCAAAATTTGATTTAGAACAGGTTCTAAATATGTCTTTTGATAAAAGTTCTATTCAAATTACTGGTGAAGCTGGAGACTCAAATGACATTGATAGTGTAGTTAAGCAAATTACTGATTCAATATTAGATCAAACAAATTTTAATACTGATGCGAACAAAGAAATTTCTGATACCAAAAGCGATAACAAAAATGCTGTGGATAATAGTAATGATGAAAGTTTTATTGAAGTTACTGCTGCAATTTCAGTTATCAGAAAAAATTTAAAGAAAGATTTTAGTTATGATATGTTTAGTAAACCAATTGTGGCAACTGGACATAAACCATTACTTCTTTCAACTCCAAATATGTCCAATCCTAACATTTCAGAAGTAACAGTTACTGCGAACATGTTAGATCCATCGTCAGGGATGTATGTGCGAAAAGGAGAAACAATTGTAATTGCTCCAGCATATTATTATACTGATGATATCATTTATAATGAACATCCAAAATACTTATCTACTTACGATCTTCGAAGATTAAATTTAGATCCAATTGCATTTCCTGATTTATACAATAGTCAATTTATTGTTAAAAATAAAAACGTAAATTGGAATATTATTGCTGAGGGATATTTTTATCCATTTTCTAACTTAAATTCTTATATACATTCTCCTGAGTATGTACGTTGGTTGCGTATTCAAAGAGTTGGGCAAAAAATTAGAAAAGATTCAGGATTGATTGGTTCTAGTCTTGATGATTTAAAAAATCTTCCTGTTTACGTAACTTTTTCATCTATTGCTGATCGAAAATTAACTCAACTTCATAAATTAGTAGGTGAACATAAATTTTGGACTTCAGCTTTTGATAGTGAAAATGGTCAATTGTATTTAACTGCAAAGCAAGATTTGGGTTACATGAGGTTCCGAGAAAAATTTAAAAAAGCTAAAGAGCTAGTTAAATTAAAAGAACAATTAAATTTAGATGAAATAATAGAAGTTCATTCGCCGCCTTATGGTAAAAACAAAATTCGAGGTCGAAAAATAGTCAATTTTGATAAGCATGCACCCATATTAGTTAAGTCAGTTGTGTTTAGTGTCACACGACCTAAAATATTAAGTGGAGATGAACTTGAATATTTTAATCAATTAATGAAAGCTAATCAAACTGTAACAATCCCAACTTCAAACTGAGCGAAGCTCTCTAAAAAGCTATTGTTGATTATAAAAATTTAGTTGTCTATATTCTATGATCAAATCTTTAGTAATATTTTTAAGTACAGCTGTTACAGGTATGGCAATTAACATTCCCAGAAGACCAAACAAATTTCCACCAATAATGAGTGCTAAGAGTGTTGACAACGCATTCAAGCCAACTTTATTTCCCACCAGCCGGGGCGTAATAATAGTTCCCTCTAAAGTTTGAATAATAATAAAAACCAATATAATTCCAATAAAAGTTCCAAGGCCATTATAGTTTGTAATTGCAAAAATTAATGCCGTAATAAGTCCTATTGTTGAACCGACATATGGAATTACGCCTAGAACTCCTGTCATAAATCCAATCAAAAAACCAAAACGAAGATCAATAAGCCAGAGACCGATTCCATATAAAAATGACATAATACAAGCGACTAAAATTTGACCCCTAAGATAACCACTAAGGACTTGATTACTCAGTTGAAGGTAGTGGACAAACTTAGGGAGCCAGATTGGTGGAATTAATTTTTTAATTTGCTGTGATAGTTTTTCAAAATCATTAATTAAATAAAAGAAAAAGAGTGGAATCAAAAAAAGATTTAAAATTGTTAAAAACCAATTTAAAGCACTTGTAAATAAACTTTTAAAGGTATTTGACACTCCATTAATAAGGGTTCCAGAAATTTGAGATGTGTGTTCAAAAATAAATAATTTTAATGTTTCTTTATTTATATTTAAATTATATCCGTAATTTTGTGACAGATCTTCAGCTTTATCGACTAAGATGGCGATATTTTGTGGAAGTTCATGAAGAAGATTCTGAGTTTGCACGATAATTACAGGAAGACCAAAAGAAATTATTAAGATTCCAATTAGAGTAAAAATAAAAAAAATGATACTTACAGTAAAGTGTCTTTTAATTCCAAATCGTTCAATTTTATGAATAAGTGGAAATAATAAATAGGCCAAGCAAAATGCAAATAAAAGTGGGCCAAAAGCATTACCAAGTCCAATTACTGCTATTAATAGAAATCCAAAAAGTGTAAGTAATATAAACGATCCATAAGAATTCATGAATAGACCTTCCGCAATTTTAGAACAAACTTAGTTATAAACAAACATATAATAACAGCAAATGATAATGTCAGATATTATTGGATAGTGATCAGACATTATCATGAGTTGTTATATAATTATTATTTAACCAGAAAACTTAATCAAGTTTATAGTCAAAATATATTTTTTTTATTATTAGAATTACTTAGGATGAATTAATTCAAATATTGAAAATCCTAGATCTAAGTTCATTTCAATTTCATCATCCTCGAGAACTTCCTCTGTAATTGAAGGAGTATTTTGAAGTTTATTATTTTGGCTATATGGATATACTAATTTATCATCTGATTTTAATTTTAGATACCTATTAATTAAACTTAAATGTGTTTTCTTTGCTTGATTTAATAAATCAATAATTTCTGAAATATTATATCCAAGTTCGTAAAATTCGAAATTATTTCTAATATTTGAATCTTGAATTGCTTTATCTATTAATACAGTTAAGAAATCATTGGGTAATGTGTAAATAGTATTATTTAAACCTAAATTCTCACTTAGATTTAATTTAATCAAAAATTCACATACTGCAATAACACAAGATTCGTTTGTTGCTACTGTATTATCAAATTTACTCATGATTTTAAAAAATAGTTCAGTAATGTTATCTGGAATATTGTTTACTTTAATAACAAGACCTGCTGGTATATATTCCGATTGAAATGCTTTTCGAGTCATATTTTTTAATGGAATTCCAATAGAATGAATGATAATATTGTTATGCCAAATAGCTAGATGTGAATCTTCTGGCTCTATAAGAATTAAAACAGATTTAGGAGTTAAACCTAAATCATTTTCAACATGGTATTCAACTTTTTTGTCATAGCTTTTAATATTTAGTTTTTCACGATTTATCAAAAGACCATTTTCGGTTGTAAAACTTGAGAATGAATTAAATAGGGAATTACATGAATTTGCTCTTGAATCTTTATTTAATAAAATTAAAATACAAGTTATTAAAGTCAAAAATTTCATACTATAATTATATGCAAAATTTAATCCACTTATGATAAAATGTACTAAATTCAAAAAATAAAACTATTTATTGCTTCGCGATTATATCAGAAATAATCACGAGCAGTTATTTTCCTGTTTGTTCGGGGCGATTTTCAATCACCCCGAATTATGAAAAAACAAACTAAAGTTTGTATTTTCATAATAACTGGAATGTATATTGCTAATCAAATACTTTATGTTTATGGAATTATGTAATTTTAAAAAACTGAGTAAATTCTTTTTAAGTCATTTAGAGTTATTTTTGATTATGACAATATTTATTCAATCGTCAAAAAGTTTTGCAACTGTTGAAGTTGCATTTTTTCAAGTTAAAGATGAACATGGTAAAATATATAGCAGTGAACCTGGCGGGCAGTTTTACCATTCTGCGGTAAAAACTGATATGGGGTGGGTAGAAGTTCATGTCTATTATGGAGTTCATGTGGCAACTGATAATATATACCAAAGGAAGGAGTTTACGCTTTCACTGATAAATAATGAGTTGCCCGGTATTACAGAGTCTCAAGTCAAGGAATGGTTAGGTAAGCCTTTTGATTATACTTTTAATTGGTCCACGCAAAACTCATCTTATTGTTCAAAATTAGTTGCAAATCTTCTTGATCCAAACATTCTACCACTTCCTTTTCAGTCATCTGAGTATGTTTACCCAAGTGGTAAACGAATAAAATATTCAGATACTGTTGGATTATCTCCTGATGATTTATATAAAATTCTTTTAGAAGAAAAGAACTTCAAACATTTTAAAACTCAATCTGAAGAGTTAAGTAAAAATGCAAAATCAAAAATAAAAAAGAAAAAAAAGTAAATTTAAGGGTCGATTTTAAAGAATTTCGAATATAAAATACTGAAGCAAATGCTAATTACTTTTTAGTTCCTCTCGAAGAAGAAAAAATGCTATCCCAGCAATTAGAAAAGAAATCCCCAAGGATAAATTAACATCCCAAAAAAATAAAATACAGTCTCAAAAATTTGTATGTACAAAGTTATTTAAGTAGATATTGTTTATTTAAAAAATTATTTAAGTTCATCTTATTTATGAATTGCAAATTATTTTGAGTGAATTCAGTGTTAATTGAGTACTCCTTAATTTCATAATTTGCGAATTTATTAAATACATAGTTATCATCATTTTGTTTGTTTTCTGCGATGTACATTTTACTAAAATAATCACTTATTTTTAATAGACGAGGTTCATTTGTAAAATCAAAATCAAATACCATACCCTCAGCAATTAGTATAGCATGGTAACTCCAATTGGCCTCGCCAGGCTCACGTAGAGAATATTTGTCATTTATATTTGTTAACTTGCCCTGGTTTCTTGCTTTTAGTGCACCAACAAAGCCATAATTTGCACCAGTTGTATTTTCGAGAGTTATAAACCTTGCATTTTCTAAATTATAATTATTTTTTATAGCAAGTGTAATGAAGTTATGAACGTTATCCCAAGCCCTTCCCTCATGATAAATAGGGGAGTTAAAACTTGAATGGAATAAATTAGTTAGCGCATTTAAATCTGCTGCAATTGCAAATGTTGAACTGAATATACCTATAAATGCATAAAGTAATAATCCTCTAAAGTATTTTATAAAAAACATTTTAACTCCTCAGTTTAGTTTCAATATTAAATCAGATTTTGAATTTGTAAATTAATACAAAGAAAATAGAAAATAGATAAATTAGATTTTATCTATTGTTTAAAGGGATGTAGACAAAGAAAGAGTTAACTGACTTTAATGCCGACTTCTTTTAACTCTTCTTGAACTCCCCACATTTTAGAAAGTAGTTTAGGAGCATGAGATGCGATATAGGCCATTATTAAAAATTTTATTAAACGACCTGTAAAAATTATCAAACCTAATTGAATCAGGGGTGTATTTGCCAATGCAGCTAAGATAACTGCTGGGTGCTGCATAATTGGTGTTAATGATACGAATAAGACTATTATTAATCCATAATCTGTGAAAAATTCTTGAGTCAAGACCCATGCCTTAGAGTTTAATATAAATGAATATGTACTTTCAATCCACGGTAATCCTTGATACTCCACGATAAAAGCAAGCAGTAAAGCACCAAGGGTAGAGCCTATTGCCATATTAAATGAAAAGTAAATCCATTTTTTTGGTTTGAGAATAGTGCTTGAAACTAATATCCCATCATTGGGAATTATAATTATTAAATTATCAATGAACGCCAAAAAACTAATTAGTGGAATATACCAAGCAGAATCAATGAGAATTTTTAATTTATCAATGAGGATAGAAATAATTTTTTTCATAGTTTATTAAAACACTGGTCTGCACAAACTTCATTATATAAATGAATTCGTGGGGCTTGGCATTCTGCGATTTTTTTATGACGAATGATTCCAAATTCACTGGTTTTGGGATTTCTGATTAATTTATCAAATTTACTTCTGCATGCTGCCTTTCCATAATTAATAAATAAATTTTTCATTTTTACCGATTCACCAAGGTAGTCTTGTGAAGAGTAACGATTAAGGCCAATACTATTTTTGCTGGGACTACTTTGGATAACTGAAAAATTAAAATTCTTGAAATTAAGTAAATCACATTCGGCTACCGATTCAATATTATTAAGTCCAAAGGGGTCTATACCTAATTGATCTATCATAATAACATGACCTCGCACAGCTGCAATATCACCAGATTGGATTGTTTGCTCAGACCCAATTTTAACTGACTCATAACAACTCCATCCTGATTTAATTGGATCAATAAAATCAGTAGAGACAAAGCGAGTATAAACCGATTTATTTTGAGAGGATGGAGAATACCTAAAACCAGCAACTCCTACAGCAGTAGAAATAAAGGCAGAACAATCGATCCCTAATGCGCTTCCACCTCCAGAATTTTCAAACAATGAAAGCTGCGTTGAGGATTTAATTATAGGTACCCCGCCATAATCATATACAAGGGGTTTTTTACTTTGGTCGAGGCAAGTATCATTGTAAACTTGCCCTCGATGGTAAAAATGTGTTTGGAGCAAAAGTGGAATATTTGTATATTTTCTACCCCAACCTACTCCATCGATTGAATTACTTTTTTCTACACCTTGAACATTATCGGTATTATTGTTGATAGGGTCTAGTTCAATGGATTTACAACTCTGGTAAGCTGTTGTCATTGTGTAATGTGCGGCTGTTAAAGAATCTTGAGTTGCCCAGTTCGAAATATTTTGATCATGTTCTATTGAGTTTAGATTTAAGTTTAAATTTAAATCTAAATCTAAACTTTGAGTGCATTCAAGTCCATTTGGCTCAATAATATTTTTAGCTCTTTCTAAAATATTTGTTAATTTGTTATTTAAAATTTCGTATTCTGGATGAATTTTACTCTTCAAATCTAGTCTAATTAAATGAAGTAGAATTCCTCTGGATTTTTCTTCTAGATTTAGATTTTTAATAAATTTAAGTTGCTGAAGATCTTTTGTAAATATTAATTGAATATTATTAAATATTATTTTTATTTCAGGATTTGTAATATTTAAAATAATATTATTTAACTTTGAAAGAGCAGATCCATAATTATCAGATTGATAGGCTTGATAGTAAATATCAAATATTTTTTCTCGAACGTTATTACAATTAAATATTTGTAGTAGCGAAGGAGTATCGGTGGTTTGAGCGCTTGCGGCTATTTGCAACTCTGTAAATGTAAATATTAAAGTAATAGTTAAAGTTAGAAATATTTTATTTATTTTATTATTTAAATAAGTTTTCATTCTTACAGTATAAGTAAATAGTAACATAAGGTATATCAACTAAGGTCTAAAAATAGTTTTGTTTTTGTATTATCTTTGGGCTAGGTTTATGTTCCAATTATTTAAGTGGGACGCATGACATGGAGCTTGAATCCTTACCAACCTTGCCATAGCAGATTACTTTATTTGAATTATCGATAATTTGGACAAGTTTATAAGACTCTACTCCGTTTGTTTCGTGAATGTTGACTTGTACATCACCTATAAAGGATGAGGGCTTGCGTTCGATTTTTATTGAATCAGATTTTATTTCTTCTTTTGAAGTTTGTGAATATCCAGCAAGTGCTATTAAAATAAAAGTTAGTAAAAAAATAATTATTTTCATTAAGACCTCTTTAAACTCGAATCTATCACTGAGATCTAGTTTAAAGAAGTCTAATTGGTTTATGATTATAAATAATCAAACTTTGGTTTGGGTTTTACTTGGGTTTTGGTAAGAAGTCTTACTTTAGTCCGGATTTAATTTGAGATTTTTTTTGGTTGATCCAATTTAAAAAATGAGTTGCATTTGTATAAACAGAGTAACCTGTGCAATTAGCCTCTTCAGTGTAAGAAGCCACACCCACTAAAAATAATTGTCCACCAATTAATTTAAAAGCTGGTCCACCGGAGTCACCATGGCAAATTCCATATTTTTTTGTTTGATTGAGTTTGATTAAATTTACTGAGTCTAAAATTTCAGTAACTTTTAATTTTATTTTTGAAAGCTCCCCTTGAGGACTTCCTTCGCCGTATCCTGCCATCTGTAACTCGTCACCAATATTGAGTTCATCATTTAATAATGATACAGGTTGATGTCCAGGAGGGAGACCTCCCTCGAAAAAAACCAGGGCAACATCGTTTCTTGTGGTTTCATTGAGATCTTGATATTTTTCATGACGAATAAAATGAGTAGATGTGATTGAAACTTTACCTTCAAGACCAGAAAAATGAATTTTAACCCAAGTTTCTCTATCGGCAAAACAATGGGCAGCTGTTAATAAAATATTTTCATCTATTATCGAGGCAGAGCAATATTGACTATCGGTCTCTAACATAACTGTAGACTTTGCAATGGGGTCCATGGGATGAACCGTTTCTCCTCCATTTACAAAGGGAGTAATTATTTTTGCATTTGAGACAAAGGCAAAAAATAGGGAACCAGTTAATATTAAATTATAAATTAGTTTCATTGTAGTATTTCTCCTTTAACTGCTGAAAGTTCAGCTACGTTGTTAAATTAGTAACGCAGGTAAAGGGGAAAGGCTATAGTAATCTATTATGTCACGGAGTCTGTATTTATTCCCCTTCCAATGAGAGTATTATGAAGTTTAAGATTATATATGTTTAAGAGGGTATTCATAGCCTCTGCTCCTTCTAAAAAGTTAAAGGCATAAGCGATAGCTTCTAAAGTGGCCATTCCGTTGGGCTTTGTTTCTTTTCTTAAAAAATATTGATTATTATTTTGAATATTAACTGTAACTCTTTTTAAATGAGTCAAATGTTTATTTTTGTAGTGGACCTTACTTGCTTGTCTCCAGTTTCCATCCGGAACAATTAAGTGGATTGGCTTAGAAAAAGATTTTACTAAATCATTAGATAAAACTATAGCGTCATCGGAGGGATAAAATAATAAGTTTTCATAATCGGGTGATAAAATGGATTCTAGGCTGAAGGGTGATTCTTGATTTCCAAGGATATATTTTGAGCTATTTATCATTGCCAATAAAGCTAGCTGACCGGTATTTGTTGTACGACTCATCTCACGTTTGTGAATAACAAGACTTAATTTTGTTTTAAAATTTATTTTAATAATACTGGAGCATATGCATAACTTCAAATGTAGGCCACATTGTTCACAAGGTAATTTTGTTTTACGTTTTCGGTCTTGCAATTTAATTCCTTATTTTTTTCTTACCTTTTTCTCGAATTTGGATTTCAGCATTATAAGAGGCAGCAACGAGGTTTTCTAAGTTCTGTGAATCTAAGTCCGATACTAAATCAATTGATTTTAATAAAAACTGATCTTTTGAATTAAATGTTAGTAAAGATGAAATTTTGATTGCGTTGTTAACATTAAAGTCCGTTGCTTTTTCAATTAATTTTAAACTTAATCGTAAGCTTGAATCATAGCTAGATTCCATGGCCGCATAAATTTCAGCAGAGGTCAGTTTAGCAAATTTTTCATATGATTTATCTAACCACTGATCTTTAGCATTAAAAGTTAAAAGTTCAACAATTTTTAGAGCATTAGCAGGTGATAAATCAGATAATTTATTTAGACCAATTATAGTAAACTCATATCGACTATCATAACTAGCTTCCATATATTTTATAAGCTCAGAGGTGTTTATAAGTTGAACTTTGTCATTAAGAATTGTTTTTAAAAAGATATCTTTAGAATTATAAGTGAGCTCTTCTGCGATTTTTAATCCATTTTTTAAGTTAAAATCGCTAACTTTATTAAGACCTATTGATGCAAATTGAGATTTTGAATCATAACTTGTTTTTAAATAAAGTACTAGTTCATCTGTGGTAAGATTTTGTATTTTGTTAATGAGTACTACTTTTAGCCAATTATCCTTTGCGTTGTATGTGAGTTCTTCAGCTATTGAAAGAGAATTTTTGAAATTTAAATCGGTTAATTTATCTACTAAACTCATAGCAATTTGAGATGCAGAATCATAACTTAATTTAATAAATTTTAGAGCGTCAGGAGTAGATATTGAAGATATTTTTTTATCAAGAAATAATTTAATCCAATTATCTTTAGAGTTGTAACTGAGTTCTGATGCAATCTTTAAAGCAGAAGTAATATTTAGATCTACAATTTTAACAAAAGCAGAAGTTGCAATGGCTGACTTAGAATCATATGCTAAACTTATATAGTTCAGGACATCTGCTGATGTAAGTGAAGGCAATTTCTCAACACATTTTAACATCCAAGTGTCTTTGCTATTATAGGTTAACACTTGAGTGACTTCTAAAGATTTACTTGGAGTTAAATCAATTAGTTTTTCAAAAGCCTTCAAGGCAATTTCATTTTGATGATCCTCAGCTTGTTTTAATAATTCAATTAACTCATTTATTGATAATTGATTATAAAATTTTAAAACATTTAGAAAAAAAGTACCTATTTGATTTTTAGGTAATTTTTGTGACATCTGCAAAACAGTAGTGTGAGAGTAGGGTGAAGTTTTACCATAAGCAAGGGCTCCAATTTTGCCAAATTCAGAATAAGTAAGTAAGGTAATTTTAATGGCATCTTCTAGAGTTAACTTTTCAAAAGTTGGGACTGTTAAAAATAAAAATCTATCTTTACTTGTATAGTTAAGTGATTTTGCAAGATCTATCACTGCATTTAAATCTTTATTTGTGTATTCCTTAAAAATCTCAAATGCAATAGACGCTGCAGTTTCGCTTGCTAACTTACTATCTGCTAAATACATTAATTCATATTTTTTATCTTTTGTGATATTTGGAAATTTTTTAAGGACGATGTAAAAGATCAAATCAGTACTATACTGAGGATAAATTTTTTGTATTAAAATTATGGCTTGATCTAATGAATAATTATTTAACTTATCGAGGCCTTCAATTAAAAAATTAACAGTATATCGACCAAAGAAAGAAGCAAGCTTGATATCACGGTCAAGGTAAGCTTTTCTCAACCGTTCATCTTGAGTTTTACCATTTATAATAGTTTCAAACTCTTTTTGGCTTTCAATAAAGTATGAAACGGGATAATAAATAGCATCAAGTAATAAATTTAAATGATCAAAGTCTATAGTTTTAACGGATACGATTAAATTATAAAGATCATCATGATAGTTTTTTGTTGGAGATGCAATCTGTCGCAATTTAAACAACACAGATTCTATGTTTGGATCTTTTACTATTTCGAAAGGGTTACTGAACTGACTTGTGAGAGGGACATAAGTAGGTAAAGGCTGAATTGTAATTGGTTCAAGTATAATAATCGGCGGTGTCACGGGATCTGAATCGCTACCATCAATTGATTTTGACGGATCTTTTTTCCCTTCATCACCGACTGGGTTTTGATTATTACTTTTGGGTGAAGGCGAGGAGTTGTTACCAGAGTTACATGAAATTAAATTTATAAAAAGTAAAAATGCTAAAAGAATAGTGAAAAGTTTCATAATTTTTAATCATCCGAATTGTTAAATTTACTCATTGAGACTAGTGGAGATATGTACTTTATTTAATCGAAAGTCAAAATTAATGATGAAAGAGAATAAATTAGTGTTTCAGATTTGGAGCAGAGTTGCTGATCTTTGTATTAATGAATATTTCAAATCGATTATATTAGTTTAAATTAAAATGGCAGTAAAAAATAGGATTATTACTTTTTAAAATATTTATTCCAAATTGCATCATTTGAATTAATAATTTATCTTAATTTATAATGAGTTAGTAATTTTAAGCTTGAGGTCTTTATATGTATAAATATAATTATCAAATTAGGACTTATTTTATTATGAAGAATGTTTTTTCAAAATTCACTATTTTATTACTTTTCTCCATATCAATCTCTATTTTTATTTCAGCTACAGCATTGGGCGAGAAAAAATTAATTGTCCTTGGTGATTCACTGACAGAAGGTTATGGAGTTGCCAAAGATGCTGCTTATCCAAAAATTTTAGAACAGTTGCTTCATGCCGGAGGAAAAAAAGAATGGACAGTCATAAATGCTGGAGTCAGTGGTTCCACCACAGCTTCTGCAGTTTCTCGAATGAAATGGCTTTTCAAAAATAAACCTGATGCGGTTCTTTTAGTTTTAGGTGCTAACGATGGACTTCGAGGTTTAAAAGTTAATGAGAGCACAAAAAATTTGACCAATGCGATTGAATACGCTTCATCGCAAAAAGTTATCGTTATATTGGGAGGACTTTATATGCCGCCCAATTATGGCAAAGATTATACCGATCAATTTAAAAAAATGTATGTCCAACTCGCAAAAAAATATAAAATGACTTTCATACCCTTTATTTTAGATAAAGTAGCTGGGGATCCAAAGTTAAATCTTGCTGATGGAATACATCCTAATGAACAGGGTCACAAAATTATTGCAGAAAGTATTTATCAAGTTCTAAAGGGGGTTTTGTGAGTTTAGTATTAAATGAAGTTTATAAAAGTTTTCGTCAGGGTGATACTGAAATTCAAATTTTAAAAGGGATAAATACAAAAATTGAAACTGGTGAAGTGGTTTCAATAGTTGGTCAATCAGGAAGTGGGAAATCGACGCTGTTATCATTATTATCTGGATTAGAGAGACCAAATAGTGGTCAAATTTCTCTTGACGGTGTTGAACTTAATAATCTCACTGAACGCGAACTCACAAGCTTTCGTGCCAAAAATATTGCAATTGTTTTTCAACAATATCATTTAATGAATCATCTTAATGCAATTGAAAATGTAATGCTGGCCATGGAAGTTTTAAAAATGAATCAAGCACAATCACGTGCAGAGAGTTTTTTAAATGAGTTGGGCTTAGAACATCGATTAACTCAACTTGCTTCTCGATTAAGTGGAGGAGAAAGTCAAAGAGTTGCAATTGCAAGAGCACTTGTCGTGCAACCTAAATTATTATTAGCTGATGAACCCAGTGGAAATTTAGATGCAAGAACTGGTGAAAAAGTAATGGACATTTTTTTTGAAGTAGTACGAAAATATAAAATTACGACAATCTTAGTAACTCATAATGAGTTATTAGCTAAAAGATGTGATCGAGCCTTACTACTTGAAGACGGTAAGCTGAGGTTAGTCTAATGATTTTTAGACTGGCCCTTAGAGAGTTAATTCGCAGTTGGAAATTTAGTTTATTTTTTATTTTCAATTTGAGTTTAGGTTTAACTGGTTTTGTTGCTTTGGAATCTTTCGAGTCAGCTCTGAATAAGCAACTTGCGCTCAACGCAAAATCTATTTTGTCAGCAGATCTTTCAGTTTCAGCTCGAAGAGAATTAACTGCTGATGAATTGCTGAAAGTAAATTCTGTATTACCAAATAATTCATTAGAGTCCAAGGTCTATGAATTCTTTGCAATGCTTAATTCTGAAAAGGGTTCAAGGCTGGTTTTAATTAAAGCCATAGATCAAAACTATCCACTTTATGGAAATTTAGAACTGCAATCGGGAGTGATGGTAACACATAAATCTGTAAAACAAATTTTAAATGAAAACAGAGTTTGGATTTATCCTGAATTGCAATCACAACTTAATCTTATTAAAGGTGATAAAGTTAAACTTGGAAGTTTAGAGTTTGAAGTTTCTGACTTTATTAAAAAAGATAATACCCAAACTTTTAGGGCTGCAACTTTGGCACCCAGGGTATTTATAGATAAAAACTTACTTTCGAAATCAGGTTTACTACAATATGGAAGTACTTTTTCGCTCGCTCACTTATATAAGTTGCCTGATAATTTTAAAAGTGAGGATTTGAAATTACAACTATTTAAAGCTTTACCTGATCCTCAAATTAATATCGAAACTGCCGAAAATGCAGGTGAAGATTCAGGAAAACAACTAAAGTATTTATCTGATTACTTAGGCTTAGTAGCAATAATTGCACTATTTATGTCCGGATTAGGGACTGCGTACCTTTATCGACTTTTTATTTTTTCTCGTCTAAAAGAAATTGCAATTTTAAGAACTTTAGGACTGCAAAGTTTGCAGGCAATTAGTGTCTATATATTGCAGGCATTTTTTTTAGGACTCTGTGCAGTTATTCCGACCCTATTTTTAAGTTTTTTTATTCTTCCTTTTTTAAGCCAATTGCTTTCTAATTTTATACCTTTTGAAGTCAATCCCCAAGTCTCAATGGAATCATTTTTTGTCTGCGTATTGATGGCAACCTTTGGAAGTTTTTTTATAAGTTTACCATTTTTAATAAAAATATTTGATCTTAATGCCGCAAAACTATTTAATGAAGAAAAATTTGAATCTGATCATGGTAAGACAAGAAGATGGACTTATTTACCAGCAATTTTATTGTTTTATTTATTGTCTGTAAGTCAAGCCCACTCATGGACAATTGGATCCATTTTTAGTGTTTCGATGGTAATAGTAGTTTTATTATTAGTATTTATAGGTTTTTTATTTATTAAAATTGCAGGACATTTTACTAACTTATTTTCTAGTTGGTATTTTAAATTTAGTTTTATAAGTCTTGCAAGACGTGCAGGATCAAGTCTTTCGATTTTTGTAGCGTTGGGTCTTGGAGCCCTTTTAATAAATATATTACCTCAGCTTAAAAATTCATTACAAACTCAGTTTAAGTTTGAAGGAGCGAGTAAAGTTCCGTCTTTATTTATGTTTGATATTCAAGATGAACAATTATTAAAAATAGAAAAAACTTTAGCTACCCACCAGATTATTCCTTTAGGAGTATCTCCATTAATTCGAGCTCGGATAACAAAAGTTAATGGTGATGAATACGAAAGAAAATTAGATGATTCCAATTTTAAAACACGTGAAGCAGAAAATGAGGCGAGATTTCGTAATAGGGGTGTTAATTTATCTTATCGCAAAGTACTATCTGACTCAGAAAATATTATTGAAGGTAGACCATTTTCAGGGACTTTTGACTCTACTTCAAATCGAAGAGCTGAGCTATCAATTGAAACACGCTTTGCAGATAGAATGGGGTTTAAGCTTGGGGATATTATTACATTTGATGTTCAAGGTTTAGAAGTAATAGGTGAAATAGTTAATATTCGGAAAGTAAAGTGGATTAGTTTTCAACCTAACTTTTTTATACTTTTTCAAGATGGAGTTTTAAATGATGCGCCTAAAACATATATTGCGGCTTTACCTTTTCTGACTGAATCTAATAAAATACAAATACAAAACGAGATTTCAAATCAGTTTTCAAATGTGTCGATTGTTGATGTTGCTCGTACAGTGGATCAGATTTTAACTACCGCAGAAAAAATGAGCTGGTCCTTAGAATTGATGGCTGCATTGGCTTTATTAACGGGATATATTGTTTTATTTTCTATTGTGCAAAATCAAATTTCGCTGCGACGTTGGGAGCTTAATATGTTAAAAATATTAGGAGCCTCATGGAGTGAAGTCACTCGATTTATTTTAATTGAGTTTGCATTTCTATCTTTTCTAGCGAGTATTGTTGGAGCAAGCTTAAGTGTACTTGTTAGTTATTCATTAAATAAATATATTTTTGATGGAGATTTTAGTTTTATACTGACTCAACCTTTGTCTTCAGTAATAATGATTACTTGTATGAGTTTAATAATATCTTTTATAGCAAGCTACAGAATTGTCAGTGAAAGTTCATTGTTAATTTTGCGAGAATAGGAAGCATTCGTGAATAATTTAAATGATATACTACTTGCAATGGATTTTGGTACAAGCAACTCTTTAGTTGGTATGGTATCTCGTGAACAACAAAAAATCACTCTTCCAATCGATCCATTTGCAAAAGATAACTCTATTCTGCGAAGCTTAGTCTATTTTTCTGATGAGAACACCTCATTTTATGGTGCTGAAGCCATAAAAGAATATATACAAAATGATTTTGAAGGAAGGCTATTTCGCTCTTTTAAATCACACCTACCTAATCCAAATTATCTTGGAACTTTAATTGGTAAAAATCGTCGACTTCCGCTGGAAGAACTTGTTGGTATCTTTATCTTGCAAATGAAAAAGAGGGTTGAGACCAATTTGCAAACACAAGTTGATTCTGTAGTTTTAGGTCGCCCAGCCAGGTACTCTATGAACCCCATTGAAGATGAGTTGGCTGTTTTTCGAATGAGAAAGGCTGCTGAGTTTGCAGGGTTTAAAAATATTCATTTTGTTCCAGAACCATTAGCTGCCGCATTTAATTATAGAAAGTCATTAACAAAGGAGCGAATAGTTTTGATTGGAGATTTTGGGGGTGGAACTTCTGATTTTACTATAATTCGTATTGGCCCTTTTAATTTTAAAAAATCCGATGTATTAGCAATTGAAGGTTGTCCTCTTGCAGGGGATGCATTGGATTCTCTTTTTATGAGTCAGCATTTTAATAATTATTTTGGAGCAAATGTTCAATATCAGATTCCAATGAGTAGTAACCTTTTACGAATGCCGCCAGTGATTCTTGATCGTTTAAATAAGCCAGCCCATATTGTTCACTTAAAAGAGTCTGCAACCTTTGAATTCTTAAGAGAAATAAAAAAAGTCGCTGTTTCGCAAAAAGATAAAGACACCGTAGAAAGGTTGTTGTGTCTTGTTGAAGATAACCAAATATTTTCTTTTTTTGAAGAAATCGAAAAAACAAAGAGGACCTTATCTAGTGAGGGGAGTGCAGAGTTTAAGTACTCTTATCCTGGAATTGAAATTAAAGAAAACGTATCGCGGAAAAATTTTGAAATGTGGGCTGAAGACTTTAAAGATAAAGTTTTCTCTGCAATGGATCGTGCATTAGTTGATGCTCAACTTCATCCCGAAGCGATTGATCTTATCTGTCTAACGGGAGGAACAGCCTTTGTTCCAATAATAAATGATGAGTTTGCTAAAAGATTTGGAAAAGAAAAATTAAATACGACGTCTCATTTTCATTCTGTACAGAGTGGGTTAGTTGAGGCTGCAAGCTTAATTTTACAAGGAGTAGATATAGCAATGTGATTAAGTAAAGTTATCATTGGTACTAACTCCATAGTCGCGTTATTAATTTAAAATTCGTTTATTATTTTTAATTGATGGTAAAATACATTGATTTGATTGTATCCAAATTTTAAATCTATATTTTGCAATAAAATCATAGATCCAATCTCGAATCGATTGCGGGATTAAATATATAATACTTGAAATAAATTTATAGATTCCTCCAAGGTCATAAAGCACATTACAAAGTGCAGTTGATTTTATTGATATGTTATTGTCCTTTAAATAAATAAAAGTATTTATATTGGATCTAAAATCTAAAGGAATTAATTTTTCGGCAGTGGTTCCTTGTATAGGAGCAAAAAATAGAATATTAAATTTATCAATTTTTAAAAAAAATAAAACTACCTTGTTACAAAGTAAACAGTTACCATCAAAAAACATTATTTTTAATTGGGAAGATTTCATATTAAGGACTCCTGAAAATTACAAATTAATAGATTTGATATGTTAAGGATCGATCAAAAAATAGCTTGTCCAAATTACTTTCTGACAGATGCTAATATTACCTTTAGTCAAAGTTTCTAAACAATAAAAAAATAAATTGTTTTTAAAAAAAAAGATTATACTTTGTGGTCATCACTCGAGCGGTAATAAAAATTTATTAAATAAAATTGATTTATCAACTTAGGAGACTATATGAAAACATTGATTATTTTTTCACTCGTTATTTTATTTGCTCAACTTTCAAGTGCAACTTTAGAAATTGAAATCCAACCTTTATCAATAAAACCAAAATCATATGATGTTTTAGGGATAAAGGTTGGATCCCCCTCAAGAAAAGGATTAATAATGACAGGTCGGTCAGCATCTCAAATTTCACGAGCAACAAGGAGTGAATTTAATCCAGTTTCACAAATGCTTGTAATTACAGGAAGAGAAATTGATTCTCTAATTATTGATTCTCTAGATGATGCTGCTTATTCACATGATCTTGTTTTAATCAACACTTCATCATTTGCTGAACACAGTTTAAAATTAACTTTAGATACAATTTATAGTGGAACACGATTTAGTTTTTTAAAGATTAATCGTACCAATACCATGGGAAAAGATTTAGTCTATGATCTTTTGAGTGCTCCAAGTGATTCGGCTTATGTTATTTCAGATACTGTGATAGGGATAATTGATATTCCGTTCTTGGTGGTAGATAGAACTTTAGACTTTGTATGTCGAATACCAAATTATTTTGGCGTAAGATTTTTTGGATGTAGATGAACAACTATTTAATTTTTAATAACACGGTTTCAGTGAAAAAATTTTACTGAAACTCGTGTTAATCTTAAAAAAGAGAATTAAGACTTTAAAGTTGAAACTTCAAATTCGATTAGATTAGAGATTCAAAAGATTCTTAGTTTGGTACTTGGTTTACATTTGAAGGAATACTTTCAATCATAGGTACAAACATTACAGGCATAATATTTTTTTGGGTATAACCTGTGGAAGTTTTTGTGTATTCAGTTCGTTAATGTGTTGTCAACTTCTTTAAGTGGAAGCTACAATGAGACAATTTTAAAATAACGAGTGGATAAAAATGGAATTCAGCTTGTCAGAAATTATTGCAAGTCTAGTTTTTTCAATTATTGGTATATGGCTATTTCGCGAAGCTAAAAGGAAAAATAACTTACCATTGATTATTATTTCGATGTTGCTCATGACGTATTCTTTATTTATTAATAATATTTTTTTAAATTGGGGTGTGGGATTTTTATTATGTTATCTTGCCTATGAAAAATGGGAATAAATGTATAGACATTGTCTTAAGTTTCTTTAAAATGAAGATAGAATATAAAACTTCTTAAGTAATCGAAAATCACCATAAATTAAAAGGGGACAGAATAGTGAAAAAAAGTTATTATTTTATAAATATTATGAAAACGCGTATTAGATTTTCAGTGTTAATTACAATATTATTAATAAGTTTAGATTTATTTTCTATGAGTACTGAAGAAATTACGGGTGAAGTTTTTAAGAAGGATTCTTCACGTAAAGAATTATTATATAAATTTAAAAATATAATTCAAACCGATGATAAAAATTTAACGGTTTCTGATGCTCAGTTTTTAGATTTAGATAGTAAAGTTGTTGTAAAAGAAACTTCTCATCGACAAGGTTCTAAATTGGTCAAATATGAAATGGAACACTTACAAACAAATCGTAAAGGTTCGATAGTTGTTGATAATGGAAATATTTTATTTAATTTAGAAGAAAATGGTAAAAAGAAAAGTGTCGAGACAGAAAAATTAAAAGATAATTTTGTTGTTGGTCATACTTTGCTTCCTTATGTAAGCGAACATTGGAAAGAAATTATGGATGGAAAAACTATAGATATCCAATTTGGTGTTTGGGATCGACAAGAAACAGTTGGTTTTTCTTTATTCAAAATCGGACAAGAAAAGTTAAATGAACAGGATGTTATACTTTTAAAGTTTAAGCCGACGAGTTTTGTGATATCCGCTCTAGTTGATCCTGTAATATTTAAATTTTCAATGGATGGAAAACAATTAGAAGGAATGATTGGCCGTGTGGTACCTAAGAAAAAAGATGGCGAAAAATGGAAAGATCTTGATGCTGAAGTAATATATAAATCAATTAAAAAATAAGAAAAAATTGACAGGTCTAAATTGAAACGCGTTGGTAAATATTTACTAAGTATTATTTTATTTTTTATAATTGTACTAATTGGTGGAGGGATCTTTATTTATATAGAAGGTCCAAACTATGCTTTACAAAAAATAAAATTTCTTGCCAAAGAAAAATATCAAATTGATCTTGAGTTTAAAAGTGCCTCTGTAGAAAGTTTAAATAAAATAACAGTTAATGATATAATTGTTAAGAACGAGAATCTAAATTTATCTATTCACAAACTTATCATCCAATACCATTGGAATTGGAATTTAAAAAAACTCACAATTGAAAATATTTTAATTGATCAGCCGCAATTTAAATTGCTAATTGCCTTAGATACACCACCCCCCCCAAAAAATGAAACCTCTAAGTCAAATGATCAATTAAAATTTTTGGAAGATTTAATAAATGAACCTCTTCAAAATCTTGATGTCCAAAGAATTTCCATAAACCAGTTATCAGGCCAATTTAGAAGTGAAAGTTTATTTGCATCACAAAAAGTAGAAATTATTTTAGGTAAAACTGATTTTAATCTTAATTTAGCATTAATTAAAAAAAAGTTAAAATTAAATTTTGAATTAAAAGTTAATGGTATTACTAATTTTTTATATTCTGACCAATTTAAGAGTCTAAAAACAACAATAAAATCTTTTAATTTTTTGTCTCAAATTGATATATATAAGGAAAATTATTGGACTTCTAATGTTGATCTTAGTACTTTAAGTTTTGAATTTGAAAAATTTCTTTATAAAAGTAATTTTCAAAAAATCACTGAATTAGAATATATTTCATTTGCTAATTTGAAAAGCTCAATGCAATTGCAATCAAACTTTCTTTCACAATCGTTAGGTCTATTGGAAGATCTTAAACCTCAGTCTGTAAAATGGAATTTAGAACTTAAGGTAGAGGGGCAGAATGGTGCTTATGCTAAGAATGGCAATCTTAATTTTCATTCAAAAGGAGTACTTACAAATGCTCAACCTAGTCTTAAGACTTTGCAATTACCATTTGATTGGGAAACAGAATTTAATTTTCAAGGAGGTCCATTTTATTATGAAAATCAAAATACAAAGATTTCACTAACTGCAAAAATAAAAAATCTGACAAGTATATTTAATTTGCAAACATTAAATAATAATTTATTAAATTTTTTGGTAAAATCAGAGTTACATAAAAATACAACACAACTTAAAGGGGTTTTGAAAAGTAGTATCCCTAAAATAGGTGGGTTGATCAATATCCCTTTTACATTGATACTAACTCCTGAAAAAAAACTCAATCATTATTTACTTCAATGGAGCTCAATTGTTAGTTTACAAAATATCAATTATAAAAACGATAAATTTCAAATTAAAAATCTTAATGGTGAATTCCCGATAACTGAGAAAATATATATCAATTTAAATGATTTAAGTTTTAACTCCCTTCGATTTTCTCAGTTGACTGTTCAAAATCCATTTGAACGAGTCGATTATCAGAGGGCAGATCCTTTTGTTCGACTTGCAAAACCAATTCGAATCGAGCGACTATTTTGGTTTGATAAAGACATAGGTTCATTTAAAGGAATTATTAATTTAAATCAAAACTTATTATCAATTCATAGTTTCGATTTTGATTTATATTCGGGTAGTGTAACTGGTGAAATATTTATTGATCTGAATCATGATAATAAAAGATTTGGATTTTTAGGGCGTTTTACTCATTTAGATTTAGCAACCTTATTGCCTAGTAAATTTATTAAAAGTAATACTCAAGCCTTGCCATTGAGCGGTCGCGCAGGCTTAGTTTTTAGTCTAAATCGCAGAACTCTCGATGGTCGATTAGATATTTCTAAAATAGGTGGTCCACAAGTGATTACGTTGATAAATGTCCTTGATCCCAATTATCTTGATGTGAAATTTAATAAGATAAGGATGTGGTTAGAAAAAGGATATCCAAATTCAATTTTGATGTTATTTCATGATGGAAATCTAGATTTAGATTTAAGTATTTCAGCATTTAATTTAACCAAGCAACAAAGTGTAGAGGGTATTTCAATTCAGAGTTTTATTGATAAAGCTATTGATAAGTAAGAAAGGGATGTCTGTGCTAAAACTTATAAAGTACTATAAATTAGTTATTTCTATAACATTATTATCTTGTATTTCATGTGCTCCCAAAGTTTATATTATAGATCGGCAAACTGTTCTTCACGATCAAGCAGCTGGAGAATGGCCAGAGTTTGAGAAAAGTTTAGCTCCTTTTAAAATTCACAAAAAACCAATTATCCTACCAGTAGAAACCGCTCATCAAAATGAAAAAAAGAATAAACTTTATAAAGTTCTTAACGGTGAGATAGGTGTTAAAAAGTGAAAAACAAGATTAATTACTTAGTTATATTTTTAGTTATTTTTACATTTAATATTTTTACTAAGGCTGATCCATTTAATTCGCTAAAAAAAATTACGTTAGGACCAGATGATCAGGTCGATGGTGCAACTGATTCTAATAATAACTTGTTAGTATTTACTCGTAAAGCAAATTTAGTTTCAAGTATTCAGATATTAAATTTTCAAAGTTTAGAAATTAAAAATTTGTACACTCAAGATGGAGATACAACCCAAGCAAAGTTTAACACTGAAGGTCAGATTTTATTTACAAGTTTTAAAAATAATTCTAAAGGAGACATTTGTTTTAGTAAACGATCTATTGAATGGAGCCAATTGCCATTAGATGATAGAAGTTTTGAATGTGTTCCAAGATTAAATGCTAATGCAATTAGTATCTCTCGTACACAGGCAATTTGGAAGAGCAATAACGAAATAATTTTTATTGAACAGTTTGAGTATTTAGGAAGCTCAACTTCTTCGATTAAATTATATAATACGAATTCAAAAAGCTTTATTGAAATTTATCAAACTAAAAATGCTATAGTTTCTCCAAGTGCGGTTCCTAATGGAAAGTATTTAATATTTACCGAAGTTGAAAATAAAAAATCAAAACTATTATTTTGTAATTTACAAGAACCTAATTTTGAATTAAAAAAAATTGAGATTCATCTTCCTGGACAAATTGGAATTGTGAACTTGAGCGAAGATGAGAATTATATTTATTTTTCTCAATTTATGAGTGACACAAATCAAGATGGGATCATTGATGGCAAAGATAATGGTGTTATTTGGCGTGTATCTTTAGAGAAAATAATAGGGTCATTGAATCAATCATTTCCGACTTTTCAAGAAAGTTATAGCTTAGAGCATTTAACACCTATTAATTATAATTGCAGTTATCCTTTTGCAACAAAAAGAAAACTTTATCTCTCTTGTGCGTTTGGTGGGTCATTAGATATATATGAATTACCACAAACTGGTGTCGTACCAATTGAATGGGATGAAAATACACTTAAAAACGCCTTTGAAAGTGCACGATCATATCAAGAGCGTATATTAATTTTAAATACTTTAAAAATGAAGGCAACTAGTCCTGAATTAAAAAATGAATTGAATTTTAAATTATTGCAACTTCATATTTTATCAGATGAAGTAGATGCAAGTGAATTTTATTTAAATGATTTAAAAAAATATGGTACAAATATTTATTCGTCTAGTGATCTTAAGTCTATTGAAATTTATTTAAAAGCTAAAAAAATTCAAAAAAAATGGAATCGAAATATTATAACATTTGAAGTTCGAGAAGAGATAAAGCTTCTAAAAGGCGAGCTTGAATCAGCTGGGATTCTATTACGATCCTATATTAATTGTTTAGAAGGAAAAAAAATAAATATTTATGAATTAGGAAAGCAAATAAACTCTCCTTTAGATGCAGTAATTTTTATGAATATCGCGGAAATGTCTTATGAAAGAGATAAAAAATATTTATCTTCATGGTCTCATATTTTCGAAGTGATGTTAACACAAAAATATATTACACCAGAATCGAGATTGTATTATGCTAATGAGTATCTGCTATTACTTGACGAAGTCACGTCTATTGATGAACGAAAAATTCTAATTTCTAATCTAATAACTAAAATATCCTTAAAACTTGAGTTATTAGATTCCAACACTTTAGTTTTATTTAAAAATGAGCTTCATATAATAGATTTGATTGTGGTAAAAGATGCAAAATTGAAAATGATTGAAATGCAAAAAATAGATCATCTTTTAATGGCCAATAAAGCAAATTATTTTCTTCGCAAAGTAATGAATATTAGGTGCATCCTAAATTTCAGTGAGTTTCAAGAACTGCAAAAATTAAATATTGTCTCGGCCAATTGGATTAGAGATACACCTCGAAGCAGCACAGAATTTTCCTATGCAAAAGAAATAGTTATCAAAGCGGCATTGGAGCAAGGTTATGGATTTTTAATTAAAAAAAATAGAAGACTTGCAGCTGATTACTTTTTTCAATCACTAAGTTTAACTGATGATCTTGAATCTCATAGTATGTATGCTGAGACAATGTTATTATTGAATCAAATTCAAAACTTTAAAGAACGTATTAGTTATTTGGATTCTCGTGGAGTTATTTCAAATGGTCAACAATGGATCAAAGTCATTACTACTTTGCAAGAAGGTGATGGAGATATTCCAAATTTAGAAAAAGCATTGAGTCAGCTTAGTGAATTGCGAGTAGACTTGCAAGATCCACTCATTTTTTTATTAAAAGGATTTATCCATCTAGCAAAAATTGAACGAGCTCAACTGCTTAATAAAAAATTTGAAATTCATGATGGAGAAGCAAAAGCCGCTCACCGTAATTTAGTTTTAGCATCAGATTTGTCACAAGAGAATCCTAGAGTTAAAGCTGCGGCCTTAATGAATCTAGGATTGCTTCATTTAAGATTAAAAAATTATGGTCAGAGTGTTCGTTTTTTTGGGTTGCGAAAAAATTTGGGTTTTTATGATCAAGAGAAAAGTGAAGAGTACAAAGCTTTTGTATGGTATTATGCAGAGTCGTTGTATTATTTTAATCAACCACAAAAAGCTTCGCAACTAATAAAAACTCTTGGACTCACGCAACTTAGTATTGAATTTCTTGAACGTTTTGGATTTTATTCTATAATTGCAAAGAACTGGGATGAGGCCCAAGAGGCTTATGAACAAATTGAAAGAATTGCAGGGGTAAATTTTGTTAATTTAAATGAACCGACTCGCACAAAAGTTTTATTTTCAAAAGCTGTTTTGTTATTTAATCTCAATAGAAAAAGTGATTCACAAAATATATTTAGTTTAGTTTTAAATTTACTACCTCATTCTCCAGATAAAGAATTTATACGTGAGACTCAAAATTTAGTATACGGTTATTTATCTCAGTTGGGTAACGTGAAAGAGCAACAGCAGGCTTTAGAAAATAGAATAAAATTGTTAGAAAACGATTTACCAAATTTGATTCAGTCTGAAGTTCGTTTGGCAGATTTACAAACTAATTCTAATTCTAATTCTATAATTGCAAGTCAAACTTTACAATTGGCCCTTAAGCATTGCATCGAGTTTGCCGAGGAAAACGGAACCTTTTCACCAACTGTGACTAAGACTTTAAATAATTATTTAGTCCACGGAATTTTAAATAAGAATATATATTCAAAATTTAATTCTGATTCCCTATCAAAAATTGTTTTGCAAACTTTAACGGGATATCAAAAGCAATTAGACTCTGCAAATATTTACTCACTGAAAGAGCACTGGCGCTTAAAATATTTATGGATAATTTATCAAAATAAAGTTTTAAATAATAACATTGTAGATGTTAATAATATCAATAATGAGTTAGTAAATATTGAATTAGAAAAACAGGACCCAAATGGGCTAAAAGATTTAAAGATAAATTACAATTGGCTGTTAGATGTTTAACGATAAATCTTAACTTTTAATTGTTAAGTGCTCCATCTTGTATCCACTTTACTATGGCATCAAGATCTGATGCAGATACTGTCGCCCCATGTGCGTCTGGTAAGTAAGGGGAGCAATCAGTTTTATAAAAGTTTGTATGATTATATTGTGTAGAAAGTGTTGCTAACATATAAGATTCAGTAGGACTACTTTTAACAATGAGGGGAACTCCAAAACACTGTCCATTTGTATTTGCAGCAACACCAGTTGAGGTTTCAGTTGTCAATGTTTGATAGGCTGATGATGCTGTTGAAAAATCAAGTTGTACGAAATTATTAACAGTAGCACTGCCTTCAGGTTCGTGACATTGAACACAATTTTTACTTAGAATTTCAGTGTATATTGAGTTAAAATCTGCACTAACTACTTTTGTGGTCGGAATTTGAGCTAACTTCTTTGAATCACAAGAGCATATAATTACTAAAATTAAGATCGAACTAAAAAAATATTCTATAATATATTTAGGTCTAAAGATCATTTATTCTCAACTTTCGATTAAACTATTTTCATGTGTAATAAAAATACAATTTTAATGATTTATCAATGGTGAAAAATAGATAATACTAATTTAAGTATAATTAATGTAACATAAGAGTACTTATCGGACTCATATTTATCCCATTTCTGTTTCAAAAATATTTAAAATAATTCAAATTGCAAATAAATAAGCCCGTAAACTTGATTTGAGTAAAATTAATTTCGCTTTTGTTTTTCTTATCAGTCAAAGCTCAGTGCTTTTTTTTACAAATCTCTTCTTTTCTGATTTTCAAAAATCTTATCAAAAGTTGTAAGTGAATCGATGACCATTGAGATAATAGCCAAATTCAAAAAGTGTATCGAAAAGATATGAACTGTTCACACCGAACAAAAACATATGGAAAACTAGCCAGCACTTTAAACTCATTGAATTGGATCTCAGCGCTTAACCGTAGCAATGTGCGGCTCCAAAAGATTTGATTGATGACCAATTGACCTACTCAGTGTTATCCGAAGGTATGGCTATCACAATTAATTATGCAATTTGCCCCTCCGAAATTACGAACACAAGCGGATTTAAAAACTGGCTTTATACGGAGCTTAATGAAGACCCGGTTGAGGATATTTGTCAATGTAGTTCTTCTATACGCGAGTTCTCGCTTAGTTGTTTCGAAATCATTCCACCGTACGAGATTTCCCCAAGAGTTCCTAATGTTAAGCTAGTCGATAGGGGCTTGACTGGTGACTATGCTTTATATCGCAGTTGCGTCTGCATAACCATCAAAGGATCATCAACGGTTTCTGAAGAGAAATTTAAAGAGGTGTGTGATCAAGTCTATAAGTTAAGTAAACGATTCGAACTCATTGAGGAATTTGATGGCGCACTGTCGAGTTCAGACTTAGTGGATGATGATGAGATTGAAAGCACTAGACAGGAACAGATCGAAGCAAAGAAGGTATATAAGTTGAATGAGGCATTTCCAGGACTATCCAAATCGATCATCCAGTTACTGTCTGAAAAGGTCCAGACCCAAAATCCTATCAAAGTGGAATTGATAGACAAGTCAGAATATTACTCTGACATAAGAATTCAAATATCAGCTTCAGAAACAGATTTTACCCAAGCCTATCCTGTGTTTTATGCTTCGGTACCTCTACTTAATAAGCTTGTAAAGCAGGTAACAACTCTAGAAGTCAGGTTTCAGATCGAAAAATATAATCCAAAAAAAAGATCAGTTTTCGAATTTATCTTAAATCGATTTCGAACTCGATAAGGAGAGCGAGCCAAAAACACTTGATCGAGATTTGATGAAAGTATTGGAATTTCCAGAATTAAAGTTTATAATATTTAGATTTAATTGAAATAAAATGACTGATTTAAAAAGCAGAGTTTTTACTTTTTATAAATCCAGTAACATAACTTTTACTCTTATTTTAAATGAATACTGCACTTACAATTAGCTTATTCTAACTTAGGATACTTTTTTAGGGGGGGGATTTTACAATTTCATACTTTCTCTTTTTTTAAAATCAACTATTATAATTCTTATAAAGATTTACCATCTTCTTTTAGATAACCACTGTCTTTACTAAAAGATTTTTCTTGATCATTAACCATTCGAAATTTCCAACCCCGCGAAAGGGCAAACTGTCTTTGTACTTCAGGTGAATCGGGAGTGCAAAGTATGACTGAAGATTCACTTTCTAGATGATGTAAAAAGCCATTAATAGTATCAGCCCAAAGCGTACAATAGTTACAACTTGAACCCATATTATGAATTATTAAAAGTGAGTTCTTTTAACCAAATAATTGAGATAACTTAAGTTCCCCATTTAAATCAGTGAGATTAAAATCCATTACTGGCACTGAAGGTTGTTTTCGTTTTAAAGCTGCAAGCCGTTCTGCTTCTTTCATAAGATTAGCTTCAAGTTCAAAATATGATTAAGTCTGATCAGCTTGCGCTGATTATATCAGACATAATCATAAGCAGTTATTTTCTTGTTTGTTTGGGGTGATTTTTGAATCACCCCGTATTATGAAAACACAAACTAAAGTTTGTATTTTCATAATAACATAGTAATTATATCCCTCAAGTAGACAGGAGTAATTATGGCTTTTCGCTGGATCGGAAAATCTAAAGATGGAAACACTGTAACTTTAAAGAGATTAGAAGGTTGCCCTATTGTGAAACCTCTATATTATTCAGATTCATATGCATCCTCGATTTGGCTTAAAACGAACCCTGATCAAGTGCGAATTGGAGCTGTGCTGGATATTGAAACCACTGGCTTAAATCAAAATGAAGATTTAATAATTGAAATTGCCATAAAACAATTTTTATTTAATCGTATATCAGGTGAAATACTTGATGTTCGAAAGTCATATACAAGTTTTCAAGATCCAGGCATGCCATTGCCGCCAAAAATTATTGAGATTACAGGAATCACTAATGAAATGGTTGTCGATAAACACATTGATTGGAGTCAAGTTGATATTATTTTAGATGAGTGCAGTTTGATGATTGCTCATAATGCTCGATTTGATAGATCTTTCATTGATAAAAAATCAAAAATATCAAAGGATAAAATTTGGGCCTGCACGTATAAACATATCGATTGGAACAATAAGGGCTACAATAGTTCAAAACTCGAGTTATTAAATATTTACCACGGATTTTTTACTGATTCACATCGTGCAATGAATGATGTTGATGCGTTACTTTATTTATTAAGCTTAAAAGATGAAAATTCCAATTCTCCCTACTTATTAGAAATGTTGAACAATGCTCGTCGTCCTATGACTCAAATCATTGCCAGCTCAGCACCTTTTGAATCAAAAGATCGACTTAAAGAAAGGGGTTACAACTGGGATGCTATTCACCGTTTTTGGTCTAAAATAATTTTTAAAGATGAAATGGCAGACGAAATTCAATGGTTGGAGGCCGACGTATATCAAGGATTATTTGGTGGGTTAACTCGAGATATTTCTTTGTCGGATAACTTTAAAAATTAAATTTTACGTAGACATCTATATCGAAAATAGACAGTCGTTTATAATATGGTTTTTAACTCAAAAATTTGAACTATTGCTTTGCTAAAGGCTTCCCTCGACATAAATCCAACATTCATTGCAGGCTGGCCATTCGTTGGAATAAATAATACTGATGGTATACTTCTAACTTCAAAAAGTGCAGCGAGCTCTGGGGAGCTTTGGGTATCAACTTTATAGATATCGACTTTACCTTTATATTGTTCTGCAACCTCTTCTAAAATTGGTGCTAAAGCGCGACAAGGTCCGCACCAGTCCGCATAGAAGTCAATAATCATTGGTTTATCACCTTTAAATACCCAATCTTTATTTTTTTCATAATCAAAGACCTTTGACTTGAAAGTTGTTGCGTTAAGAATTTCCATATTGACCTCCAATAGATTTTTATATATTACAGTATTATAATATAATAATAGTATTATATTGTAATATGTCAAGGTGACAATATTTGAAACTTTTAAAGAAAAGGCATAGAATATGAACGTCTCAATAAAAAAAATACAGAAATCATGTGAGATGGTTTGTCAGATTTTAAAAGCACTCTCTCATCCTCAAAGATTGATCATTTTGAGTCATCTCTTAAATCAAGAAAGATCTGTATCTGAGTTAGTGGATTTGTGTGATATTTCGCAATCACAGATTTCTCAATTTTTAACTCGTATGAAAATAGAAAAATTAGTTCAAAGTCGACGAGAGGGAAGATTTTTATACTACTCAGTCGCAGATAAGAGAATTACTCAATTAATGAAAACCATTCAAGCAGAATACTGTAATTGCTAGGGGGAAATAAGCATGGCAAAAAAAATTATCATAATCGGAGGAGTAGCTGGTGGTGCATCTTGTGCTGCACGCTTAAGAAGACTAAATGAACAGGATCAAATTATTATGATAGAAAGAGGGCCATACATATCATTTGCCAACTGCGGTTTGCCCTATCATATGAGTGGTGCAATTGCTGATAGGGATTCGTTGATCGTCACAACTGTTGAAGACTTTAAGCAAAAATTTAATGTTGACACTCGAAATTTTACTGAAGCTTTAACAATAGATAAAAAGAATAAAAAAATTACTCTTAAAAACCTGGTTTCAAACACCATAACTGAAGAGTCCTACGATATATTAGTACTTTCTCCTGGAGCAGAACCAATTTTACCGTCAATTGAAGGGCATCATTTGCCAGAAGTTTTTGTTCTAAGAAATATACCTGATCTTGACAAAATTATGAATTCATTGACTCATAAAAAAATAAAACATGTATCAATTGTAGGAGCGGGCTTTATCGGTTTAGAGGTTGCAGAAAATCTTCGTGAACGGGGCCTGAATGTAACTTTAATTGAAAAAGCGCCACAAGTAATGCCTTTAATGGACCCCGAGATGAGTTCCTTTATCGAAAAAGAATTTACTCAACGAGGAGTTGAAGTAGTAACTGATGCTGAAGTTATAAAAATAGAAACTTTAAATGAGCTAAATTTAGTTTTAAAAAAATCTGATCAAAGTACTTTTTCAATTTCTACGCAAATGGTTTTGTTTGCAATTGGCGTTCGCGCAGAAATAAAATTAGCAAAAGAAGCAGGGTTAGAAATTGGTACTCTTGGTGGTATTAAAGTGGATCATTCACTTCGTACTTCTGACAATAATATTTTTGCAATTGGCGATGCAATCGAAACTTTTGATCGCAAATCGGGAGCAACAGTAAGACTCCCTTTAGCGGGTCCTGCAAATCGACAAGGGAGAATCGTTGCAGATATTATTCAAGGTCGCAAGGTTCAATATAATGGTACAATTGGTACAAGTATTGTAAAATTATTTTCATTAACAGCAGCTTCTGTAGGATTAAATGAGAAAACTGCATTGCATGCAAAATTAAATTATAAAACCGCTTGGGTGGAATCAAAATCACATGCCTCCTATTATCCAGGATCTGAGGCAGTTATGCTAAAGATCATTTTCTCAGCCGAAGATGGTAAAATTTTAGGTGCTCAAGCAATTGGTAAAAAAGGTATAGATAAACGCATTGATGTTTTAGCAACTGCAATTTTTGCTAACCTTACAGTTTTTGATCTTGAGGATCTTGATCTAGCTTATGCTCCGCCCTATTCCTCTGCGAAGGATCCAATTAATATGGCAGGAATGGTTGCTTCTGGGGTTTTGCGCGGAGACCATTTTGCTGCAGATTTTCATGAGTATATTTTGGAGAGGAATAAAAATCCCAATTCAGTTGTGCTACTTGATGTTCGAGAAAAAGAAGAGTTTATTTTTGAAAGTATTCCAGGAGCTATATCAATGCCCTTGTCTACACTTCGAGAAAATTTAAAAAATTTAAATTCAGAAAAAAAATATTTTATTTTTTGCCAGGCCGGATATCGTGGCTATTTAGCATCTCGAATTTTAATTCAAAACAACTTTAATGTAAAAAATATTTTAGGTGGATTCAATTTATGGAAAACGAGTTTTTCTTTGAAAAAAAAAATAACGACCTAAATCACTTGGTAAATAACTTGAATAACTCAACCCTAGTTTAGGAACTTTTTTATTTACCCACTAAAATTTTTCACGTGAATGTAGTTGCCACTTTTAAAAAATAAGAATAAGTTTTTAATATGGAATTAAAAAAAATTGCTATATTAACAAGTGGTGGAGATGC
>SXGU01129722.1_pt1 | contig 101940 bp, 57 predicted proteins | sample 3174531 | NCBI WGS metagenome assembly SXGU01 (sample SAMN11356863, study PRJNA531348) | freshwater metagenome | isolation source: freshwater sample F1-140 | place: China: Fuxian Lake, Yuxi | collected 2017-12-25
ATCATTCGTCGCGACCTTTCACTGAGATGCGGCCACAAAACTCGCAGCTTCTTTCGAATATCACGGACATGCACCATCTACTCATAGGATTACAGCGGCTTTCCAAAGATGTAAACCTTATTTATTGACGGGCACTTAGGAAAATAACTCCCGGCGGTGTCGTCACTACGCTGGCCGGTTTTGCCGGCACCTTTTTCGATTCGGACGGCATGGGTAGCGCCGCGAGATTTTATTTTCCCCGCGCGCTGGCGGTGGATGGCCTTGGAAACGTATATGTGAATGAGCTGTATTATTCGACCATCCGCAAGATCACGGCGGGTGGAGTGGCGACTACGCTCGGCAGGGCCGGAACCGCGGGCGAATCACTCATTCCTTTTGGCGAGTCAACAATCCCGGACTTTGGTGTGACGGTGGACACTGCTGGCAACCTGTATCTCTCGTATTACAACACCATCCGCAAGGGCGTCCCCTCCTACGCGGTGGCGCCGATCATCACCACCCAGCCGGCGATCCAGTCGGTGGTCGTCGGTGGCACGGCGATCATCTCCGTGGTGGCGACCAGCAACGGGGCGGTGACCTATCAGTGGCGGTTTAACGGCAACCCGTTGACCGACGACGCGAAATACGCCGGAGCCACCACCGCGACCCTCACGGTTGCGAATCTGCAGACCGGCGATGCCGGGGCCTATTCGGTCGTCGCGACCAACGGCTACGGTTCCACCCTCAGCGCGAGCGCGCCCTTGGTGTTCCGCGGCCAGGGTACGACCGGTCTGCAGTTCGTCGCGGTGGGGCAGGGCGGGACCCTGCTGACGAGCCCCGACGGGCTGGCGTGGACCAGTCGCACCTCCGGGTCGGTGAAACGGCTGCGGGCCGCCACGGCGAGCGCCAATCTCTTTGTCGTGGTCGGCGAGACCGGCACCGTGCTCACCAGCCCTGACGGCGTCGCCTGGGCGACCCGAAACTCGGGCACGACGGACACGCTGCGGGGTGTGGTCGCCGGGCCGAACCGGTTTGTCGCGGTCGGCGGCGCGGCGGCTTCGCTCATTCTCTACAGCTCCGACGGCAACTCGTGGAGCCCGGCCCCCACCGTGCCCGCGCTCGGTACTTTGCGCGGGGTGGCGATTGGGGCCAGCGGTTTTGTCGCGGTCGGGAAAACCGGCACGATTCTGACCAGCCCCGACGGATTGTCCTGGACGACCCGCGTCTCGGGCACGAGCAGCCGGCTCGACGGCGTGATGTGGACCGGCAGTCAATTCGTGATTATCACTGAAACCGGCCGGGCGCTGACCAGCACTGACGGGATTGCATGGACATCGAACTCGGGCGGCTTCTCCTCGTGGGTGGAAGGGCTGGCGTGGGACAGCGGCAAATATATTGTGGTCGGTGCCAGCGGACAGATCGCCTCCAGCCCGGATGGAGTGCTGTGGACGTGGTCGACCACCGGCACCACGAATACGATTCACGGCGCCACGTGGAGCGGAAGCGCCAACACGCCCACCACGAATCCGGTGGCGCTGCTGGACACGATCCAATCGCCGACCATCTCGGCTCAATCGCTGAATGTGGCGGTGGTCGCGGGACAAAACGCGGTCCTGAGTGTGACCGCGACGGGCTCCGGCTCGCTCACGTATCAATGGCGGCGCAACGGCTTCATCATCCCGGGCGCAAACGGGCCGAGTTACACGATCGCGGGGGCAAGCCAGAGCGATTCGGACACCTACGATGTCGTGATTCAAGACGGATTGACGGCGATCGTCTCCGCCCCGGCGCGGCTCGGTATCACGCCGGCACTTTATCCGCAGGCGCTGAAACTCGATCCCGCGTTCGATCTCCCCGTCGAGTCCGTCGCTGGCGGCATGATCGGCGTCGTCGTGCCGTATTCGGCGACCCAGTTTCTCGTCGCGGGCGATTTCATCCGCGTCAACGGCAGCACGTCCTATCGGCGCCTCGCGCGTTTCAACAGCGACGGCACGCTCGACACTGGCTTCGCGGTGAACTTCAACTACACCGTCAACTCCGTGCTCGTCCAGCCGGACGGCAAGATCGTGGTCGGCGGCAGTTTCACGATGGTGAATGGGCTTGCTCGCACCGGGCTTGTCCGCCTCAACGCCAACGGAACCGTCGACACCACTTTCACCACTGGCTCCGGCGCCTATGGGGTGTTCGCCATCGTCCGTCAGCCGGCCGACGGCAAGCTGATCATCGGCGGTTCGTTCACTTTCTACAACGGTGCGGCGGCCAACCGCCTCGCGCGACTCAACGCCGATGGTACGCTCGACAGCGCCAATTTTTCCGTCGGCGCTACACAGGGGATTGCCGACACTCCCGACCCCTTCGATTTCATCGCGGTCAACGCCCTCGCCCTCGATCCCGTCACCGGCAAGGTGGTCGTTGGCGGTTCGTTCGTGGCGCATGCCAACGGGACCAGCGTCGGTCGTATCGCACGCTTCAATACAAACGGCACGCTGGACACGAGCTTCGCGACCGGCACGGGCTTCAACGGCACCGTGAACGCCCTCGCGTTCGATGCGACCAGCAAGGTGCTGGTGGGCGGCGTCTTCACGGACTATAATGGCACCGCCGGGGTGAACCGCCTCGCGCGGCTGACCGAGACCGGGGCCGTGGACTCGACCTTCATCACCGGCACGGGTGCCAACAGCACGGTCAACGCCATCGCTTACGACGGCGCGAACGATCGCTGGCTGATCGGCGGTTCGTTCACGAGCTACAACGGCAGCGCGACCTTCAATCGCCTGCTGCGCCTCAATGCCGCGGGTGCTTTGGATACGGCGTTCAATCCGAACGTGAACAGTACGGTCAACAGCATCTTCGTGCAGGCCGCCGACAACGCCGTCGTCTTCGGCGGTTCGTTCGGCACGGTCGGCGGCACGGGATTCACCCGTTTGCTGGGCCGGGTGTCGGCGGCGGGTGCGCGCGATACCGCGGTCATGGGGAATTTCCGCGTCCCGGGCAGCGTTTCCCGGATCCTCCCGTTGCCGGGCGGCAAACTGCTCGTCGCCGGCTTTTTCACGCATCTCGGCAATACGGCGACGCTCAACCTGGCGCGGCTCAAGTCCGATCTTTCGCTCGATCTCGCCTTTTCTCCCGCGGGTGGCGATGGCTACACCTCGGCCCCCACGGTCGCCCTTTCAGGCGGCGGGTTCACCACCCCTGCCACTGCGGTGGCGGTGATCAATCCTTCGAATGGCCAGATCACGGGCTTCAGTGTCACGGCCGGCGGTGCGGGTTACACGTCGGCCCCGACGGTGACGCTTTCGGGCGGCGCCGGTTCGGGGGCAACGGCGATTGCGACCGTTTCCGGCGGCGCGGTGACGGCGATCAATCTCGTTTCCAGTGCTTCCGGTCCAAATGGGTCGGTCGTCACGGCCGCGTTTCAGGGTGACGGCCGGATTCTCATCGGAGGCAACTTCACCAGTTACAATGGCGCGACCGCCAATCGCGTCGCCCGGTTGAATCCCGATCTTTCCTTCGATCCCTCCTTCAATGCCTTCGCCGGCCCCAACAGCACAGTCAACGCGCTGGCCGTCATTCCTGGCGGTGGCGTCTATGTCGGCGGAAATTTCAGCAATGTGAACAACAGCGGCGCGCCGCGCGCAGGTGTCGCGCGTCTGACGAACACCGGCGCGCTCGATCCGGACTTCAACGCGGGTTCCTCTGGTTTCCCCGTCTACGCCCTCGCGCTGCAACCCGACGGCAAGGTCCTCGCGGGTGGCCTCTTCACGAGTGTGAACGGCCAGGCGCGCAACAATCTCGTGCGCTTTACCGCCGCCGGGTCGTTCGACGACGCAATTCCCGCCGCCGGAGTGGATTGGATCGTCCGCACCATCACGTTGATCCCGGATGCGCTTCAGCCGAATGGGAAAATTCTCGTGAGCGGCGATTTCCGGACCTACAACGGCGCGACCGTCAGGGGGCTGATCCGCTTGAATTCCGATAGCACGATCGACGGCACGTTCGCGATCGGAACATCGGTGGGCCCGGCCTACAGCGTCGTTCGGCAGCAGGACGATCGCATCCTGCTCTTCGGTTATTTGGACACGGGTGTTTCGGCCACGAGTACGTTGGCCCGGCTCAATGCCAACGGCACGTTCGATCTCTCGGCCACCCTCGCGAACGTAGATTTTCGCGCCATCAGCCAGCCCAGTTCGATGCACGTGTTGGACGATGGCACGATGCTGATCGGCAGCGGACCGATGACCCTCTCCGGTCAGGAGCGCTTGGGGCTGTCCCATCTGATTCCCGCGGTGGCGCCCGTCATCGCCAGCGTATCGGCCTCGGTCGTACGCCCGGGCGCGTCGCTGACGATTACCGGCAGCGAATTCGTCGATGTGACCGCGGTGCGCTTCAATGGAGTCAATGGCTTTGCCGCTCCCAGCTATACCGTCAATTCGTCGACGCAGATCACCGTCACCGTGCCGCTCGGAGCGGTCAGCGGCCCCGTCACGGTGCAGTCGCTCTATGGCGCCGGCACGTCGGCGTCGTCACTCGCGGTCGCGCCCGATTTCCAGGTGCGCAATCCGCCGAATACCATCGCGGGCCTCCTCGGCATCGCGCGTGGCGCTGGGGTGTATGTGGCGGTCGGACAACCGGGCGATATCCTGAGTTCGTCGGACGCCATCACCTGGACCCAGCGTTACCATAGCGGCAGCACGAGCACCAATCCGCGGGCGGTGGTTTTCGCCGGTGGGCTCTTTGTCGCGGTGGGCGATTCCGGCCTCATCCTGACGTCGCCAGACGGCGTGGCTTGGACGCAACGCAGTGCCGGGGTGACCGCCAATTTCACCGGGGTGACTAATGGGGTGGGCAAGTTTGTGGCCGTGAGCACAGGCACCACAGTTGCCACCTCGCTCGACGGCATCAACTGGAGCACGAACACTGGCGGTGGTGGTTCCAACGCCGTCGCGTATGCCGGAGGCCAGTTTGTCGCCGTGGGCAACTCGGGGGCGGTTCGCACCTCACCCGATGGTGTCGCTTGGACGTCGCGCACCTCCGGCACCTCCAATGCGCTCAACGGTCTGGCGCATGATGGCATCCAATATCTGGCCGTTGGCAGTTCCAGCACACTCGTGACGTCGCCGGATGCGGTGACATGGACCGTGCGCACGGCCCCGACTGGATTCACCGGCCTGACCTACAGCGCCGCGACTTACGCCTCTGGCAAGTTCGTCGTAGTCAACGCCAACGGTGGCGGCGTGATCACGTCCGTCGACGGTATCAACTGGACCGGGGCGAACAACGACGGGAACAGCGGTGGCATTGATATGCGCGCCGTGCTCCATGACGGCACGCAATTCGTGGGCGCGGGCTTCCCGGGCGTCGTCTATACTTCGCTGGACGGTGTCGCCTGGACGATGCGCAACGAGCAGACGCGCTCGGCCTTTGCCGACATCATTTATGGCAACGGTCGCTATGTGGCCCTGGGGAATTCCAACTCCACGTTTGGCACTTCGGTCGATGGGGCGGCGTGGACGTTTGGCAAGATCATCCCGAACAGCGGCACGAGTTTCAACGACATCGCCTATGGCAACGGTCTCTTTGTGGCGGTTGGATCCGCGGTGATTTACTCGACGGCTGACGTGGTCAATTGGTCCAACCGCACGCCGGGCGGATCGTTCACGCTGAACGGCGTGGCCTATGGCGGCGGAGCATTTGTCGCCGTGGGCAATGCCGGTGTCGCGTATCGCTCGACCGACGGCGCGATTTGGGCGTCCGCCGCCACCGGCGTGACCGCCAACCTGATCGGGATCGCCTACGGAGCGGGAAGCTTTGTCGCGGTCGGTGCCAGCGGCACGGTGCTCACCTCGCCGGATGGCAGCGTCTGGACCCCGGTCAGCTCCGGGACGGCCAGTCAGCTCAATGGTATCAACTACAGCGGTACACAGTTCGTCGCCGTCGGCGCCAGCAGCACCGTCCTGACCTCCGCCACGGGTGGCGCGTGGATCGGGCAGAGTCTTGGCGCCACGGGCGTCAACCTCGTCGACGTCGCGATCGGAGAAGGCTATTATCTGGCGACGAATTCGACCAACACCACCAGCCTGTATGCCTCGGCGGACGGCGTGGTTTGGGCGCGGCTTGATTTGACCGGCCACACGCTTTCGCAGAATTCCACTTCGGGAATCGGGTTTGGCAACGGTCGCTTCGTGGTGGGCGGCACCGCGGGAATCATCGTTTCCTCCAACCCGTTCGCGGACACGACCGTTCTCACCACCCAACCGGTGGTCTCGACGGCTGTCGCTCCGAGCGGGACCGCCAGTCTCGCGGTTGCCGCCAGCGGTTCCGGCCTGACCTATCAATGGTATGCGGGGCGCTCGGGTGACATCTCGTCTCCGGTGGCTGGCGCGACGTCGGCGAGTTTCACGACGCCGGCAGTCACCCAGCTCAGCCGGTTCTGGGCGCGAGTGACGGGGGCGAACGGTACCGTCGATAGCGCGACCGCCACCGTCACGAGCACCTCCAGTGCGCCGGTGATCGCGTTGCATCCGCTGGATACGAGCGTTACCGTCGGCCAGCCCGCGACCTTCACCGTCAGCGCCACGGGCACTGGCACGCTGACGTACCAGTGGCGGCGCAGGGGCTTTGCCATCGCCGGGGCGACCGGTACGGGCTACACGATCGCCACCGCGGCGCAGAGCGACGCGGACAATTATGACGTGGCCGTGTTCGACGGGTTCAACACGACGGCCTCGAATCCGGCCCGGCTCGGAGTCGCGCCCACGGCCTATCCCACGGCGCTCAAACTCGACCCGTCGTTCAATCTCTCCGTCGAGACGGACGTCGGCGGTACGATCTCCGCCGTCGCGCCGTATTCCGCGACGCAATACATCGTCGCGGGTGATTTCATCCGCATCGGCGGCAATTCCTCCATCCGGCGCGTCGCGCGGATCAATTCGGCCGACGGCTCGGTCGACCCGACGTTTGCCGCGAATGTCAATGGCTTCGTGAGCGCGATCCTCGTCCAGCCGGATGGCAAGGTGGTGCTTGGTGGCTTCAATTTCACCACTGTCAATGGACTTGCCCGCACGAATCTCGTCCGGCTGAATTCCGACGGATCCGTGGACGTGGCGTTCAATGTGGGCGGAGCCGGCCCGAATGGCACACGCAGCGACGTGCTTGCCATCGCCCGGCAGCCGTCCGACGGCAAACTCATCATCGGTGGCGGATTTACCGCCTACAATGGAACGACGCGAAACTATGTGGCTCGGCTGAACGCTGACGGCACGCTCGACACCACGTTCAATGCCTCAATCACCAGTGCGACCAACAACGTGGTCGATGCGATCGTCGTCCAGCCGGACGGCAATATCTTAATTGGAGGGGCTTTCCTCACCGTCAACAGCGTCTCCAGCGCAAGGGTCGCCCGGCTGCTCGGCACGACGGGAGCGATCGACACGACGTTCGCCGTCGGCACGGGGGCCGGCAGCACCGTCAATGCCGTCGCGCTCGAGGCCTCGGGTAAGGTGATCATCGGTGGCGCATTCACGACGTATAACGGCACCGCCATCAATCGTCTCGCGCGCCTGACCGCCACGGGCGGGCTAGATGCGACCTTTAACGCCGCGCCGGGCACGGGCTACACTTCGGCGCCTTCGGTCACGATTTCGGGCGGTGGTGGAACCGGGGCGACCGCCACGGCTACCGTTGCCGGCGGAGTGATTTCGGGCGTCACCATCGGTTCGGGCGGCTCCGGTTACACGACGGCGCCCACCGTCACGTTCTCCGGCGGCGGCGGCACCGGCGCGGTGGCCGCTGCGACGATCTCCGGCGGTGCAATCACCGCCATCAATCTCATCGGTGCCGGTCCCAGCAGCACGGTCACCTCGATGGCGTTGGATGCAACCGGCAACCTCTTGATCGGCGGTTCGTTCACGTCCTATAATGGTATTACGCGGAACCGTCTCGCCCGATTGAGCACCTCGGGCGCTTTGGATGCGGCGTTCAACCCGAACCTTAACGGCACCGTCAACGGATTGGCCGTGCAAAGTGACGGGGCGGTCCTGTTTGGCGGTACGTTCACGACGGTGGGTGGTCAACCGGTCCGGTTGGTCTCACGCGTCAGCAGCAGCGGAACGTACGACGCGGCGATCAATATTCTGTTCCGCGCCGCGGGCTCGGTTAATCGCATTTTGCCGTTGTCCGGCGGCAAGCTCCTGATCGGTGGCGCCTTCACCCACCTCGGCAACACCCCAACCCTGAATCTGGCCCGATTGAATACCGATCAGTCGATCGATACGACCTTTGCGCCGGCGGGTGGCGGCGGTTACACTGCCGCACCGACGGTCACGATTTCCGGCGGTGGCGGCACCGGGGCGACGGCGACGGCTTCGGTTAATTTGTCGAACGGGCAGGTGAGCGCCTTCACGGTCACAGCCGGCGGCAGCGGTTATACCTCCGCCCCGACGGTGTCCATAGCCGGCGGTGGGGGCACGGGCGCGAGTGCCACGGCCACATTCTCCGCGGGAGCGGTGACCTCGGTTTCGCTTAACTCCAGTGCTGCCGGCCCGAATGCTTCCGTGACGGCCGCGGCTCTGCAGGGCGATGGAAAGATCGTCATTGGCGGTGCCTTCACTTCGTACCGGGGGACGACCGCCACCCGGATTGCCCGCCTGAATTCGGACCTGACAATCGATTCCAGCTTCAACACCACCACCGGTGCCGATAACATCGTCTACGCGCTGGAGCTGATTTCCGGTGGTGGCCTGTATATCGGCGGTATCTTCACCTCGGTCAACGGGGTTGCCCGGGCCGGCGTGGCGCGGCTGGCGAGCAATGCTTCCGTGGATACGGCGTTTAACGCCGGGTCGGCGGCGTTCACCGTCTACGCCCTCGGTCTGCAGCGTGATGGCAAGGTGGTCGCCGGCGGCAGCTTCACTTCGGTCAACGGCCAGGCACGCAACAATGTCGTCCGCTTCCTCCCCGACGGCACTTTCGACAGTGCGTTCCCCGTCACGGGCGCGAACTCGACGGTCCGCGCCGTTGCGATTCAACCGGATGGCCAAATCCTCATCGGTGGCGATTTTTCGAGCTACAACAGCACCCCGATCAATTCGCTCGCGCGGCTCAATTTCATCGACGGCTCGCTCGATCCCGCCTTCCCGTTGGGGACCAGTCTTGCCTCTGCGGTCTATAGCATCCTGCGACAGGAGGATGCGGGTGTGCTGGTTTTCGGTCACGTTTCGACGACGGTGGCGGGAGCGCCCTCCACCCGCTATCTTGGTCGAGTCAATCCGAACGGGATCGTCGACCCCACGCTCGGTGTTCTGACTGGCACCAATCTGAGTCCAAGCCAGCCGAGTTCGCTTTTCGTCATGGACGACGGTCGGGTCTTGATTGGAACGAATTTTGTTACCCTGTCCGGCCAGGAGCGCACCGGCCTGATTCGCCTTATACCCGCCGCCCCTCCCGTCGTGATCGCCCTTTCGGCCACCGCCGTGCGGCCTGGCGCCAGTATCACAATCACGGGGACGGACTTCGTCGACGTCACCGCCGTGCGCTTCAGCGGTCCTGGCGGCACGGCGGCGACGACGTATACGGTCAATTCCCCGACGCAAATCACCGTGACCGTGCCAATTGGCGCGGTCACCGGTCCGGTCACGGTCCAGACGATGTATGGCACGGCGTCGAGCGCCGCGACGCTCACGGTCGCGCCGGATTTTCAGCTGCGGAATCCTTTTAACACGGTAGCCGCCTTCACCGGCATCGCCGTCGGCAACGGGGTGTATGTGGCGGTGGGGACTCCCGGCGATATCCTGAGTTCCACCGATGGCATCGCCTGGACCCAGCGCTATAACAGCGGGTCTGGCATCGCCACGTTTCGGGCGGTCACCTTTGCCAACGATCTGTTCGTCGCGGTAGGCGACAGCGGCCTGATCATGACGTCGCCCGACGGTGTGACCTGGACGCAGCGCGTACTCTTCACCGGCGCGAGCTTCTTCGGTGTTACGTACGGCGCCGGCAAATTTGTCGCGGTCAGCACAAGTTCAACGGTGGCGACGTCAGTTGACGGGCTGACTTGGAACATCTTTGTCAGCACCGGAGGCGGCAGTTCGAACGCGGTGTCGTTCGGCGGTGGCCAGTTTGTCGCAGTGGGGGCCTCGGGCGCCATTCGCACTTCGCCCGATGCCGTGACGTGGACGGCGCGTACGTCTGGCACGACGAATGCGCTCAACGGTGTCACTTATGGCGGTTCCCAGTACGTTGCGGTCGGGACCACGGGCACGGTGTTGACTTCGCCCGATGCGGTCACGTGGACGATTCGCTCCGCCACGGGCTTCACCAGCACCAAGTTCGACGCGGTGGTTTTCGCCGGTGGCAAGTATGTGGTGGCAGGAGAGGGTGGGGTGCTCACCTCGACCGATGGCATCACTTGGGCCGGGATCAACAATATCAATGGCGGAATCGATATGCGCGCCGTGCTCCATGACGGCGCACAGTACGTGGGCGCCGGTTTTTCGGGAATTTATACCTCACCGGATGCGGCGGCATGGACCCTGCGCAACCAGCAATCACGGGTCGGTCTGGGCGATGTCGTCTACGGCGACGGTCGTTTCGTTGCGGTGGGCACGGGAAACTCGACGTTCCTGACCTCGGCGGATGGCGTGACCTGGGCGGTCGGCCAGTTTGTCCCCGGCGGCGGCCAGGCGTTCAACGATGTCGCCTATGGCGCGGGCGCTTTTGTCGCCGTCGGCAGCTCGACGATATATACGTCCCGCGACGGCGCGGCGACCTGGGTCAATTATGGCCCGCCGGGTTCGTTTACGCTGAACGGTGTCGTGTGCGGTGGCGGTGTTTTTGTGGCCATCGGCAATTCCGGGGTGATCTACCGTTCGACCGATGCCGTGAACTGGACCGCGGCGACCTCCGGCACGACGAACAATCTGCTCTGCCTGTACTACGGAGCGGGGAACTTCGTCACCGTCGGGGCCAATGGAACGATTCTGACTTCGCCCGACGGCAACACCTGGACGTCGGTTAGCTCGGGCACGGCCAATCAATTGAACGGAATCATATTCACGGGCACGCAGTTCGTCGCGGTCGGTGCCAGCAGTACGGTGCTGACTTCGCCGACCGGCGCGGTCTGGACCACGCAGTCGCTCGGGACGACCGGCGTCAACCTGACGGACGTGGCCTTTGGCGATGGGTATTATGTCGCGACGAATTCCACGCTGAGCGGCACGTTGTTCGTCTCGACAGATGCGGTGACGTGGGGGCAGGCGGTTTTGACCAATCATCTGATCAATCAGTCGACGGCGGCGGGCGTCGGTTTCGGCAACGGGCGCTTTGTAGTCGTCACGCATGTCGGAAATCTCGTTTCGACGAATCCCGCGTCGGACACGGTTGTTTTGACGACGCAACCGATAGCGGCAGCCACGGTCACCCCGGGCCAGACAGTCGCGCTTTCAGTCGACGCGAGCGGTGCGGGAGTCACCTATCAATGGTATCAAGGATCCTCGGGCGACACGTCGGCGCTCATCCCGGGCGCGACGAACTCGAGCTACACGACCCCGCCGATTGCCCAGCCCACCAATTTCTGGGCGCGCGTCACCAGCGGCGGCGTGTCGGTCGACAGCCGGACTTCGCGCATCACGGGCAACATCGCCGGGCCGGTCTTCGCCGTTCAGCCGGTGGACGTGCAGGTCAATGTCGGACAGACCGCCACGTTTACCGCCTCGGCCACCGGCAGCGGCGGCGCGGTGACGTATCAATGGCGGCGCAACGGCATCGCGTTGCCGGGGGCCACGACGACCAGTTACTCGGTTGTGGGGGCCAGCCGGATTGACATGGATTATTATGACCTCGTGGCCAGCGATGCGTTCACCAGCACCGCTTCGGCCGCGGCGCGGCTCTCGGTCGTGCCCAACGCGTATCCGCAGGGAATGCGCATGGATCCGGCGTTCGCGCATTTCTTCGAGCGACCGCTGGCCACGCTTAACAAGATCGTGGTGCAGACCGATGGGAAAATTCTCGTGGCGGGTGACTTCACCGGCTTCGCCGGGGCCGCCCGCACACGGCTGGCGCGCTTCAACGCCGACGGCACACACGATACCACCTTTACGCCGCCATTCGTAAATATCGGCGTATCCACCCTCGCGGTGCAGGCTGACGGAAAGGTGCTTGTCGGCGGCGATTTCTTCAATGTCGGTGGCAACACCCAGCGCAACCGGCTGATCCGCCTCAATGCCGACGGTACGCTCGATTCGGGCTTCAACACCGTGGGGTCGGGGCCCAACAGCACCGTAACCAACATCATCGTACAACCCGATGCGCAGATCCTGATCGCGGGTTCGCTCAGCACCTATAACGGGGTCGCCGCCGCCGGCATCGCCCGGCTCAATGTCGACGGCTCGCTCGACCCCACCTTCAGCGCCACGGCGCAAAGTGTGAGCGATCTCGCGCTACAGACCGACGGCAAGATTGTGATTGGCGGAACGTTTACCTCCGTCAGCGGCATCAACCGTGTCCGGATCGCACGGCTGAACGCCAACGGTACGCTCGATGCCACGTTCGATCCTGGTACGGGCGCAAATGGCACGGTGAGCGCGGTGGCGCTCGATGCCTCCGGCCGGGTCGTCATCGGTGGCTCGTTCACGAATTTCAATGGCGGGACGATCAACCGCATCGCGCGGCTCCAGCCCACGGGCGCGCTCGATACCACGTTTGTTGTCGGAACCGCGATGAACAATACAGTCTCGGACATCGTCGTGCAGAGCGACGGCGCCGTGATTGCGGGTGGCTCGTTCACCTCGTATAACGGGGCGACCAGCAACCGACTTGTGCGGCTTACGACGGCGGGAGCGATCGACAGCACGTTTGCCATTGGAAGCGCTTTCACCTTCACGGTGAATACGCTGGCACTTCAGAGCGACGGCCAGGTGATTGTGGGGGCATCTTCCAACACCTTTAATGGAGTTTCTCGCAATTCCTGTATGGTCCGCCTTTCGGCCCTCGGTGTAGTAGACACCACACTTAATCCCACCTCTCTGCGCAATGGCACCGTCAACGCCATCATCCCGCTCAGCGGCGGGAAGACGTTCATCGCGGGCGAATTCAGTCAGATCGATGGCGTCGCCCGGGGTTATTTCGCCAAACTCAACGCCGACGGCACAATCGATCCGTCCTTCAATGCCGGTGCCGGCACGAATGGCGCGGTCACCGCCGCCTACCTCCGCGCGGATGGAAAAGTCATCATCCTCGGCAGCTTCACGACCGTCAATGGCGCCGCCGCGACGCGGATTGCGCGGCTGAATTCGGACGGAACCTTGGACCCGACCTTCAGCAGCGACGGCGGGATCGGTAGCACACTGGGTTACATCGTGCCGCAGCCCGATGGGCGGCTTCTGATTGGAGGCAACGGAGTCACCTCGTTCACGTATGCCGGCGTGACCCGCTCCAGTTTGGCGCGGATCAATGCCGACGGCACGCTGGACCCGACCTTCGTGCCGCCGACGTTCAACGGCGCGGTGACGTGGCCGGCGGTCCAACGCGACGGCAAGATTGTCGCGGTGGGCGCGTTCACCACCGTGAATGGTGCCGCGCAAGTACGGGTCGCCCGCCTGAATGCCGACGGCACACCCGATGCGAGCTTCAACGCCACGGTCGGTACGGGTGCGGATCAGGATCTCTATTCGGTCAGCCTGCAACCGGACGGCCGAATCCTAATCGGCGGCGACATGACCGTGTTCAATGGGGTCTCACGCAACCGACTGTTGCGACTCAACCCTGACGGAACGTTGGACACGACAATCAGCACCGGATCCAGCGTGGGAGATGACGTGCGCCAAATCCTCGTGCAGGAAAACGGTCAACTGCTGCTCCGCGGATTTTTCACCACTGTCGGTGCTGCGAACACGGTTTCGCTGGGTCGCGTCGCCGCTACCGGTGGGGTCGATTCGTCCTTTGCCGCGTATGGCTTGGCTGCGACCCCCAGTCAGGCGGGCTTCAACCCGCTCGTCCTCGCCGATGACGGCACAATCCTTACCGGCGGGTACTTATACGTGCTGGTCGAGGGCGTCGAGCGCACCGGCCTGCTCCGACTAATTCCTGCGACAGCGCCCGCCATCACCACGCAACCGTTGGCACAGACGGCGGCGGTTGGAGACAGCGTGACGTTTAGCGTCACTGCCGGCGGATCGGGCCCGTTCACCTACCAGTGGACCAAGAATGGCGTGCCGATTTCAGGGGCGACCAACACCACCCTGACACTGAACAACATCCAATTCGGCGACCTTGCGAGCTATGTCGTGGTGGTCGGCAACGTCGTGTCGTCGGTCGCCAGTGCCGGCGCCACCCTCAATGGTTCGACGGCTCCGGTGATCACCTCTCCTCCGGCCACGGTCACGGTCACAGCGGGCACGCCGGCCACTCTCAGTGTCTCGGCCACCGGCGCGGGACTCACCTATCAGTGGCGGCGCAGCGGAATACCGATCACTGGTGCGACGAGCCCCTCGATGTCGATTCCATCGACGACCCGAACCGATGCCGATGCCTACGATGTTGTTGTCGCGAACGGCAGCGGATTCACCACGTCATTGCCGGCGTGGATCAACGTGGCCCCGACGGTCTATCCGCAAGGCCTGCGGCTCGATGGCACCTACGTGCCAGTGATCGAATCTACCGCCACCAGCGCGGTGCTCATCAACCGGGTGGCCCCGGCACCGGACGGCAAATTCGTCGCGGTCGGGTATTTCCGCAGCGTCGATGGCCATCAGGTTAATCGCGTCGCCCGCTTCACGGCGACGGGCGCAATCGATTCGACGTTTGTGCCGCCGAATACGGGACTGGGCGCGTTGCTTTCCGTCGCGGTTCAATCTGATGGCAAGGTTCTCATCGGCGGTGCCACGGGAATCCTCGGAGGAGTCGGCTCCACCAACCTGGGTTGCCTCGTTCGCCTCCAGAGCAATGGTACACTCGACACCGGATTCAATCTCGGAACGGGAATCCAGGGTGGCAACGTCAACGCGATTGTCGTCCAGCCCGATGGAAAGATTCTCATCGGTGGATCATTCACGACCTATAAAGACGACTCGACCCGGGCGCGACTGATTCGGCTGAACGCCGATGGGTCCATTGATGCCGCCTTTGCTCCAATTGTGGGCAGCACCGTGAGCGCCATCGCACTCCAGTCCGACGCGCGAATCCTCATCGGAGGCAGCTTCACCGCGGTGAACAACGTGGTCCGGACGCGCCTCGCGCGACTCAACGCGGACGGCTCGCTCGACTTCGGCTTCGACCCTGGCGCCGGGGCGGACAACACGGTGGCGGCCATCGGTGTGGCGGGTGATGGTTCGGGCCGGATCGTGATTGGCGGTTCCTTCCTCAACTACAATGGGGTGGCCGCCAATCAGTTGGTCGGCCTCACCTCGACCGGAGTGCGCGACGTTGCGTTTGCGGTCGGCACGAGTGCCTCCTCGACCGTCTCCGACATCGTGGCCCAGCCGGATGGAAAATTCGTCGTTGGCGGAGCGTTCACGTCGTTTAACGGCACCACCGCGAACCGGATCGTGCGTCTCACGACGGCTGGCGCCGTCGATACCTCCTTTACCACCGGAGGCACTGGTCTGAGCAGCACGGTCAACTCCCTTCTCCTGCAGACCGATGGCAGCGTGGTGGCGGGTGGCGCGTTCACCACCATCAACACGCTTGCGCATTCCCCCATCGTTCGCTTCAGCGGGGCGGGGGCGGTCGATCCGGCGGTCAATCCGGTGGTCCTCGCCAACGTCTCCGTCTCCGCCATGGCGCCGCTGCCGGGCGGGAAGATCCTCGTCGGTGGTAGCTTCACGCAGGCCAACGGTGTCTCGAAATTCAATCTCGCCCGCTACAACGCCGATGGAGCCCTCGACGGTGGCTACAACGCCGCGGTGACGCCGGAAACCAGCATCCTGGGAACCGTCTCCAGAATTCTCGTACGCCAGGATGGCAAGAGTGTCATCGTGGGGACGTTCACTGCGGTCGGCGGGGTAACGGCCAATCGCATCGCACGGCTGAACCCGGATGGCACGCTCGATCCCGCGTTCAATCCGAATGGAGCCGGACTCAGCGCTTCGCCGACGATGGTCGTGGCGCAACCGGACGGCAAGCTGCTCGTCTTCGGCAGCATCACAGCCTCCACCTATAATGGCGTGGCGCGCAGTTCGCTGATTCGGCTCGATGCGGATGGCGCGCTCGATTTCGCCTTCAATCCGATCCTGAATTCGTCGGTGGCCGCGGTCGCGCTGCAGCCGGACGGCAGAATTGTGATCGGCGGCGCCTTCACAGTGGTGAATGGTGTCTCGCAGATCAGGCTGGCGCGGCTTAACGCCGATGGCTCCCTGGACACCGGATTCAACGCGCTAAACGGGCCGAGCTCGGCCCCGACGTCACTGCTGCTGCAGCCGGACGGAAAGGTTGTCGTCGGCGGGAGTTTCACGACGTTCAACGGCCTGACCAAAAACCGCCTGGCCCGGGTTAACAGCAATGGCGCGCTGGATATGTCGTTCGATGCCGGCACGGGCCCGGCCAGCACGGTCAGCGGAATGATTCTCCAGGAAAACGGCCGGATTGTGCTGTTTGGGCCGTTTAACTCTGGTTTCGGGCTCCCCGCCCGGGCGACGATGGCGCGCGTGCTGCCAAACGGGTCCGTCGACCCGACGTTTGCGCTCTACGGATCAGTGGGTGGGAGCTCGGTGATTCCGGGTTCGACGGTCAGCGCGGCGTTGATCATGGACGATGGCTCCATGCTGGTGGCGGGAACCAACTTCACGGATGGCGCGATTTTCCGTCCGAGCGTGGCTCGCCTGGTCCCGGCGGTCGCACCGACCATCACCCTGCAACCCACCGACCAGATCGCGTCGCTCGGTGGCAGCGCGACGTTTACGGCGGCGGCGGCGGGCAGTGCTCCTCTGGCCTACCTGTGGCTGAAGAATGGAACAGCGATGCCCGGTGCTACGAATCCGACGCTCACCCTCACCAACCTGCAGTTGTCCGATGTCGCCGAATACACACTCAATGTCCGCAACGGCGCTGGCTTTGCCGAGACAAACGCGGTGGTGCTCACCGGCGGCACGGTGCCGACGATCGTTACCCAGCCGCAAGCCGCGACCGTGCTCGCCGGGCAGGGGCTGAACCTGTCGGTCAATGCCAGCGGTACGGGTCTCACCTACCAGTGGTCGAGAAATGGCGTGCCGATCCCCGGTGCGACCGTCTCGACCTTGAGCCTCGGTGCCGTGGGTTTTGACGCCGCCGGAAACTACAATGTCAACGTGGCGAGTGGCCTGGCCTTGACCTCGTCGGACTATGTGCGCGTGGAGGTCAATGCGGGGACCTATCCAAATTCGCTCCGCCCGCTCGCTTCGTTTGGGACGCGGGTGGAGACAGCCGCCAGTGTCGCCGTGATCGCAGCTCTCGGCGACGGCCGATTCTATGCCGCCGGAACGTTTACGTCCGTGGATGGCACTGCACGTTATGGCGTGGCACGGTTTCTGGCCAACGGGGCGCTGGATACGACGTGGACGCCGGCACCGATCACCGGCAGCACGGTGACGACGATGGTCGCGCAGCCGGATGGGAAGATCATACTCGGTGGGGCGTTTTTATCGGTGGGAGGGGTGAGTTCCTCCCGGATTGTGCGGCTTAATGCCGATGGTTCGATGGATTCCGGATTTGCCACCGGCTCCGGCTTCTCGAGCACCGTCAATGCGCTGGCGCTTCAAGCGGACGGAAAGATCGTCGCGGGCGGTGCCTTCACCAGCATCAACAGTTTCGCCGCCCAGCGGATCGCCCGGCTAAACGTCGATGGTACCGTGGACACGAGTTTCAACTCGATCCTTGGGTTCGACGGTACGGTGAGTGCCGTCGCGTTGCAGGCCGACGGAAAGATCGTCGCGGGCGGGTCATTCACCAGCTACAATGGGGTGATCGCCACCCGGATTGCGCGGCTCAACGGCGATGGTACACTCGACAGCGGTTTCGTGACTGGCGCTGGCTTCGACAGCACCGTCTCCGCGCTGGCAGTACAAACGGACGCTCGGATTGTCGTTGGCGGCGCATTTGCGACCTACAATGGCGCTTCATCCAGCCGGATCGCCCGGCTTCACCCGAGCGGAGTCCGTGATTCCTCGCTACCGGTTGGCGCGGGCTTCAACAGCACCGTGTCGGCGCTCGCGGTGCAGGCTTCCGACGGGAAGATTCTGGCGGGCGGCAGTTTTACGACTTACAATGGGGTCCCCGCCAACCGCCTTGCCCGGCTCGATGCCGTTGGAGGTGCGCTTGACGCTTCGTTTAACACGACGCTCGGAGCCGGCTTTAACAACACCGTCAGCACGGTTGTCGTCCAGGCCGGGGGTGAGGTCCTGGCTGGTGGTTTGTTCACCCTTCTGAACAATCTCGACCGCGGCGGAATCGCGCGCCTTCAGGCCAACGGTTCGATTGATGCGAGCGTCGTCGCGGCTTGCCGCGCTCCGGGCACGGTGTTCGCGACGCAACCCGTCGCCGGTGGCAAGCTGGTGGTTGGCGGTGCGTTCACTCATGTGGACGGTGTTCCGCTGGCCAACCTCGCGCGCTTCAACGCCGACGGCTCGCTGGATGCGGTGTTCCACACGGCACTTGGTATTGGTTTTGGCGGTACCGTCCGCGCGCTGCTGAATCAGGCGGATGGAAAGCTGCTCGTGGGCGGCTCGTTTACGACGGTCAATGGCGCCGCCGCCACGCGCATCGCGCGGCTCAACGTCGACGGTGGACTCGACACGGCGTTCACGGTCGCCACGGGTCTGGGTTTTAACAGCACGGTGCTGGCGCTGACCCCGTGGGCCGATGGCAAGGTTCTGGTTGGTGGTTCCTTCACGACCCTGAATGGCGGCTCCGCCAACTTCATCACGCGGCTGGCGGCCAGCGGGGCTCGTGATGAATTTTTCAACACTTATCCCGGCACCGGCTTTAATTCCACCGTCAACGCGATCGCCGTGCAATTCGACGGTACGACCCACAAGATTGTGGTCGGCGGCACCTTCACCACGTTCAACGATGCGACGCTGACGAATCTTGTGGCGGGTGCGCTGGCCCGCCTCGACGGCGACGGGAAATTCGATCCGAGTTTCGCACTTGGCACCGGTTTCGAGATTGCGTCGCTTGCACCAAGCGTCACGGCCCTCGCAATTCAGCCGGACAACAAGATTATCGCCGTCGGAGGGTTTAGCAGTTACAACGGCTCGCCCGAGTTCAATCTCGCGCGGCTCAACGTCAACGGCACCCATGACCCGAGCTTTGCCACCGGCGATGGCGCGGATGGCACGTCGGTCAGCGCGGTCACGCTGCAGGCGGATGGAAAGATCGTCGTGGCCGGCAATTTCCAAAACATCAACGGCCAGCGGCGCGGTGGCCTCGCGCGACTGCTCGCCACTGGTGAACTCGACCTGACCTTTGGGATCCAGTTCGGGGGCACCACGCCGGCCAGCACGATCAACAGCGTGCGCGCCCTGCCCGATGGCACGCTGCTGCTGGGCGCGGGACGATTGGATTTCGTCGACCGGATCACGAGCGGTCTTTCTCGGCTCGAGTCGAACGCCTCGATCCTCGCCATCATCTCGCAGTCATTTGATGGCACTTTCCAGGCTGGCAGTTCGCGCACCCTGGTCGTGACGGCGACGGGAATCGCACCGCTGTCCTATCAATGGCGGCGCAGTGGCGTGGATATCACGGCCACGGCCGGCCGTTTCGACGGGACGACGACGGATACACTCAGCATCCTTAGCGCGCAGTCGGCAGATACCGGCGCCTATACGGTGACCGTGACCGACAGCACGGGCACTGTGACGAGCAAACCGTGGAACGTGGTGGTCTACGACGCGATCCCGGTGATAGGCACGCAGCCGAACGGCACCTTTGGTTTTGTGTTCCAGTCCGGGACGGTCGGCTCGATCAACGTCAGCGCTGGTGGCTCCGCACCGTTGGTGGCGCAGTGGCAGAAAAACGGGACGGACGTTCCCGGCGGCGTGGGTTTGTCCAATGCCTATTCGTTGCCGCTGCTGGGCGCCCAGGTCGGCGATGCCGGTCTTTTCGGCGTAACCCTGACCAATACCTTTGGTGTCGTCGCTGCCACGCCGGCCCGGTTCTGGGTGAACGAAGAAGCCGGATGGACCTGGCACAATCCCCTGCCCACGTCCCAGCCGCTCGGAATTTTATCCGTCATCAATGGCCAGTTTGTCGCGACCGGTCAGCGCGGGGTCCGGCTGGCGTCGACCGACGGTTCGAGTTGGACGGCTTTGCCGGTGCTCAGTCAGAACAACGCCGCGGGCTATGCGTTTGGCAACGGGCGGCACCTGTTGCTAGGGAGCCAAGGGTTCACGGCCGTTTCAACGGATGGCGTCGACTGGCAGCGCGGCAACGTCGGGGTCTTCGAATCGACCGTGGATGTGACCTTCGGCAATGGATTGTTTGTCGCAATCAGCACGGTGGGCGCTGCGGTGTCTCCCGGCGGAAAAATTCTGACTTCGGCGGATGGAAAATCATGGACCGAGCGGCTGAATTTCGCCGCGGGTTCCTTGACCTCTGTGAAGTATGGCAATGGCGTGTTTGTGGTCCTGACCTCGACCAACGAGGTCTTGCGCAGCTCGGATGCCATCACTTGGAGCGCCCCAATCGGAGTGCCGTTGCAAAACGCGATGCTCCGCTTTGTCAATGGCCAGTACTTCCTGGGTGGAACGCAGGGTGAATTGTATGTGTCGTCTGACGGGGTGAACTGGACGCCGCGGTTCACGTCGACCAGCGACAGCGTGCGGGGACTGGCCTTTGGCGCCGGGCAGTACATCCTGACGGGCGACAACGGTCTGCTGCTGACCTCGCCCGATGCCGTGACTTGGACGTCCCGCGCCAGCGGGACCCGGCTGAATTTGCGCGATTCAGCCTATGCGAACGGGACATGGGTGGTGATTAGCAACCAGACCACGCCGCCGGTAATCCTGACCTCACCCGATGGTGTCACTTGGACGAATCGGATGAACACGGCGGTGGTCGCCGACCAAACTCTGAATGACTTCGCCAGCGACAGCAGCAGTCTCGTCGCCGTTGGCAACCTTGGGGTTATTGCGCGCTCGACCGATGGAAATTCGTGGGCGGCGATCCCGTCCAGCACGACCAACGCCCTCCTCGATGTGGTGTTTGCCAATGGCAGTTATCTCGCGGTGGGGGCAAGTGGCACCATGGTCAGTTCATCGGATGGAGGAATTACCTGGAGTGCGTTGGCCTCTGGCACGACCACCACGCTTCGCTTTGTGAATCGACTCAACGGGACCTTCCTCGCCTTGGGCGACAGCGGGGTGCTACGCTCGTCCCCCGACGGAGTGGTGTGGAGTGCCGTGACCTCGGGCACCATCAACGGGCTTTTCGGTGCCGCTTACGGTGGCGGCAACTACGTCGCGGTTGGCAGCCTGGGCACGATCCTGACGTCCCCGGATGCGACGATCTGGACGGCTCGCACTTCGGGTGTCGTCACCTCGTTGAACGAGGTGGCGTTTGGCAACGGCGTGTTTGTGGCCGTTGGCGCGACGGGCACAATTCTCAGCTCACCTGACGGCCTTACCTGGACCCCGCGCGGTTTCAATGGCATTGAAACCTACCAGTCGGTCATTTTCTCCGGCGGGCGTTTCTATGTCGGAGGTGGCACCGAAACGCTTTACACGTCGACGGACGGTGTGGTTTGGGAGGGAAGACATACCGGACGTTCCTCCGGTTTCAATGGCCTTGCCGAATTTAACGGCCGCATTTTCGGTCTCGGCACCGGAGGCACGATCGTGTCGGCCAGCTTGGTGCCCTCGATTGTGCAACCGCCCGCTTCGCAGCTGGCGTTCATCGGCCAGCCTGCGACCCTGCGGGTGGTCGGAGCCGGTTCGCCCGTCCCAGTGGCATATCAGTGGCGCAAGAATGGGGTGGCGGTTCCCGGCGCCACCACGGCTACTCTTACGATTGCCAGCCTCCAGGCCGAAGATACCGGTCCTTACGATGTCGTGCTCACCACCGCCATTGGCAGCACGACGTCCCAGGTCGCCACCCTTGGAAGCGGCGCCCAGCCGTTCTTCACGTCCGTCCCGGCCACCACGCAGGTCGTTCAGCAAGGCGGCTCCATTACTCTCAGTGTCACCGCGACTGGAACTCCGGCTCCAACGTTTCAATGGCAGCGCAACGGGGCGAATCTCCCCGGCGCCACGGGATCATCCCTTCCGATCATCAATGCCGTGCAGGGCAATGCCGGAACTTACCATGTTATTGCCACCAACGCCGGTGGCAGCATACCCAGTACACCCACCGCGCTCGACGTCATTGATCGAAGTCTCCTCAACCTGCTTTCGCAGGTAACGGTGCCCGCCAAGGGATCGGTGAGCGTCAGCTTTACGATCGAAGGTGGCCCCAAGAACATCTTTGTCCGGGGCGTGGGCCCCGCGCTCACCGCCCTACCGGGCCTGCTGGCAGATCCCCGGCTCACGCTCGTGAACAGCTCCCTTGCCACGATCGCGACCAACGACGATTGGGGCGCGCCGCAGACCGTGGCCGGTGGCCCGACGCCCGCCTCCGCCGGCGCGATCACCGCCGCCTCCGCCGCAGTTACCCCCAGCCCTGGTTTGATCATCGGCAGCAAGGACGCCGCGATCCTTGTGGCACTCACCCCCGGCACCTACACCGTCGTGCTCGACGGCGTGGGTGGAACCGGCGGCCTCGCTCAACTCGAAGTGATCGACGCCGACACCGGCCTCTGGCCGCGCTTGGCCATGTTCGCCCTGCGCGGTCCGGTCACCGGCGACAAGAACCTGAACGTCGGCGTCAACCTCTCCGGTACGGTCAGGCGAAAATACCTCATCCGCGTTCTCGGCCAGTCGCTCGGCGTCAATGCCAACCTTGACAACGGTGTGCTCATCGACCCCGTCATCACTTTTTACAAAGGGGCGAGCGTGATCGCCAGCAATGACGATTCCGAATCGAACAGTGTCCTCGATGCCGCGACGGTGACCGCCGGAGCGCAGCCGCGTGTCGGTATCAGCTCGGAGGATTCCTCCACGTTCGACTCGACCCTCTTCCTCGAACTCGAGCCTGGTTCGTACACGGCCGACATCCGCTCGTATTATGCACCGATCGAATCGGGTGACGCGTTGTTTGAAATCTTCGCGGTCGATGATCTGCGACCGGCCGCCATCGCCCCGGCGATCACCTACTTCTCGGCGCACCAGCAGGCGGTGAACAACGGTGACGCCGTGCTGGCCGTCGTCACCGTCGCGAAACCGGCGGCGACGTTCCAGTGGCGGCGGTATGTGAACGGTGTTCCCACCGCCATCCCCGGTGCCACAACGTCGGTCCTTCGGCTCACCGGCCTCCTGCCGTCTGATTCCGGCAGCAGCTTTGATGTCGTGATTTCCAGTGGCGCCAACACCATCACGAGTCCGTCGCGGACGGTCACGGTCCTGCCTGATTTCCACTCGGCCGACATCAACCGCGATCAACAGATCAGCATCTACGAGCTCCTTCGTGTAATCCAACTTCGCAACTACACTACCTCCGCCTCCGTCATCACCGGCGAGTATCACACGGAGTCCGGCACGGAGGACGGCTTTACCGTGGGCCCCGGCGCGCTGACGAGCTTCCATTCGGCCGACTCCAACCGCGACGGCCGGATCAGCGCCAACGAACTCACCCGCGTCGTCGTGCTTTACTTTGCCGACTACCTTACCAATCGCCCCGGCCGGTATCACGCGCGCGTCGGCACCGAGGATGGCTTCGCGCCTGGCCCGTCCCCGAGCCCGTCACTTCAACCCTGATGCTACGCCGCACCGTCCTCGCCGTTCTCACGGTATTCCTGGGCGCGGTCGCTGCTCTCGCGCAGTCGGCCGCCCTTTCTGCCAGTTCCACGGCGCTCGCGCCCGGTGGCGGCCAAATTACGTTTTCCTTCAGCACGTCGTTCAGTGGCAACCCCGCGATTTTTTCGCTCGAGGTTGCCGCGCCGGCTGATTGGTCCTACGTTTCGGGTGCCGGCGAACCAACCATCAAACCCGCGGCCGGCACCCGTACCGCACCCGGCAGCCCGTTCGGTTGGACCGATATCTCGCTGCGGACCAGCCCGGTGCAATTCACCTTCGTGCTCGCCTATCCCGCTGGCACGACGGCGGCGACCATCCCATCCGCGGTCACGTTGCGCCAGACGGTTCAGGTCACCGTCGTCGACAAGACCACCGGGGCGCAGACCATCGAAAATCGCGCCGTGCGCACCGACCTCACGCCCGCCGCGCTCATCTTCGGCACGCCACCGGGAATCACGACCCAGCCTGCCAATGCCACCGTGGCCGTCGGTGCCGCCACCACCGTCCGGGTGGCGGCCAGCGGCAGTGCGCCGCTCAGCTATCAATGGTACAAGAATGGAACGGCCATCCCGGGTGCGACCAATGCCACGCTGTCGTTTGCCAGCGCGCAGACCTCCGACGCCGGTAGTTACGCTGTCATAGTCACGAATGCCGCCGGGACGATCGTCAGTTCTGCCGGAACGCTTACCGTCACCGCCGCGACTACCGGTGGCGGCGGTGCCGTTGGCGGCGGCGGCTCCAGCGGCGGCGGGGGAGGGTCGGTTGGTGGTGGCGGCGGAGCCATCGGAGGTGGCGGCTCCAGCGGAGGTGGCGGCTCCAGCGGAGGTGGCGGAGGGGGCACGCCTGTTTCGCTGCCCACTATCTCGGCGGCACCAGCCAGCCAGACCATCGCGCCCGGGAGCACGGCCACCTTCCGGGTCGGAGCGACCGGCACCGAGCCTCTCGCCTATCAATGGCGGAAGAACGGTGCCACGATTCTCGGCGCGACCGGCGCAACGCTCACTCTCACCAACGTCCAGGCCACCGACGCCGCGGGCTACTCCGCCACGGTCACCAATGTCGCCGGCTCGATCACGAGTGCTCCCGGTACCCTCACGATCACGGTCGTCGCGCCTCCGCCGGAAGTCCCGTCGACGCCTCCCTCCATCGTCGCCCAATCTTCCGGTGCGACCATCGCCGAGGGCGCCGCCACCAGCTTCTCCGTCACCGCGACGGGCACCGCTCCTCTTACCTACCAGTGGCGGCGCAACGGCGAACTTGTCGCCAGCGCGAACGCGGCGACCCTCGCCATCGCAAACGCGACCCTCGCCGACGCCGGCAATTACACCGCGGTCGTCACGAACCGGGTCGGCTCCGTCACCACGCTGGCCATCGCGCTGGGCGTGACGCCAGCCGCGACGCGGCCGACGATCGTCTCTCAGCCGCAAAACCTTTCCGCGCTGGCGGCGGCGAACGTCAGCGTCTCGGTCGTCGCGCAAGGCACCTTGCCGCTCACCTACCAGTGGAGCAAGAACGGCGCGGCGATCCCGGGTGCCACCAGTGCGATGCTTGCGCTCGCCAATGTGCAGGCCGCCGACGCGACGATTTACACCGTCGTCGTCACCAACGCCCTTGGCTCGGCCACCAGCAACGCCGCCACGCTCACGTTGGCCGCCACGGCGGTTGCGCCCCGCATTGCCGCGGAACCCGCCGGCCAGACGCTCGCCCCGGGTGCGAATCTCACATTCAGCGTCGTTGCCGATGGCACCGCACCGTTCAGCTACCAATGGCGCCGGAACGGCGCGCTGCTCACTGGCGCGACGTCTGCGACCTATTCGCTGGCGAATCTCCGCCTCGCCGATGCCGGGAGCTATTCCGTCGCCGTCACCAACAGCGTCGGCACGGTCACGAGCAGCACCGCCACGCTTACGGTCGCGCCGCCCGCCGGAGCGCCGTCCATTCTCATCCAACCGGCCGATGTCACCATCGGCGCCGGCGCCCGCGTCTCGTTTCGCGTCGCCGCGAGTGGCACCGGGACGCTCACCTACGAGTGGCGCAAGAACGGAACAGCCATCGCCGGTGGCCCCGGGCTCTCGCTGCCGGCCGTCTCGGCCGCCGACGCCGGAGTTTACACCGTCGTCGTCACCAACGCCCTCGGCTCCGCCACCAGCCGCGCCGCCACGCTCACGCTCCGCGGGCGCAGCTACACCGGCAGTTATTTCGGCTCCTTCGGCAATGGCGGCTCCTTCGCGCTCTCGGTGCGCGACGACAACACCGGCGTCTTCCTGGGCTACGCCACCGGCTCCCGCACGGCGTTCGTGAGTCGCGATATCACCGTCGGCGACGACGGCCGCTTCCGCATCCTCACCGTCGCTTCCGCTTCGACCACGGCCAACACTGCGGCCGCCGCCATTGAATTTACCATCGACGGCGCCATCGGCTTCGACGGCACTCTCGCCGGCTCCGTCTCCGGTCTTAACACGACGATCACCGCCACCCGCTCGGCCGCCACGGGCACCGCCGAAGCCGTCGCCGGCTTTTACCAGGCGGGCGCAACCGGCTCCTCCGCGACCACCTATACCATCGTGAGCCCCACCGGCCAGGCGTTCGTTCTCGCGGTCACCCCGACCACGACCGATGGCGGCACCGGCACGGTTGACGCCACCGGCCGGGTTGCCGTCACCACCGCAAATAATGCCAGCGTCGCCGGCACGGTGTCGGCCGCGAGCGCGACCCTCACCGCCACGGTCACGACGGCCGCCGGTGCGAAACTTGATTTCATCGGGGGCAACGACGCTCGCGTCACCACCGAGAAATTGGTCAACATCGCCACCCGCGGTCCCGTCGGCGGCAACGCCGGATCGCTCATCGCGGGCTTTGTCGTGACCGGGGACGCCCCCAAGCCGGTGCTCATCCGTGCCATCGGTCCGACCCTGGGCGCGTTTGGCGTCGCCGGCGCGCTGAGCGCCGCGCGGCTCGAACTCTTCAACGGGCCGTCGTCCGTCGCCACCAACACCGCGTGGGGCCGATCGTCCAACGCCGCCGCGATCACGGCGGCCGGCGGCCGGGTCGGCGCCTTCCCGCTCGATTCCGCGAGTGCGGACGCCGTGCTGCTCGTCACGCTCGAACCCGGGGCGTACACCGCCGTGGTCTCCGGCGAAAACCAAGCCGTCGGGGTCGCCCTCGTCGAGGTTTACGACGTCTCGGAAAACGCGACCAACAACCAGAAGGTCGTCAACATCGCCTCCCGCGCCTTTGCTGGCAGCGGCGACAGCACGCTCACCGCCGGCTTCGTGATCAACGGCACGGTGCCCAAGCGCGTGCTGGTGCGCGGCGTCGGGCCGACGCTCGCGGCCTTTGGCGTCGCCGGTGCGCTCGCCGACCCCCGGCTCACATTGTTCAAGAGTGCCACCGCGGTGGTGACGAATGACAATTGGGGCGACACGGTCGACGCTGCGGGGATCGCGGACGCGGCTGCAAGTGTCGGCGCGTTTGCCTTGAATCCGGGCAGCAAAGACGCCGCCATCCTGCTCAGTCTCGAACCCGGCGCCTATACCGTGCAGTTGAGCGGCGCCGGCACCGATACCGGCACCGCCCTGATCGAAGTCTACGAGGTGCGGTGACCGGGCGAATCGTCGCCTCGACGGGTCCGTCTCCTTGCCCCGTCATGGCTGCAGCAGCGCCCGCGCTGGCGCATGGGCCGGATCGATCTCGAGCGTGCGGCGGGCGGCGGCGGTGGCGGCGGCGCGATCGCCGCGCTGCCATAGAATTGTCGCCCGGGCATACGGATAATCCGCGACGCCCGGCGCGATCTTCTCCGCGGTTTCCAGCGCGGTGATCGCCTCGGCGGCGCGATTGCTCTGGGCGCACAGCAGGCCGAGGTTGTACCACGCGCGATCGAATCGCGGATTGCGCCGCACCGTCTCCCGCAGCGCGAGTTCCGCGTCCGGGATCTTGCGGGCCCCGGCGAAGGCGAGGGCGGCGTTGAAGGCGGATTGGGCGTCAGTTGGGTTGAGCTGGGCTGCCCGCCAGAGAGCCGCCGCCGCCTCACCCGGTTTGCCCAGCTCGTTCAACACAATCCCAAGCGTGTCGTGCAGCCCCGGGGAGTAGGGATCCCATTCCGTCGCTTTCCGCAGCGCGGCTTCCGCCTCCGCCCCCCGGCCGCGGTTGAAGTGGTCCTGCCCGATCCGCATGCGGCCCGCGGGTTGATCCGCGCTCGCCGCCAGATAGACGTCCAGTTCCTGGCGCACGCTGGAATTGGCGGGCAGCTCCGCCGAGAGCGGCCAGGCCGCGTCGAGCCGCACGAGGCGCGCGGGATCGTTGAGCATCGGGCGGATGGTGGCGGCTTCGCCCGGCAGCCCCGCGAGCACCTGGACCGCCGCGGACCGCACCAGCGCATCGGCGTGCTTCAAACCTTCGCGCGCCGCCGCCACCACCCGGGGGTCGCCCGCGGCATAGTTGCGCGACAGGAGCAGCAGCGTGGCGCGCCACGCCGGCACTTCCTCGCTGGCGATGAACTCGAGAAGCTTGGCCGCGGCGTCCGCCGCACCCGCCTGCGCCGCCGCCACCACGCGGGTGCGCTGGCGCTGCCGCGACTCCATCTTGGCGCCATACCAGCTGTTGGTGTGCGCAATCGCCCAGTCGGTCGTCTGGTCGGAATGACAACGATTGCACGCGTTCGGAATGCCCAGATCTTTCGTCAACAGCGGATCCGGCTTGGTGAAGCCATGATCGTGCCGCGGGTCGCGCTGCATGTACACCGTGGTGGGCATGTGGCAGGTCACACATTGGTTGCCCGTGCTGTCAGCCTTGTGATGCGAATGCGCGAGGGGATCGATGATGGGCGCATTGTCGCGCGGTGACGGCCCGTGGCATTGCAGGCAAATCATGTTGTCGCTCGCCGGCAGGCGGGTTTTCCCGCTGTGCGAATCGTGGCAGTCGAGACAGGTGACGCCCGCCTTGCCACCCATCCGGCTGGTCAGGAGCGACGTGTAGTTGAAATCCTCGTCGCGGACCTGACCATCCTGATAGAAGACCGAGGCCTCCGTCGGCAACGTCAGCCGATAGTGGTCATGGTAGTTGGCGCCGGGCTGCAGGCCGCCGGTCAGCAGTTCGTTGCGGGCGTGGCAGGGCGCGCACGTTTCCGCGGCGCGCTTGAGGTCGGCGGCGGTCAGCGAGGCTTTCGCGGCGGCCGGCTTGCGGTTCGGATCCAGATGGCTGGCCGGCAGGTTCGCGTGGCATTGCGAGCAGCCCACGCCGTGTTCCTGCCAGGTCGTGGCGTAAATGTCGGCGACCGGATCGTAATTCTTGCGGAAGTCCGTCATGTGGCAGTGGGCGCACATCGAGTTCCAGTTCATGCCGCGACCGCGCCAGTGTCCCCATTCCCCCGGCTGCCGGCGTTCATCGCCAAACACATTGAACCACTCCTTCCGAATGGGATCAAACGCGAGCTCCGCCGCCTGGTAGCGGCCCCCGCCAATCGGCACGATGTACTGCCGGAGCGGCGTGTGCCCGAGCACAAAGTCCGCAACATAGTTTTCCGCCGGAGAGGCCGCGACGCGTTTCTCTCCGAACAGCGGCCGGTCGTCCTTCCACTCGGCCCGATAGTCCACCCCATGCGCCGCGAAATTCCGGGGAATCCTCAGCGCATCCTCGTCCGCCTTCGCGTCCACCGGCCGGTGCGCCAAAGCGTGATGCGAGACAGACCAGGCCTTGTAGATGTCTTCGTGACACGAGCGGCACTCGCCCGATTTGAACGAGGAAGGCACCGCGGCCGCCTGGACGGTCGCCGGCCCGTCGCGCCGGCAGCCGCTCGCGAGGCCGCCGAACAACCCGACGAGGGCCGCGGTCGCGCCGGCCCGGCCGACGAACCGGGCGGCCCGGGAAGAAGTGCGAACGCGGATCATCGGGTGGAAAAACGATAAATGGTCGTGGAGCGCAAGGTCGCGCCGGGACGCAGGATGGTGGAGGGAAACGCGGGCTGGTTTGGCGAGTCGGGGAAATGCTGGGTCTCCAGGCAAAACCCATGGCGCTGGCGGTAGACCTGGCCGCGTTTCGCCGCGAACGAGCCATCGAGAAAATTGCCGGTGTAGAATTGCACGCCGGGCTCGGTCGTGAGCACCTCCATGACGCGCCCCGACTTCGGCTCGTGCACGGTTGCGGCGAGCACCGGCTCGTCGTCCGGCGCCGCACCGCGATCGATCGCGAAGTTGTGATCGTAGCCGACCCCGAACTGCAACTGCTCGTGCGGCTGGTCGATGCGTTCGCCAATCGGGTGGGGGAGGGTGAAGTCGAGCGGTGTGCCCGCGACTGGAGCCAGATGCCCGAGCGGAATCATCCCGGCATTGACGGGAGTGTAACGGCTCGCCTGCAAGCTGACCACGTGGCCGCCGATCGGACCCGCGCCTTCGCCGGCGAGATTGAAATACGAGTGGTTGGTGAGATTGACCGGCGTGGCGCGATCGGTCGTCGCCACGTAGTCGATCCGGAGGGCGTTGTCCGCCGTCACCGTGTAGCTGACTGTTACGTCGAGATTACCCGGGAATCCCTCCTCACCGTCGGGGCTGCGGTAGGTGAGTTGCAGGGCCGGTCCCGGCGACGAGGCCACGGGCGTCGCCCGCCACACCTTTTTGTGAAAGCCCTCAATCCCGCCGTGCAGGCAGCAGGGGAGGCCGGCGGGCGAATTGTTTTGGGCGAGAATGTAGTCGCGACCGTCGAGCGAAAAGCGTCCGCCGGCGATCCGGTTGCCCACCCGGCCGACGATGCAGCCAAAGTAGGGTGAATGCGCGGCGTAGTCCGCCACGCCCTCAAAGCCGAGCACCACGTCGGCGAGTTGGCCGTGCCGGTCGGGCGCGAAGAGCTTCACCACGGTGCCGCCGTAGTCCGCGATGTCGGCCCGGAAGCCCCGCGCGTTTTGCAGGGTGTGGAGGTGGGTGGCGCCGCCGTCGGGTGTCTGGCCGAAGGAAATTTTCATCACGGTTGAATTCAGGTGAAGCGAACCGCGCGCCGTTGACAACGCCGCCGTGGGCGAAACGCGCGTGACCTCACGCCCCTGCCTGGACCGTGCGTTCTGGAAAGCGGGGCTCCACCCACCGCCCGGGAAACAACATCATGCGCGGCAGGTCGGGCGCGCCAGTCTCGTTGGCGTTGAGCTGCGCCGCCACGAGATCGACCGCGTGCCCGGCAACGCGGTCCTGACACTGGTCGATGCCGCCGATCCCGCGCGGCGTATCTTTGCTCCAATAAAGCGTAACCCGCGGCCCGCGTAGTTCCTTCGCCGCCTTGCTGACTCCGGGTAGATCGACGAGATCGGCATGGCTGAGGATCAACGCATCCGGCCGCGCGGCCCGCAGCCACGGCCCCAAGTCGGTGGTGTCCCCACGCGTGACCAACCGCACCAGGCCGCGCGCCGACGCCGCTTGCGGACGGTGCGCCAGAAAAGCCGCCACGTAGGCGTGTTTGTTTCGCTCGTGCACCGTCGCCTCAATCAGCGCCACCGGCCGCCGGCAGCCGAGTTTCGCGAGTTTCAGCAGCGCCAGACGCATCGCGAGGAAATGATGGTGTCCCGCATGATGCAGTTCCGGCGTCCAGGTGACATTGCCAATCACCGCCGGCGCAAAATGCCGCCAGTTCCACCCGAGCGTCACCGCCGCCTCCGCCGTCGTCACCGGAGAAAGCACCACGCCGATAATGCCGCGCGCCCGGAGGATTTGCTCGAGGCGCTGGTCCGTCATCCCGGGATCGGCCGTCCAAAATTCCTCCAGCGCAAAACCCATCTGCGTCGCGCGTTCCCGCGCACCGGCAAAGACCAGTTTCAGAAACGAGTTCTGGCGTGCTTCGGCGCGGCTCGTGTGCACCCACACAAATGCCAGCCGCTCCCGGTACGAACGCGAGTGCGCGCCGCGGATGTGGGCCATGAGACTGGCGACGCGCGGATTCGGCCGATAACCGAGCTCGCGCGCCGCCGTCGCGATGAGTTCGCGGGTTGCGACCGGAATCTTCGGATGCTGGCGCAGTGCGTAGGACACCGTGGCCAGCGAGACCTTCGCCCGCGCGGCGACGTCCTTGAGGGTGACTACGGGTTTGGGGGTACCTGGCACGGTGAACGATTTCACCGACTTCGCGATTGCCAGGCAACCCTCAACTTCGTCTTGGTTATGTCGTGAGTGCCCCTTCGCGCTGCGTTTCCTGCTACTTCCAATATCATTTCTCCCCGCGGAAATTCGCCCTCACCACCAGCGTCACGCTCTGAATCGGTCCGCCCCTCACCGCCGACCGCGTGCCGCCCAACCTGTTTTCACCGTGCTCCAAGGTATCTATCCCGTCATTCCGACGCTCTTCACCGATCACAACACGCTCGATCTCGCGGCGCAGCGCCGTGTGCTCCGCTTCGCCCTCGAGGCGGGAGCGCATGGGCTCGTGTTTCCGGGGGTGGCGAGCGAATACAGCCACCTCTCGCTGCCGGAGCGCGAGCAACTGCTGGCGATGGTGGCGGAGGAGGCGGGCGGAAAGGTGCCGCTCGTCGGCGGGGCCAGCGCGCCCACGGCTGCGGAGGTCGTCGCCGCCGGCACCATCGCCCTGAAGCACGGCATCCGGCACCTCATGATCATGGCGCCCGTGGGCTTGGGGTCGGACGTCACGGCGCATCGGACTTTCTTTCGGCACGTCGCGGCCGGTTTGCCGGGAGCGGAGATCATTTTGCAGAACGCCCCCGTGCCAACCGGCGCAGGCTTGGGCGCGAAGGCCATCATCGAAATCGCGGCGAATATTCCGGCCATCACCTACATCAAGGAGGAAACTCTGCCCTCGGGTCCGGCCATCACGGCGCTGCGGGGGGCGGGCATCCCGAGCGTGCGGGGCGTTTTTGGCGGCGGCGGGGCGCGCTACATCATCGACGAGTTGGCTCGCGGCGCGTGTGGCGCGATGCCGGCGGTGGAGCTGACGGATCTGCACGTGGCGCTGTGGCGCGCGTATGCGGCCGGCGAGCAGGCGCAGGCGCGACGGCTCTATCGACTGAGCCTGCCGCTCCTTGTGGCGCAGACGATTTATCGCATGCGGCTCACCAAGCATGTGCTCGCGCGACGCGGCATCGCCGACGCGCGGCACGTGCGCGCACCTTTGCCGGAGATGGATGCGTTCACGGAGCGTGACGTGGACACGATGCTCGGCGATCTCCTGGCGGAATTTCCGGTCCGGAAATGATCACGAAGATTCCTCATCTGCGCTGGGGAATCGCCGCGTTCCTGTTTTTTTCCACGGTCATCAACTACGTCGACCGGCAGACGCTGTCGGTGCTCGCGCCCGTGCTGACCAAGGAGCTCGGCATTTCCGACGTGGAGTATTCGAACATCCTCACGGCGTTTCTGGCGGCGTACACGGTGATGTATGTCGGGTCCGGTTTTCTCGTGGACCGCTGGGGCGCGCGGCTGGCGCTGAGCGTTTTCATCGTCTGGTGGTCCCTCGCCAACATGTCGCACGCGCTCGCGGTGGGCGTGTGGTCGCTGGGCGTGCTGCGTTTCCTGCTCGGCTTGGGCGAGTCGGGCAACTTCATGGCGGCCTTTCGCGTGGTGAGCGAATGGTATCCGGCGAAGGAGCGCGCGCTGGTGCACGGGCTGATCCAGGGCGGCGCGGCCATCGGCGCGATCATCACCCCGCCGCTCGTCACCTGGATTTACTCCCACTACGGCTGGCGGCCCGCGTTTGCGCTGACGGGGGCGCTCGGGTTCGTCTGGCTGCTCTTCTGGCTCCTGCTGTATCACTCGCCGGACAAACACCCGCGCATCACCGACGCCGAGCGGGCGCTCGTGCTGGCGGAGACGGCGCCAACGGCCAAGGCGGGCAGCGTGTCGTGGCGGGAGCTCGCCCGGTATCCGCAGATGTGGGGCCTGATGGCCGCGCGCTTCTTCTCGGATCCGGTGTGGTGGTTCTATCTCTTCTGGCTGCCCAAGTATCTCGTGGAGCAGCGCGGCTTCACGATGGTCGAGATGGGGATGCTCGCGTGGATTCCGTATCTGTCGGCTGATCTCGGTGCGCTTTCCGGCGGGTGGCTCAGTGGCCGCCTGGTGGCCCGCGGCAAACCGGTGTTGTCGGCGCGCCTGAGTGTGATGTTGCCGTGCGCCTTGCTCATGCCGGTGTCATTGGCGATTCATCACGCGCCGTCCCGCGCGGTGACCATCGGGCTGATCTGCGTGGTGACCTTCGCGCACATGGCGTGGAAGACGAATCAGAACACACTCACCAACGATCTCTTTCCCAAGCACCTCATCGGCGCCACCTCAGGTCTGCTCGCCTTCGGCACGGGGCTCGGCGGCACGCTCTTCGTCTGGATGACCGGTCACGTGGTGCAGGGGTTTGGCTACGGCGCCATCTTCGTCATCATGGGCCTGCTGCATCCCGTTTCCTATCTCCTCACCCGTCGCTTCGTCCGTCAGCCCATCGCCGCCTAGCGCCATGCGTATCAAATCCGTCCAAGCCATCCCGGTTCGTCTGCCGCGTGATATCGCGCGTTCACGCGGCACCGCGGGTTCGCCTACGTCGCTCAGCGGTGAGTGCGCCTACCGCTGGTCGACCGCCTATCCGGTGCTCTACTCGGAGAACTTCGAAACGGCGCTCGTGCGCATGGAGCTGGAGAATGGCCTCGTCGGCTGGGGCGAGGCGCAGGCGCCGCTGGCGCCGGAGGTCGCGTGCAGCATCGTCGCGCACCTGCTGCGTCCGGCGCTCGAGCGCGAGGAATTCGACGGCACCGTCGAGCGGATCGCCGCGCTCTGGGACCGCATGTATGCCACCATGCGCGTGCGCGGCCAGAACGGTGGCTTCATGCTCGATGCGATTAGCGGCGTGGACCTCGCGCTCTGGGATCTCGCCGGCAAGATCGCGGGGAAACCCGTCTGCGCGCTGCTGTGCGCCCAGCCGAAATTCCGCATTCCCGTCTACCTCAGCGGCACCTCCGGCCAAGGCCCGCAGGAACGCGCCGCCTTTGCCGCCCGCTACGCCGACGAGGGCATCTCGATCGTGAAGCTCTACTACGAGAGCGAGTGGCGGGACCTCCTCGCCATCGCCGATCGTCTGCCCGCCACGATGCGGTTCGCCGTCGACGCGCTCTGGCATCTTCCGCCCGATCGCGCCATCTCGATGGGGCGCGAGCTCGATGCGCGCCACGCCCGCTGGCTGGAGTGCCCGCTCTATCCCGAGGAGGTCGAAGCCCACGCCGCCCTCGCGGCCGCCCTTCGCACTCCGCTCGCGCTCGGCGAGAGTTACCGCAGCCTGCGGGAGCTGCGCCCGTTTCTTCCTTTCGTCGGTGTGCTCCAGCCCGATCTCGGTCGCTGCGGCATCACCGGTTCGTGGCGCATCGCCGCCGCGTTCTCCGGGGAAATCGTTCCGCACCTCAGCATCGCGATGGGGCCGCAGATCGCGGCCGCGCTGCATTACGCCGCCGCCGCGAAGAACTGTTCGCTCTGCGAGTTCAACCCGCACGTCTTTGACACCGCGAACAGTTTTCTGCATACCCCGCTCATGCGAAAGGGGGGCGAGTATCACATCTCCGAGGCGCCCGGCCTCGGCATCGAATGGAACGCGCGCTTCGACGCCAACTTCGCATGAACGCACTGGCATCCCCACCCACCCGGCGGTTCCTGAGCTGCGACTGGGGCACCTCCGCGTTTCGCCTGCGACTGGTCGAGGAGGAAACTCGTCGGATCCTCGCCGCAAGCCGGGGTGAGCAAGGCATCGCGGCTACCTTTGCCGCGTGGAAGGCCGCCGGCGGGAAGCCGGAGGATCGCTGGAGTCATTTCTCGCGCGTCATCGAACATCACCTCGCCCGGATGGCCGACGAGACCGCTGCCTCGCTGGCGGACATCCCGCTGGTGATTTCCGGCATGGCCTCGTCGTCGATCGGCATGCGCGAGCTCCCTTACGGCGATCTGCCACTGGCCATCGACGGCTCGGGTCTGGCCGTGGAACGCGTCGCCGCGCGTGAGGATTTTCCCCATCCGGTCGTCCTCATCTCCGGTGTGCGGAGCCGCGACGATGTCATGCGCGGCGAAGAGACGCAATTCATCGGCGCGTGCGCCCTGGGCGCCGCCCACGACGCTGCGCCCGAGCGCAGCCGTTGGTTTGTCTTTCCCGGCACCCATTCGAAACACGTGGAAGTGCGCGGCGCCCACGCGGTCGGTTTTCGGACCTATATGACAGGCGAGTTCTTCGACCTGCTGTCGGGCAAAAGCGTTTTGGCGAACTCGGTGGCGGCGGGCTCCGATCTCCGCCGGCCGGAAAATCTCACCGGCTTCGCGACGGGCGTGCGGGCCGGTGCCGCGGGCAACCTGCTTCACGCCGCCTTCCGCGTGCGCACGCGCGCGCTGCTCGAAAATGCGACAGCAACGGAGAACTATCACTATTTGAGCGGACTGCTGATCGGCGCGGAGCTGCGGGATCTCGCCGCGCCCGACGCGCCCATCACGCTCGTTGGCGCCGGACCGCTGCTGGCCGCCTGCCAACATGCGCTTCATGTCTTGGGAACCCGCGCACCGCTGGCGGCGCTGGACGCCGACGACTGTTTGATCGCCGGGCAACTCACGATCGCGACCCGGCTCGGACTGCTTTGACGCCATGACCACGGGATCGATGTTGCCCGTTTCAGATGCCGGTCGCCTGGCTCGCTCGGGTGTGGTGGCCGTCGTGACCGTGAAGAATCCGGACGATGCGGGGCCGATTGCCCGCGCGCGGCTCGACGGTGGCGTCGGCGCGATCGAGCTGACGTTTCGCACCGCGCGCGGGGCGCTTTGGCGTCGGTCCGTCAGTCTTCCGCCGGCAAGCAGTGCGGGTGAGATCGCGCCGACCGGCCGGTGCCACCGGAGGTGAACGAGCTCACCGTCAATCGCATTGCCCCGCGATCGCAGTCGCATTGACTGGCACCTGCCCGCCCTGACCGCCCCAATCATTACCCGATGAAGCTGCTCCCGCTCCTCCTCGCGACCACTCTCCCGTTCGCCGCCACCAACCGGCCGATGCGGCTCACGCTCGAGGCGCCCATCGAGAAATGGGACGAGGCCATCCCGCTCGGCAACGGCCTCCTCGGCGGCCTGCTCTGGGGCCAGGGCAAAGAGCTCCACCTCTCGCTTGACCGCGGCGACCGGTGGACCCTGCGGCAGCGTCCGATCCACGCGCGTCCGGAATTCAACTACGCCACCGCCGCTCAGGAACCGCGCCTCGCCGATCCTTTCGCCGGTCGCGACCACGGCGCCTCCCTTCCGCTCGAACCCGTGGCCGGGGAGCTCCGCGGCCGGCTCCGCGCCGGCCAGACTCTCGAGCTCCGCGAGCGCTCCGCCGCGCGCACGCTCAGCTACGACCCCGCCGCGCTGCCGCAGGGTCGCGAGTATTTCACGCTCCGCTCCGGGCTCGGCAACGCCCGCGCGAAATTCGAGCGCGCCAAGACCGGCCGCGTCGCCTTCCTCGGTGGCTCGATCACGGCCATGTCCGGCTGGCGCGACCTCGTGATGCAGGATCTGCGGCGGCGATTTCCGGAGACCAAGTTCGACTTCATCGGCGCCGGCATCGGGTCGCTCGGCTCCGTGCCGCACGCCTTCCGCCTCGGGCGCGACGTGCTTTCCCGCGGCCCGATCGATCTGCTTTTTGTCGAGGCCGCCGTCAACGACGCGAGCAACATTCCCGACCAACCCGAGCGGATGCTGCGCGGTCTGGAGGGCGTGGTGCGCCATGCGCGCACGGTCAACCCCCTCAGCGACATCGTGCAGATGCACTTCGTGATGCCGGAGCACATGGAGGCCTACCGCCATGGCCGGGTGCCGGTCGCGATCGCCCAGCACGAAAAAGTCGCCGCCGCTTACGGCCACCCCTCGATCGATCTCGCCCGCGAGGTCACCGAGCGCATCGCCGCCAACCAGTTCACCTGGGCCGACGACTTCAAAAACCTCCACCCGTCGCCTTTCGGCCATCAGGTCTACGCCCACAGCATCGCGCGAATGCTTGACGCCGCTTTCGCCGGCCCGCCGTCTCCCCGGTCAGTTCCGCATCCGCTTCCCGCCTCACCGCTCGATCCAAACAGCTACTTCCGCGGCCGCTTCGGACCGCTCTCCGACATCCGGCTCGTCAGCGGTTTCACCCGCGAAACGGCCTGGCGCCCAGCCGACGGCAAGGCCACCCGCGCGGGCTTCGTCGATGTGCCCGCGGTCGTCGGTACTCAGGCGGGTGCCGAATTCGAGTTCACCTTCGAGGGCACGGGCGCCGGCCTGTTTGTCACCTCCGGACCCGACGCCGGCGTGATCGAATTCAGCGTCGACGGAGGCGAGACCCGGACGGTCGACACCTTCACCCGTTGGAGCCGCAGCCTGCACCTTCCTTGGTCCGTCATCCTCGACGACCAGCTCGCGCCAGGACGCCACACCGTTCGCGTCCGCCTCGCCGGCGCCCGCAACCCCGCCAGCATCGGTACCGCCTTGCGCGTCTTCCACCTGCTGCTGAACTGAGGCGGCGCCCACCCGGGGTTCCCTCCTTGGCGGCCCATTTTAGCCCGGAAATTTCCTAACGCGTCAACCGCAACCGAAGGAATCAAACCGCTGGTCACAGAGGTCACTGAGGCCCGGCAGGAGGTCACAGAGAATACCACCGGAAAAGAACGCCGCTCCTCCGCTCTGTGGCCTCTCTTTTCCCTCCGTGATCTCTGTAGCCGATCCGCCGGGGTCAGTCCGCTAGTCGCTAGTTTTTGAATTCCAGAATTTGGGTGCCGCGGGAGAGCCCGTCAGCCGCAAGTTTCCTCCGCACCGACGACCCGCCGGCGAAGTAGCAACTATCGGCCTGACCCCCTTGCCACCCGCAGAGGAAAAAATCCGCCGACGTGTCATTCCCTTGCCACCCATTCCTTTGCCAAGAGTCCCTGTCGACCGCGAGATTTGCCATCGTAACAGCAATCGCCACCCGCCAAAAACTTAAGCGCCATTCCGGACTGTCCCCCTTGGATCGGACGATTGCGCCCGGGAGGCGGCGAGGCTCACGGTCGTTCCCTGGAGGTTGCGGGTCCGCTTTCGGCGGTGGGCGGTGGGGCAGGATGGCAAAGGAATCGGTGGCAGAGGAATAATTCCACCGACGTTTCATTCCCCTTGCCACCCATTCCTTTGCCAAAAGTCCCTGTCGACCGCGAGAATTGCCATCGTAACAGCTATCGCCGCCCGCCAAAAACTTATGCGCCATTCCGGACTGACCCCCTTGGATCGGCCCCAGCCGTCAATTCCGGTGGTCCACGGCGGCCTCGCGTCGCGGCCGGCGGCGCATCTACGTTGAGGCATCATGATTCCATTGCGCCATGTCTTCGGTCTGCTGCTGGCAGGTGTGACGGGTTGCCTGACAGCGGCCGGGGCGGATGCGATCGTCACCCACCCGTTCCGCGGCATCACCCTCATTGCGCGATCCGAAACCTCGCCGCGCAACGTCCGGATGCACGTGGTGCTGGTGGATTTGTCGGCACCGGGCCTCTCGTTCAAACTCACCCCACCGGGCGGCGGCCGTGACACCGTGCGGCAGACGACCATGGATTTTTTGCTGCAGGAGAAAGCCCAGCTCGCCGTCAACGTTCACTTCTTCGTGCCGTTTCCGTCCGACGAAACCGACGTCGAGGTCGTGGGCCTGGCCGCGTCGCAAGGGAAGGTCTATTCGCCGTTCGAGCCGCAGCCGGTCGGGCGCGCGTACGCGGACCAGAGCTACGCGATCGTCGCCTATGCCCCGGCGCTCAACATCGACGCCGCCAACCGCGTCACCCTCGTGCGTCGCGATCCGGCCCATCCAGGCAACCGGCAGACACTGCCCCGCGTGCCACTCTGGAATGCCCTCTCGGGCGGCGCTCAGATTGTCACCGACGGCGCCAAGACGATCCCTTCCTACTCCGGCGTCGCGGGCGGCCTGAATCCCTCGACGGCCTATTCGGACACGAACTCGTGGTATGCCCTGCCCCGCGCGCGCACGGCCGCGGGAGTGACGGCGAATCTGAAAACGTTGGTGCTGTTCACCGCCGATCAGGCCGCCGGTTCGGGCGGGATGACGGTGGCGGAAGTCGCGGATCGGTTGATCAACGACTATCACGTGGCGCAGGCCCTGAATCTCGACGGCGGCGGCTCCACCACCCTCGCGATGCAGGATCCCGCCACGCTCAAGGGCCGCCTCGTCAACACCTCTTCCGACAATCCACGGGGTCGCGCGGTCGGCAGCAGCCTGGCGATTTTTGCCGCACGGTTGCCGGCACCTGACAAATCCCCGCCGCGGTGAGGAGTGCAGCCGCCGGTGAGTGGGGCACTCACGTCGCGCACGCCGTGACGGTCGGCGAGACCGCTCCGACGGGGTCAGTCGATTGTTGATCGGGGCCGATCCGACGTGGTCAGGCCGATCGTCGATCGGAAAATCGGGAAACGTGTCCGCGGGTGAAGTGGACCGGGCCCATTTTCAGTTCGTCTCGATCACGCGCACGCGCAGGGCGAAATCGGGGTCCGGGGACTTCCGGAGTTTTCGCCCGCTGGAGATCGTCAGGTTGCGGAGCGTCACCTGTTCGGTCAGCTGGTAGCGGAACGGCCGATTTGCCTCCGGCGCGCTCGCACCGTCCGGGTCCGTGAAGAGGTAGGGCCCTTGGTAATCCTTGGGCACATTTCGGTCGTCGATCACCAGCCCGTCGATGGTGATTTCCCGCGGCATGAAGCAGGGATAGCCGAAGTCGTGCTGCCCGTCGTTGCTGGCGGAGAGGAGGGTGGGCTGGACCGTCGCGCCGCAGGCGGGAATCCAGCGGCTGTTGCGGATCACCACGGCGCCCTCCCACGTGCTGCCGTAGTCGCCGCGGAGACTGATGAAGGACCGGCCGTTCAGCGTGGAATTCTCCACCGTCAACGTGCCCCGGCCGATCGCGTTCAGTCCCGCGTGACCCAACGTGCAGCCGCGCAGGGTGTAGGTCCCGGAGACCCCCTGGTGCGTGTCCATGCGGGACAGCACGCAGTTCTCCAGCAGGATGTTTTTGCAGAAGTTGGTCCCGATCACGCCCCAGCGCGTGGGGTCGCAGATGTTGTCCATGCGGCACCCCACCATCGTGAAGTTGACCACCTCGTTCGCGCTCAAGTCGTAGGTGCCCATGCTCACCGGCTTGCCGGCGGCGCCGATGGTCGAGTAGGTCTTGTGGCCCGTGACAAAGCAGTCGCGCAGCGTGACATTGGCGCAACTGCTGACCGCGAGAAACCCACTGTACGGATGGCCGACTTCCGTCTCGCCCACGACATGATGGGTCAAGCCCTCCACGGTCGTGTTCGAGCGGGTGATGGCGATATTGCGCAACCAGTAATTGTAACCTTTGTCCTGCTTCATGCGGTTGGCCGTGGTCGTGAAAATCCCGCCCTTGAGGACCAGCGGTCGCTCATCGATCGGCTGGGCCTCAACTCGCGTGATCGTGTCGTAGTCCCAGTCAATGGCGCCTTCGATCGTTCCGTCGCGGCGCAAGATGAAGCAATCGCGCTGGGGTGCGCCGTTGTTTTGGTTCAGGCCCTTTCGAATGTAGACCCGCTTGCGACCGTTCTCCACCCGCACCCAGCAGTCGCGGGGCGGTTGGACGTCGAGGAGCCGCTGATCCCGCGTCAGGCGCTGAATTGGCAGCACCACGGGCTTCAGCAGCGAACGCACGGCGAAGAGTGATACGCGGTGATTTTCGACGTCCGTATCATTGATGACAAACCGCGACACGCTCCAGTCGGTGTCGGTGGCGATGATCGCGGTGAGGGCCCGGCGACCGAGGTGATAGGTGGCGTCGGGCTTTGTCTTGACCGACAAGCCGTGAGCGTTGGCGAAGGCGTGCGCCGCGACGATGGCCGGCAGGTCGTCCGCCAACCCGTCGCCCACCGCGCCGAACGCCTCGTAACTGACCGGCCGATCCGTGGACACCCCGCGCTTGGCCTCCGTCGCAGCGGAGGCCGGCGCCGCGTCCGGCGCAGACCCAAGCAGAATGATCGCCAGCACCCGAAGAGCGGAGCCTCTGGGTTTGTTCATTGGGCGGACTCCACTCGTGGACCGCGCCGGGAGAAAAAAGCAGGATGGATTGAACCAACTAATCGCGGAGTGCATGAGCGAGGAGACGTGCGGGCGTATCAAAGGTCACGGGCTCGCGCCGGTTATCAACCCATCCGCGTGCAGGCCCGCACCGGCTGCAACGCGAAGTTCTTCAGCAGGCCGGACTCCTCCAACCTCCTCGTCGTGAATCGCAGGTGGGTCCATTCCCCGTGGCCTGCCACGTTCTGGCCGGCGATTCCACGAGCCCGATCCGCGCAGCGGTCGCTTGGCCATGATGCCCCGAGGCTTGCCTCGGGATGGCCAAGCGCAGGGCGAGTGTTCACTCCGCTCTCCCCGTTGCCATCCCCGGAGAAAGCTTACCCGTCTTTTAGCGGGCTCCGGGGCATTGACCAAACCGCCCATCATGTCCTCAGGCAGAGAGAAGGACGCTGCTTTCCGCCGAATTCATTTCTTCGCCGCCGCCTCCCTGGTCATCCGCGCGAGCGTTTCGCGGGCGACCTTGTATTCCGCGGCGCAGCCGAGCTTCACCAGGAGTTGCTGGAAACGCGGGTCCTCGCGCCGTGGGTCCCACATTGAATCCCAATATAAACGGCGCCAGATCACTAGTGGCGTCCGCTCAAGATAAGGCAGCGCTTCGTCGAAACGGCCCAACGCACCGAGCACGAAACCCCGCTGCGGGCTCGTCTCCGGGAGGACCTTGAGGTATTCATCCGCGTGGGCGACCGCTTCCTCGCGAAGCCCCGCCTGGCACAGCACCCAAATCGCCGAGCTGTCCGCATCGCGCCGCGGGTTTTTGTCGCGATGCTGCCGAACCAGTCGCGCCGTCTCGACGGCTTCAGTTTTTCGACCGAGTGCGAACAGCACCCGTGCTTGCTGACCCAGGATGGGCATATAGTCCGACCGCAGGGACTTCGCGCGATCCGAGATGTTCAGCGCGTCGTCGAAGCGCTGGGCGTAGAAGTTGGCTTCAGCGTAGGTGGTGAGGTTCACGGCAGCCAAGGGATCGAGCTTCGTCGCTGTGACATATTCCAAGATGCCCCGGTCGAGCTGACCTTGGCTCAGCAGCAGGATCGCGTGCCAGGCGTGAGCCACCGCGTTGGTGGGACTTAACGTCAAGGCCTTCTGAAACTGCTGCCCGGATTCCGCGAAGCGCTTTTCGAGAAATAGGCAGTAGGCCAGCGCGGGATAAGCATCGGGCAACGCGGGATCGAGGTCGATGGCGCGCTGCGCCTCAGCCCTGGCCCGCGCAATGTCGTCCGGCGCGACTCGATCTATCTGCCCGTCTTGAAGGGCATAGGTGTTGCGCATCACGAGCAGGTCCGCCATTGCGGCGTGGGCTTGGGCAAATTCCGGGGCGAGCGCGATGGCCTTCTTGATCGCGGCCTCCGCCTGCGCGAAGCCATCCTTGGTGCGCAGATTCCAAAAAAACCGGCCTTCCAAGAAAAGCCGATACGCCTCCGGATTCACTTCCTTCGCCGCGCGCGCCGCGCCGACGAGCTTGAGCTTCAGGTTCTCCGCAATCCCGCCGGCAATGTCATCCTGCAAGGCGAAGATGTTCTTCAGCTCACCATCGAACTTTTTGCTCCAGACCAAATCGCCCGTATCCGCCCGGCTGAGCCGCGCCGTCACGCGCGCCATGGTACCGACACTTTGCACGCTACCGTCGACGAGGTAGGCGACGTTGAGCTGCCGGCCCATGTCCTGAGTGGTCGCATTCTTGTCCTTGAAGTAGAACGCCGAGGCCCGCGCCGCCACGCGCAGCCCCGGCACCGTGGCGAGCAGATTGAGCAACTCCTCACTGATGCCCTCGGAAAACCCCTCGCTTTCCTTGTCGCCACCGATGGCCTTGAACGCGAGCACGGCGATGGATTTCGGGTCGGAAGCGGTCGCCGCCGCAGCAGGCTTCGGTGCACGGGCAACGAGTTGCTTGAATCGCTCGTCTTCACGGAGCGAATCGAAGAGCGGATTGAGCTCGAGCACCTTGGCCGTGAGCGGGTAGTTCACCCAATAGTTCTTGAATAACATCTCGGACTTGTCAGGCAACTGGACGGCCTTTTCCAAGATGGCGAGTGCTTGGTCGCGATGCCCCAACAGCAGGGCCAGTCCGGCCAGCCCGCCCTCCGGCGAGAAGTAGGTCCCCGGCGTCCAGCCACGCTGTTCCAATTGCAGGCGGATAGTTTCGGCTGCTGCCATCTGCCCGTTCTTGCCGAGCGCCCAAGCGCGCCAATAGAGAGCATGGCCGTCAGCTGGATTGGCGGCGATCTCGTGATCCGCGGCCTGCAGCGCGGCCTGCCAGTCAGCCTGTGCAGCCTCGCGGTGGCCGGCGGCCTCGTGAGCGAAGGCCGTTAGTACGGCACGGGGTCCCGAAAATACAAACGAATGGAGGTAGGTGCGAGGCATGCGTTGGTAGATGGCGAGAGCCCTGCCCGGATCTCGCAGCATGAGCGCCGCAAAACCGGCGATCGCGCCGCCACGGTCCTCGAGAAAATTCCACGCCGGCCATTTGGCGAGCGCCGCACTAGCGCCGGCCAGATCGCCGCGCCAGAATAAGCGCACGATCAATTCCCACCCGAGGGCACGCCCGGTAGGCTGGCGGGCAAGCGAGCGGGCAAGCAAGTCCTCGGCCTCGATAAACCGGCCGGCGGCGAGCAGATAGGCGACCGAGTCGCACCAGGCTGAGCCATCGTTTGGCGCCAAGGCAGCAGCGCGGTCGAACATGGCTGACGCCTCATCGACCTTGCCGGAGCGGCCTAATTTGCGTCCGAGCACACGAAGCACTTGATAGTTTCTCGGTGCCTGCTGCGCGAGGGCGCGCAGGTCGCGTTCGGTAATAGCCTGATCAAGCCCGATGTAGTCCGCTGCCGAGGCCTGGGCCACCCGCGCATCGATTGAATCCGGATCGAGTCGCATGGCGCGCTCGACTTGCATGCGCATCGAGGCAAGGCGGGATGCGGTGCGGTCGAACGCCATCCGATACATGTCGGCCGACAACTGGCCGTAAACGGCCCAAGCTTCAGCGTTGGCGACATCGAGAGCGACGGCCTTCTTGAGGAGTTCCTCGGCCGTGGAGAAACTTTCGCTCATCGCGTCGTCCCCCTCCTGAAAAATGAAGCGGGCCTTGACGATGAGCTGGCGGGCTTCGGAGAGCGGTGCGGAGGCGCTCGCGGAGGTGGGCGTGCGCGTCCCTGCGCCCGCATTTGGCGTTGGGCGCAACGCCACGAAGCCGGCAACTCCGAGCCCGACGACCACCGCCGCGATCCATACCGGCGCGGGGACGCGGCGCACCGTCGAAGTGGCACGGGGCTCCTGACCCGTGTTTGCTGAAACCTCGGGTCGGGAGACCCGTGCCCCGTCCGGACCTCCCAACAACGCCTTCACCCGCGCGCAAAACGCCGCGCTCGTCTCGCCGGCGGGCAGGCGCGTCCATTGCACGGCGAGAAACGAGTCGGGCACGTCGGCGCCGCTGTCGCGCGTGTCGTCGATGGTGATGGGGACGATAAATGATTTTGATTTCCCCATCGCCTCGGTGCGCCGGTCGGCGAGCCGCCATTCGATCCGGAAATATCCCTCGGGCCGCGCCTGCGTGTTGGCGGAGATGATCGGCAGGAAGAGCGCGCACTCCTTGATTTGCTGGCGGATTTTCCCGTCCCACGCGTCGCCGCCGACAAGCTCGCTCTGGTCGAACCACACCTCGATGCCGGCCGCGCGCAGCGCCTCGCAGATGCGACGCGCGGCGTCGGCGTCCTGCGAGGCATACGACAAGAAAACCGCCTTGTTGGATTCACTCATACCTATGCTGAAACCCGGGGCTGTCCGTTCGCCAAGGCCGCGGCCACATGAGCGAAGAGAAGATGGCCCACGGAACACACGGAAGAGAATTCAGGTTTCGTGTGTTCCCTGGGCCAAAGGACTGAACGGCGTGGAAATATTTTTTCTGTCTTCCCTGTCTTTTGATCCGGACACTCCGGACAGAAAGATTCCGGACAGAAAAATTTCCAACCGCCGCGCCGCACCTGGATCTTGCAACGCGGAGCTCGCGGAGGGCGCGGAGAAGAAACCCGCCGCAGGACGGGCGGGCGCTGGCTCGCCTTGGGCGAGTGGAGCGTTGGGCGTTATTCCGGGGCTGACGGGGCATGGTAACGGCCCGGAGAGTTGGCACCGCGCGAGGACGCGTCGAGGCCAGAAACGCCCGGTGACGAAGGAAGGGCGCATGCCAGGCGCCCATCGCGCGGCGCGGCGGAGAGAAACCGCCGAGCCGTGAAGAAACCGAAGTCGATTCCCCGGGTTGGGTTTCGCCGCGCGCGCCTCGCGGGTTGGGGGCACCCCGCCTCCAAGAGGGGCGTCCTCCCATTCGAAGCGGCTCAGAATTCAAAGGAGTATTACCAGACCTCCCGCAGCGGTCAGAAGGATCGCCGTCAGTCGAGCCGGAAGAAATCGCGGGCGTTGTCGTGGAGGATTCGCCGCGCGAGCCGCTCGGCCGTGGCGCGGCTGAAATACCCCGCGGCCAATTTTTCCTCCAGCACCTCGGCAATCAGTTGCCGCGCCGTCTGCATCGCGCCGTAGGTTTCCTCCACGTGCCAGTTGTCGCCACCCAGCATCATGCGGGATTCGTTGGGCAGCACCTCAATCGCCTCGTGCAGCGCCAGCTTGAAGTGCGACGGACTCAGCAGGAACGACCAGGTCAAATCCAACCAGATATTGCGATAGACGAAGGCCATCCCGAGCAGGTCGCGGCTCCAGGGGTAGGCGAGGTGCATCAGGAGGAAGCGGGTGCGGGGATGCCGTTCAACCAGCCCGGCGACGCCGAGGGGGTGCGAACTGCGAATGATCCCCGTGCCGAGATGCATCTGCACCGGAACATCCCGCGTGGCGGCGATCCGGCACAGATGATCCACGATGAAATCACCAAACGCCTTCCGTTCGGCTGGCGGCGGCGCGGCGCGGCCCCAGGCGGCGCGGGCCAGGCCTTCGTCCGGCTCGTCGAAATGGATGTCGCGGTCGTAGGCGAGTGCGTTCTTCAGCGCGACCTGGCCGCGCGCGGCCAGGCCGGCCACGAGTTGGTCGAGGGCGACCAGATATTCGTCGAAGGAATCCGCTTTCAGGCCCGCGCGTTGCAGGAGTTCGTGCGCACTGTTGCCGTTGTGATCGCGCGAAACGGGATGCCAGCCCAGCGCGAGCGAGTTGATGCGCATGACTGAACGGTAGTTCGCCCCCAGCGCGGGCCGGGGATCGAGCAGCGGGTCGTTGTAGGCGTCGGTGATGACGGTCGTGACGCGCGCGCGGTGCAGGACCTCGCGCTGCCAGTCGGGCCGGCGATGGGCCGCGCGCACGGCGGCATCGAGTGCCGGCCAGTTGTCGCGCGTGATCTCCGCAGAGCCATCGCCGTGCAACTCGACGACGGCGCGCACGAGATTCCGGACGAAGAAATTTGAGCCGCTGTGATCCAAAAACGGCGCGAGCGATTCCCAGGTCGTGGGGCCGGCCCCCGCGAGCATCGGGTCGGAATCGCGCGATTCGGACGGCAGGCAATACGGCCGGGCCTGCGCCCAGCCGGCATAGCTCTGCTGGAACAGTTGCAGCAGGTTGACTTCGCGCTGGAGGATGACCTCGGGCAGATGATGCTCATGCACGTCAACGATGGGGAGTTGTTCGATGAATTTGTGCATAGGGTCGGATCAGGTTTTATTGGATTCCAGATCAGCCGGAACGATTTGGTGGTGGGTCGGGGCGTCGCTGGGCGACGCGAAATTACGCTGCGAATGAATCGAGATTTTTCGGAAGAAAGTCCAGTTTCACCCGGCGGGAGTCGGCACGATGGGCGCATCTGCCGGTTGACGGTTCGCGCGGACGGCGGTTTTCCAGCCGCCCAAATACGGCGACAAGAGTGTCGCCGATCCGTCGGATTCACGAGCTCTCCGAAGACCGACAATCGGGAGATGCACCCGTTGGTTGCGCCCGCCATAACGAGATCTTGCCAGCGCAACCGCTCCACCCGACCATTGTGTTCCGCCCCGCACCCCACGATTCACCGCAATGCAACGCGTCGTCCTCGCCCTCCTTGTTTGCGCAACCTTGATTGGGTCCGAGGTCCGCGGGGCGGCGCAAGATCGGGCCGCCGTTTCCCGCACGGAGGACGTCGTCTACGGCCGAAAGTTTGGCACGGCGCTGACCCTCGACGTGTTCCAGCCGGCCAAGCCGAATGGTCACGGTCTGCTGTTCATGGCGAGCGGCGGGTGGATTTCTAGCCACGATGCCGTTAACGCCGGTTGGTTTCAGCCAGCCCTCGATCGCGGCTACACCGTTTTCGCCGTCGTGCACGGATCGCAGCCGCGGTTTATCATTCCCGAAATCGTCGAGGACATTCATCGGGCTGTTCGCTTTGTCCGCCATCATGCGGCCAAATATGGAATTCGCCCCGATGCGCTCGGCATCATGGGCGGCAGTGCCGGCGGGCATCTCTCCCTCACGCTGGGCACCCAGGGTGGGCCGGGCAGGGCGGACGCCAAGGATCCGGTCGACCGGGAAAGCAGCGCGGTGCAGGCCGTCGCTTGTTTTTTCCCACCCACGGATTTTCTCAATTACGGTCAGCCGGGCGAGGACGCCGTGGGCGTCGGGGTGCTGAAGAAATTCCAGCCCGCGTTCGGCGCTCGCTCGGGCACCGCGGACAGCCGGCAGATCTTCGGCCGGGAAATCTCCCCGGTCAATTTCGTCACGGCCAGTCTTCCTCCCACCTTGATCATTCACGGCGACGCCGACCGGCTCGTGCCCATCCAACAATCGGAAATATTCCTGCAGAAGGCGCGCGACGCCGGGGTCAGCCAGGTGCAGCTCGTCCGCCGGCCCGGGAAGGAGCATGGCTGGAAGGAACTGCCGGAGGACCTTCCGCTGCTGGCGGATTGGTTCGATCGACACCTGCGCGGGATCACAAAGTAACGGCCGATGCGGAACGATTTATTCAGCTTCGGTCACGTGGGCTGGCAACGAATGCTCCGCCCGTATTTCCGTTTGCTGGCCGGGGCCGCGCTCATGCTGCCGTCTCCGAGTTTCGCCGCCGCGGAAACGCGGCAGCCCAACATTGTGCTCCTCCTCGCCGACGACATGGGCTTCTCCGACCTGGGGGTTTATGGCAGCGAGATTAAGACGCCGAACCTGGATACGCTGGCCGCGGGCGGGCTGCGTTTTTCGCAGTTCTACAACTGTGCCCTGTGCGGCCCGTCGCGCGCGGCACTGATGACGGGGTTGCACCCGCACCAGGTTGGAATCTTCAACTGGACGGGGTTGCTCAACGATCGCTGCGTGACGGCGTTCGAGTTGTTCAAACGGGCGGGCTACGCGACGTGCGCGGTGGGCCGGCTCGACATGGTGACGGCGGAAAACTGGCACGACCCCGCGATGATCGCGCGCCACGTGGACCGCTTCCTCGGCAGCACGGGGCACACGGGGCCGGGAAATTATTTCAAGGCGGTGCGCACGACGCCCTTCCACCGCGACGGCGAGCCTTTCACGTTGCCGCCCGAAGGCAGCTACAAGACCGACTTCATCACGGACTTCGCGGTGGATTTCATCCGCGGCGCCGCGGCGCAAGCTCGGCCGTTTTTTCTGTATATGGCGCATTATGCGCCGCACTGGCCGCTGCACGCAAAACCGGAGGACATCGCGAAGTATCGCGAGCTTTACCGCACGCTCGGCTGGGATGAACTGCGCGTGCGCCGGCACCGGCGGTTGATCGAGCAGGGGCTGATTTCCGCCAACACCAAACTCTCGCCCCGCGACTCGCGCGTGCCCGCCTGGGCGGACGCGACGGACCAGGACTGGGAGGCCGAGCGCATGGCCGTCTACGCCGCGCAGGTGGATACGCTCGATCAAAGCGTGGGCCGCGTGATGGCGGCGCTGCGGAGCACCGGCGCGGACAAAAATACCCTCGTGCTTTTCCTCTCGGACAACGGTGCGTCCGACCAGTCGAGGACGGCGGAGCTGGACAAGCCGGGTGAAACCTGGCGCGTCGACGGGACCAAGACGAGGGTCGGCAACCAACCGGGCATCCAGCCGGGCCCCGCCGACAACTTCGTGACCGGAGGCCCGCCGTGGGCCAACGTCTCGAACACGCCGTTTCGGCAGAACAAGCAAACGAATCACGAGGGCGGCATCGCGTCGCCGCTGATCGCTTGGTGGCCGGGCGTGGTGGCGAAGCCCGGCGCCATTTCAGCGGAATTGGCGCATATCACCGACATCATGGCCACGTGTCTCGAGGTGGGCGGCGTCGAATATCCGAAGCACTTCGGCGAGCGCAGCGTGCTGCCGTTGGCGGGCCGGAGCCTGCTGCCGGTGTTGCGGAGCGGCCAGCGGGCCGGGCATGCGTCGCTCTGCTGGGCGACAGCGGGCAATCGGGCCGTGCGCGTGGGCCGGTGGAAACTGGTCTCGCTCAAAGACGGGCCGTGGGAACTTTACGACCTCGCCGTGGACCGCACCGAGTTGAATGATCTCTCCCGGCAGCTGCCGGAGCGCGCCCAGGCGATGGCGGCGATCTTCGAAGCGTGGCAGAAAGCCGACGGCACAGAATAGCCGTCGGATCGCGTGTCGCACTCCCTGAAGACTTGCCCCCATGCGCATCAACCCAATGGAGCGGCTGCCGGCCGCAATCTTGTCAGAAAAATGAAGTCAAAAGAATCTCTTCAGAATCAGGCTCATGCCCAAACGCCCCCGCTCCAAATGAAATCCGTCCACCTGACTCTTCCCCTGGGGCTTCGCCGCTGTCTCGCCCTCGGGCTCCTCGCCGGCGCCGTCGTGGCGCTGCCTTGTTCCCCTGCCGCCCAAACCGTCGCGACGGGCGGCATCGACGGGCGGGTCTTCAATTCCCGCACCGATCAGAATCTCGAAAAAGCGCGGATCACGATCACGGGAACGCAGCTCGAGACGTTCACCAACGCCGGGGGCGAATACCGCTTCTATAATGTCCCCGCCGGACCGGTGACCGTGCGGGCGTATTTCACCGGCTTGGACGTGCAGGAGGAGGCCGTGGTCGTCATCGCCGGCCGGAGCGCGCGGCGCGACATCGATCTGGCGGCGCGTTTGGAAAAATCCGGCCCGGGTGCGGGCCCGATCAAGCTGGATAAATTTGTCGTCAACACCTCGAAGGAGATGGATGCCGCCGCGCTGGCGATCAACGAGCAGCGTTTTGCCCGGAACATCAAGACGGTTGTCGCCGCCGATGAGTTCGGATCGATCGTGGAAAATGACCCCGGCGAGGTGCTGAAATTCATTCCCGGCATCACGATGGATTACAACGGCGGGGAGGCGCGCCGGGTGTCGATGGACGGCGTGTCGTCCGATTACGTGCCGGTGACGATGGGCGGATTCAACATCGCCAACACCAACCAGCAGGGCACCAACCGCGCGGCGGCGCTCGACCAAGTTTCCCTCAACAACGTTTCGCGGATCGAGGTGAACCAGTCGCCCACGCCGGAGTCGCCCGGGGCGGCGCTCGCGGGTTCGGTCAATTTTGTGCCGCGCAGCGCTTTCGAACGGTCGAAACCGCTCTTCTCCTTCAGCACCTTCCTCGCGATGCGCGACAACGCCCGCGATTTCCACCGGTCCGTGGGGCCGCGCTCGAGTCCGACCCGCAAGGTGCTCCCGGGAGTTGACGTCGCCTACGTCGCGCCGGTCAACGAGCGGTTTGGCTACAGCTTCTCCGCCAGTGCCTCGAAATCGCTGAGCCCGCGCGATTTCATGACGAACACCTGGAGCGGGACCGGCGCGGCGACAGGCGGAAACTTGCCCGACACCACGCCCGGTCAGCCGTACCTGAGCAACTACCTGGTCCGCGACGGTTTCATCGGCCGGACCCGCACGTCGGCCGGGCTGACGCTTGACTACAAGTTTTCGCGCCACGACCAGGCGTCCTTTTCCCTCCAACGCACCGCCTATGGGAGCGAATTCGACAACCGGTTGATGAACTTCATCGTCAACCGTGTGCTGCCGGGAAATTTCACGACGACGTCTACAAATGGATTCGCCGGTGCCGGCGAGGTGAGAGTGACGCTACAGACGCGTTCGCGCGACGCCGCCACTTACTCGCCGACCTTGGTGTATCGGCACAACGGGCCGATCTGGGCGGCGCAGGCGGGCGTGGGCTACTCCCAGTCGCGCGACGGTTTTCATGATGTCGACAAGGGTTATTTCAGCCAGTCGCTCGGGCGCCGCACCGGGGTCACCGTTTCGTTCGCCGACATCAACTACCTGCGACCCGGCCGGATCACGGTCACCGATGGCGTCACCGGCGCGCCGGTCGATCCGTATGACATCCGCTCGTACGCCCTGGCCGATCCGCAAAGCCAGTACATCCTGTCGGTCGACGTCCAGCGCAGCGCCTACGCCAACCTGGCCCGCGATTTCAAATGGGGCCGTCTCGCCGGTTCGATCAAGGGCGGCCTGGACGTGAGCAATTCCATCCGCGACATTCGCAGCACTCCCCTGATCCTGACCTACCTCGGAGCGGATGGCCGCGTGAGCACGACGCCCGTCGGCAATGACGATTTGGCGGCGCAGTTTTTCGATGCGGGCATCGCCAACCGGCCATCGTCCCTCGGCTTTCCGCCCGCGCCGGTGGTGAGCCATCCGCAGCTCTGGGACTACTACCGCGCGAACCCGGGCCGTTTTGCCGTCAACGGAAACCAATCCTACCTCAACGCGGTCGCCCAGTCGCGGATCGCGGAGGAGGTGGTTTCCTCCGCCTACCTTCGCGGCGATCTCGCCCTGTTCGAGCATCGGCTCAGGTTGGTGGGCGGAGTCCGGGCCGAGCAGACCAATGTCGAGGCCGAGGGTCCGCGCAACGATCCGACCCGCAACTATCAGCGCGATGCGGCCGGCAATATCATTCGCGGCGCCAATGGCCGGGCGCTGCTGATCACGACGGATGCGCTGGCGGCCTCGCAGCGCACCAGCATCGACCGCGGCGCGCACGTGACCAAGGAATACCTCCGGTGGTTTCCCAGCCTCAACGCCTCCTACAACCTCCGGGAGAATTTCATCGCGCGGGCCGCCTACTATCATTCGATCGGCCGCCCCGATTTGTTGCAGTACACCGGAGGAATCACGCTGCCCAATACCGACAACGAGTCGGTGGCGATCCGCACGATCACGGTCAACAACGCCGGGATCAAGCCGTGGCGCGCCCGGACGGTGAAGCTCTCGCTCGAATACTATTTCCCCGGGGTGGGCCTGCTCTCCGCGGGCGCCTTCCGGCGGGAGTTCAAGAATTTCTTTGGCAACACGATCTTTCCGGCCACACCCGAGTTTTTGGCGCTGTACGACCTCGATCCGGCGACCTACGGCAACGACCAGGTTTCGACGCAGTTTAACATCGCCAGCTCGGTGCGCATGGACGGCTTCAATGTGAGCTACAAGCAGGCGCTGACGTTTCTTCCCTCGTGGGCGCGTGGCGCCCAGGTCTTCGCCAATGGCAATATCCAGCGCGCGACCGGGGCCGCGACGAGCAATTTTAATTACAGCCCGAAGTTTGCCAACTGGGGCGCTCGCTTCACCCGGAACAAATACCAATTGAGTGCCAACTGGAACTACCGGGGTCGCCAACGTCTGGCTGCCGTGACTGGGAGGAGCATCGAGCCCGGCACCTTTACCTATTCCGTGGCGCGGACGTACCTCGACCTCTCGGGCGAATACTCGCTGGGAAAAAAATTCGCGATCTTCGCCAAATTCCGGAACGTGGGTGACACGACGGAGGACGTCGAAATTTACGGCCCAAGCACTCCTGCGGTCGCCCGCTTCCGGCAACGCGAGGACTTCGCCGGCATCTGGACATTTGGCCTCAAGGGGAGCTTTTAGTCCGCCTGCATCACGCGCAACCTGCCTTTGGCCCATGATTTCCCGCGCAGATGCTCCCGTTCCGCCGTGGCTCTTGAGTTCAGGCGGGCTCAGCCGTTTCCATTCAGCCCCAACCGCAAAAGCGACTTTTGCCCGTGACCGGAGGAAACCGACTGTCGGAGCGGGTTTATCCCGCGAACCTTCGTTCGGACTGACTTTTGTTCGCGGCATAAAGCCGCTCCTACAACCGGTCCACGGACGCTGTTTCCGGGGAGTCCAACCACGTTTGACGAATGAAGAGACGAAAATTAATTGGTGCAGGGCTGGACCTTGGTCCCTGCCTCGAAAAACGCACCGGTTTTCACTCGGTATTTTCGGCGCGCACCAAGGAGCGGCCCTACATTTCACTGAATCGTTACGGCTCAGCCTGCGCTTGGCCCACAATTCCTTTCTGACAAATGCGGTCCAGAGAGGGCGGGTCGAAGGAGGGGCGCTCTGCTGGCCAGCAGAACGCCCAAAACAGGGTCGCCGATCGTATTTCGGCGGTTGGGCAACCGCCGCTCCAGCGGAGCGACCGGCCGATATGCTGAATTGGAATTGCGGGCCAAGTGCAGGGCGAGGTGTAAAACCGCCCGGCGGTTTTCTCCGCACGCGGTGCCGCCACCTCATCGGTCTGGCCGCGGCCTTGTCCGGCGCCGCAATCGCCGCGGTCCAGGTCGAGCAGGATGTGCCGGTGCCGATGCGGGACGGGGTGATCCTGCGCGCCAATGTTTTTCGCCCCGAGGTCTCCGGCCCGTATCCCGTGCTGGTGTTGCGCACACCCTACGGCAAGGGCACCAACGCCGATGCGTATGTGAAGGCCGGTTACATCGTGGTTATGCAGGATGCGCGGGGCCGGTATGCCTCCGATGGAACCTACGAATCCTTCTATCGCTTCGACACGCATGACGCGACCGACGGTTACGACACGGTGGAATGGGCCGCGAAGCTGCGCGACTCCACGGGCAAGGTCGGCACGTTCGGCATTTCCTACGATGCGTTTTTGCAGTGGCGGCTCGCGCCGCTGCGCCCGCCGTCGCTCGTCGCGATGGCCGCGAGCTCCATCCCGCCGCGGCTCACCGACTTGGAGGGACCGGGGACGATCCGTCCGGGGCGCCGGCTGAACTGGTTTTTTTCCGGGATGAGTCCGGACATGCGGCTTCGGTCGAAGTCTCCCGGCACGAATACCAGGCCCGAGGCGGCGAAACTTTGGGAGGCGGGAGAAGGCCGGCGGCTGATCCATTTCCTGCCGTGGTTGGATCTGCCCGACGATGTCTTCGCGGCTGAGGCCGGCTTCGTCAAAGCCTGGCTGCGGCAACCGCACCTCGAACCGTGGAAATTGCTCGAAGGCTGTCGTGAAGTGGCGGTGCCCAATCTCAACGTCGTGGGTTGGTATGATCACTGCAACGACTCGATCGAGCTGCATCAGGCGATCGTGCGGGAAGGCAAAACGGCCACCGCGCGCCAGGGGTCGCAGTTGATTATCGGGCCCTGGAGTCATGTGCCGCACGGCAGCCGAAAGCAGGGCGAGGTGGACTTCGGCCCCGCCGGGTCCCTCGATCTGGTGCAGGCGAAGATCCGCTGGTTCGATTACTGGCTCAAGGGCCGCGCGAACGGCGTGAACCAAAATGCGGCGGTCAAAATTTTTGTGATGGGCGCGAACCGGTGGCGCGACGAAACCGAGTGGCCGCTGTTGCGGGCCCGGCCGCACACGCTCTACCTCGACAGCGCCGGGCACGCGAACACGCCCGCGGGCGATGGCCAACTGGTGGAACACGCCCCCGCGGCGGCGACGGATCAGTTCCGCTACGATCCGGTCGATCCGGTCCCCACCCTGTGGTCGACGGCCATGTTTACGCAGCCGGCCGATCAGCAACCGCTCGCGGGCCGGCAAGACATTCTCGTCTATCAGACCGCCGCGCTCACCGCGCCGATGGAAGTCACGGGCTACGCCGAGGTCGTTCTGTTCGCGGCTTCGTCCGCCCCGGACACCGACTTTTTTGTCCGCCTCATCGACGTCGCGCCCGATGGCACCAGCCGCGATGTGGCGATGGGGATGGTGCGGGCGCGTTTCCGCGCCGGGTTGGACCGACCCGCGCTGCTCGAGCCCGGGGCGGTGGCCGAGTTGAGGATCCGGCTGCGCCCGACGTCGAACGAGTTCCAGACCGGCCACCGGATCCGGCTCGACATCACGAGCTCCGATTTTCCGAATTACGATCGCAACCACAACACGGCCGCCGATCAGAATGCCGACGCGCAGCTCGTGGTCGCCCGGCAAACCGTGCATCATGGCGCGGCGAGGCCTTCGCGGCTCATCCTCCCGGTCATTCCGCGCCCAACCTCGTGAACATGAAATCCGAACCGTGCCATCCCCCGCCACCCACCTCCCCGACCACCCGCCGGCGCTTTGTGCGCACTGCCACGGCGGGAATTACCCTCGCCAACCTCCCCCGCTGCCTCACGGCCCAGGTGCCGGCCGCGAAGGTGTTTCGACTCTGGGCGATGGGCGACGCGCACGTGGGGGCGGACCTCAAACACAAGCGCGAGTCGCTGGCCGACGCGATCCGACAATCCGAGCACGGAGGCAAGAACGGCGCGCCGGGGTTTGACTGGGACATCGCCTTGAACGTCGGCGATCTTTCCGCCGCGCAGGTGCCGCCTGAAGAGGACGAGGGCCGTGAGGCCGTGCGCCAATACGCCGCCGCCACGAAGCATCGGCGCGAGGATTTTTACGACATCGCCGGCAATCACGACGCCAGCGGCCAGGGCGAGCCGACGCAGGGCTGGTTCCGCAAATGGGCCGACCCGCTCGGGGAGAACACGCAATTCTCCGGCGTCGATCCCCAGCGGCGGCGGTATCCCGTCACCGGCACGTGGGAGCGTTATGAGTTTCGGGTGGGCAATCTCGTGCTGCTCATGATGAGCGACCGCAACGATCTGCCGCCGCCGATGGGTCGGGGCAAGCGGGGCGGCTACCCGGCGGGTGCGGTTTCCCGGGCGACTTTCGACTGGTGGCGGCAGCGCGTGGAGGCGAATCGCGAGTCGATCGTCATTTCCGCCCATCATCACATGCTGCGTGAAACCACGGTGGGTTCGGGTGACTGGGAGGGTTTGATCAAACAGCCCGATGGGAGCTACAAGCCGCGTTATCATGGTCAGCCCGCCGATGCGGGCAACGCCGGCGAAGGGGCTTCGTATCTGTATTTCATGGACGACCAGCCCAAGGCGATGGCGTTTGAAAACTACCTCGCCGCCCACCCGGGCGCGATCGATCTCTGGTTCGGCGGCCACACGCACACGAACCCCGACGACAATTTCAACGGACGGACGCACGTCGAACGCAAGTGGGGCGCCAACTTCATCAACTGCTGTGCGCTCACGCGTTACCACGGCGTGGAGCACTCGCGCCCGATGAGCCGCCTGCTCACGTTCACCGAGGGCAGCACGGCGGTGCGCGTGCAGTGTTATCTGCACGACAATTCCCACGCCGCGCAGGGTTGGTATCCAAAAGCCGAGCGCACGATCCGCCTCGGCAAGCCGTTTCGAATGGGGTGACGCCGTCCGGAGCGTTCGCGCCCAACGGACGAGCGGGCCTGGCTTTTTCCGCGAACTTCAGCCTGAGACTCAGGCCGGCTCGGAGAACCGGCCCCACCTCGGAAAGGCCAAGGTGTCACCAGTCGGTTGTGAGGCGCGGTGTCGCGCTCACCGCAGCGCGAGCGGCTGCGAGAAGGCGCCGTTGCCGGCGACGTCCCAGACCGCGAGGCGCACCCAGCGCAGGCCGCGTTCGGCGGGAACCGGCGCGGTGAACGCGCGTTGCCCGAAGGCGCGTGTATCGGAGAGATCGATGCGCTGGCGCACCACCCGCGTGCCGTCACCAGCGACGATTTCGGCGAAGGCAAGGGGGAGCGTCCAGGCGAGCTGCGCGCTGAGGCTCGGGGTGGGGCCGGAGCCGCGCACGACCTTCGTGTCGGAGGCGAGGATTTCACCGGTGGTGACGAAGAACTCGCCGCTCCGCAGGACGTCGAGCACGGGCTGCCAGCCGTCGCCGAAACGCGGGAGGCGGTCGAGCTTGAGGTAGTTCACGTTCATGTGGCCGTAGAGTTCGTAGTGCGGCTCAATCTTGAAAACGTCGACCTCGCCGAGCGCGCGTTTGTCGGCGCCCCAGTTGTTCATGTCGTCGAGGAGATCGAGCACCCGCCAGCCAAGGGTGTCGCGCGAGTAGTCGGCGGGCATCGCCTTCCACGCGGCGCCGAGATAATTCGGCGATTTGAAAAACGCCGTGTCGCGGTAGGCGTCCGGGTAGCCAATGGTGCTCTTGATGCGGGCGTGGGCGGCCCACATCAGGCCGCGTTCGCGTTGCATGAGCTCGAGCACATCGGCGGGGCTGCCGACGTGATAGATCGTCTCACCGGCGGGCGTGGTCTCGACGAAGGGTTTTTCGGCGGGACGATTGAGCACCCACAGCACGGGCTTGGGAAAGAAGCTGATCCAATGGCCGCCGAGGTGGACGTTGGGTTCCTCGCCGGGCAGGAGGAGAAATTTGTCGTCGGAAAGGCGCGCGCACTCGGTGTGCATGAGCCGGAGCTGCGCGAGTCGCTCAGCGGTGGCGAGTTTCGGCGTCTGGCCGTTGTGGAATTCCGCGAGGTGCACGAGATCGACGCCGGCGGCGCGAAACGCCCGCACGAATCCGGGTTGGCGCAAATCGGCGGGCAGCGCGTCGGAGGCCGCGGCCTTGCGGCGCTGCAGCAGATCGAGCGTGTGCTCGACGTGGTAATGGCTGGTGAAAACCTTGTAGCCGGGCAGGGGAGCGAAGCGGTCGTCGTTCGTGTAGCGGGCGACAGCGGAGATTTCGGCCGCGCTGTTGCCGACGCCGAAGCGGAAGAAGATCGGCAGGCGTTGCTCGGTGCCGGGCGGGGCGTTGACCCAGGGAACGTAGCGGTTGTCGCCGGCGGGAGGCTGTCGCACGCCGATGCCGTCACCGGGAATAGTATGTTCATAGTGGCGGCCGATCCAGTTGAAGCCGAAGTTGTCCGCAAAATCCAAGGGGTACAGGTAACGATGCGGCGGCGGAAAAACCGTCACGTTGCCGCCGGGGAGTTCCATCACGGCGGTGCGATAACGGGCGGCGCGCACGCTGGCCGGCGTATCGGCGGGAGCGGTGTGCGGCCCATCCCGCGGGTCGAGCCACGTGTAGCGGCTCGCGCGGCCGGTGGGGATCACGAGGCCGGCGTCGTAGAGAAGCGCGCGGCTTTCCAGGGTGGTGCTGAGCACGGCTTCGGCCTGCACGAGCGCGCTGCCGGCGAAGAACGTGAGTTCGAAGCGGCCGGAAAACGGGCCGGCGACGAGCCCCTCGATCGCGACGCGGGCGCGGGTGGCGGTGGACGTGGCGCGCACCGAGGCGGGCGTGAGTTTGGCGGGGAAGCGTTGCGAGGGGCGCGTGTGGACCTTGTCGAAAAAAACCATCCAGCCGTTACGGACGAGATTGCGTTCGCCGACGGTCAGGATGGTGAGCGGGGTGAGATTCTCGGCAATGGTCGTGCGCGGCGTATCCGGTCCAGCCTGCCATGCGATCCGCTCAAGCAGCGGTTTGTCGCGGGCCAGGTTGAGTGTGACCGAGGCGCGCGGGCCGGATGCGGACGTGGAGGCTGGCCAGTCGACGGTCACGAGATCGGTGGCGACGTCGCGGGTGACGCGTAGCTCGCTGTCGGGTGCGAGGCCGGTGAGGTCGACGGGCACCGCGGCGAGGGAGGCGAGGGGTGAGGCGCAGGCGAGGAGGAAGAAACGGACGGGGTTCATGGCGCGGGGGAATCGCGGGAAGTCATGCCCGCTCCGCGAGCGGCACGGAAGCATGATTTCACGCGGTCGGCGGGAATGGCGCGACGCATCTTCCGGCAGACGCTGGTCCAGCCGATGGAGTGCGGGTGCCCTCACCCGCCACTCGACGGAACGCGTGGTTCCACCTTCGCCACGGCTTCGGCGGACACGGAGGGCGCCGCGCCCCGATCAATCCGCTGTCGTCCGTGGGATGCGCGATCGCCGCTGCGGCCGCATCAATTGAGTTGTGCCGCGCGGGCCAACCCGATTGACCGGTGTTTGCAGGGGTGCCCGCACAACCGGTCCCTGTGTTTGCTTCCAACACCCTGAAAACTATGAATACTCGTTCCCCGGGTACGGTCCGCGCTTTGCGCGTGCCCGTTTCCCACCTGACACTGACATCGATGTTAATGCGTGGCGTCGCTGCGGCGACGCTCACCGTGGCGGTGCTCACCAGCACCTCCGTAATCGTAAAGGCTCAAACCAATGCCGACGGAGCCATCGTGGGCAAAGTCTCTGGCGACACGAAGGGTTCGCTCACGGTTGAGAGTCTCTCGACCGGCCTAACACGAACCGCGACCGTCGCGTCCGACGGCTCGTATCGCATGGGTTCGCTCCCGCCTGGCCGTTACAAGGTGACGTTTGCGCCAGCCTCCGGGGCGGCGTCGGTGCAGGAGGTTGACGTCAATGTCGGTTCGAGCACGGCGGCGGATTTCGGCGGATCCGTCACGAAGCTGGAGAAATTCGTCGTCACCGGCGGCCTCATCAGCCCGATCGATTTCAACAAGACGGAGTCGTCCACGCAGTTCACCGCTGCGCTCGTCCGGGAGCTGCCCATCGGCCGCAACACCACCGCGGTCGCGCTGCTCACGCCGGGCACCACCCAGGGTGACGCCTCGTTCGGGCTCGTGTCGTTCAGCGGCTCCTCCGTCGCCGAGAACGCCTACTACGTGAACGGTTTTAACATCAGCAATTTTCGCAACGGCCTCTCGCCCAGCTCGGTGCCGTTCGAGTTCTATGAACAGCTCGAGATCAAGAATGAGGCCTACACCGCCGACTATGGGCGATCCACGGGCGGTGTCATCAACGGCACCACCAAGAGCGGCACCAACCAGTTCAAGGCCGGCGTGAACGTTTTCGTCAGTCCCGACCGCCTCTCGTGGAAAAACGCGGACGTCAACTACCGAGACTCCGCCGGCGCCACGCAGGTGTATCGCTACACCGGTCACAGCTGGGCCCAGTCGGCCGACGCCAACGTTTACGCCAGCGGCCCCATCGTGAAGAACAAGCTGTTCTACTACGGCCTTTATCAACTGCGCGACTCGCGCAGCAAGAGCGCCGGCTCCACCACCTACGGCGAAAGCCGCAACGACTCGCCTTTCTGGGGCGGCAAGATCGATTTCTATCCCTTCAAGGGCCACCACCTCGAGTTCACCGGTTTTTCCGACACGCAGAAGAGCGTCTCGGACACCTACGGTTTCACTTTTGCGACCAAGACCAAGGGCGCGCTCCAGAACACCGTCACCTCCAACTCCGGCGGCACCAACCGCGTCTATCGCTACACGGGCAATCTCGCCGAGGGCCTGACGTTCACGGGGCTCTTCGGCCGCAATAAGTTTAACCGCACCTCCTCCAGCATCGTCGATGACAAGCCCCTCATCGTCGATGCGCGCGTCGGCGCCCCGACGGTCACTCGGTCGGGCAACGGCTCCCTGATCACCACCGGCCTGGATCAGCGCGAGGCGCTCCGCGCAGATCTCGAGTATGCGTTCAGCTTCCGTGGCACACACCGTCTGCGCGGCGGGTTCGACCGCGAGTCCAACACCGAGAACAATCTCCAGGCGTACTCCGGCGGCATCAGTTGGCGCTACGTCAGCACCATCCCCGGCTACACCCTTCCGGCCGGCGGCTACGGCGTGCGTGAGCGCTTTTACCGAAACGGTGGCGCCTTCAACGTGAAGAACAACGCCTATTACCTCGAGAACAACTGGACGCTCCCCGGCGAGCGCCTCCTTCTCCGGTTCGGCCTGCGCGACGAAGGCTTCGAGAATTTCAACGGCCGCAAGGAATCCATCATCCAGATCGCCCACCAATGGGCACCGCGTTTCGGCGCCTCCTACGATCTCAATGGCGACCGCCGCACCAAGCTCTTCGCCAACTACGGCCGCTATATGCTGCCCATCGCCGCGAACACCAACTACCGCCTCGCCGGTGGCGAACTCTACACGCAGGATTACTACCTGGTGAACTCGATCGGCTCCGATTTTGTGCCGAGCAAGGGCGCCAAGGTCGGCACCAGCACCGTGTTCTCCGACGGCTCCGTGCCCGACCCTGCGACCGTCGTCGACCAAAACGTCAAGTCGATGTATCAGGACGAGTTCGTGCTCGGCGTGCAGCGTTCGCTCAATAAATCGTGGAACGTCGGCCTCAAGGGCATCTACCGCAACCTCGCCACCTCCATCGACGACGCCATCATGGACTACGGCCTCGCCGCCTGGGCCCGGAAGAACAACATGACGCTCCGTCCCGGCGCGCATGCCTACGTGCTCGGCAACCCCGGGCGGCCCTTCAAGTTCAAGTTCGACGTCAATGGCGACGGCCGAATGGAAGACATCACCCTCAGCGCCGCCGACGTCGGCCTGCCCGCCGCCATCCGCAAATACTACGCCATCGAACTCAGCGCCTAGCGCGTGTGGGACAACAAGTGGCGCGCCCAATTCTCCTACACCTGGTCGCACAGCTACGGCAACAGCGAGGGCCTCGTGAGGTCCGACAACGGCCAGAGCGATGCCGGGCTGACCTCCACCTTCGACTCGGTGGGCCTCATGGATGGCTCCTACGGCAACCTCCCCAACGACCGGCGCCACCATTTCAAGGCCTTCGGCGCCTACGCCGTCACGCGCGAACTCTCGGTCGGCCTCAACCTCCGCTACGGCTCGGGTCGCCCGAAAAACATTTTCAGCTACCATCCCACCGAGGTCATCGCGCAGGGCTACGGGGCGGAGTCGTTCTACACGCCCACCGGCCAGCTTGTCCCGCGCGGCAGCCTCGGCTTCACGAAATGGGTTTTCTACAACGACCTCAGCGGCACCTGGCGCCCAAAGTGGGGCCGCGAAAAACTCGGCTTCAATGTGAGCATCACCAACGTGATGAACTTCCACACCACCACCGAGATCAACGAGCAGGCCACCGGCAGCGGCCAGACGCCCACCGGCGCCTACGGCCTGCCGGCGGCGCTCCAAACCCCGCGCAACGTGCGGCTGAGCGTGAGCTACGATTACTGAGCGCCGCACCTGACGCGCGTATGCCCAGCGACGGCCGGGGACGTTTTCCCCGGCCGTTTTCTTCGCTCCGCAGGCCGGTGATGAGGGCGCATCTCTGTTTCTTGCTCATCGCGAAGTGCCGCTGGTGGGCCGGGCGCTCCGCGCGCGGCTGGGCGGGCCTCGTGCCCGCTCTCGATCCGTCGCCCCCGGAGCGGTCGGCCCACCTCTGACCGCATTTGCAGAAAACTGAGATGCGCCCGGGTGGGCGTCGGGCACTTTGAAGCTGGAACCGGACGGGTGAATTCCGAATTGTGTCCGCGCCCCTCAACCAATCCCCACGCTCGTTTCTCCCCGTTTTTGGTCGGTCCCCATTTCCCATGAAAACACGCACTCCCTCGCTCGTGCTGCTCGCCTCGGTGGCGATCGCATTAAAGTCAGTTCTCGCCGCCGACTTCAAACCGGAGCCCGGTTTCGTCTCGCTCTTCAACGGCAGGGATCTCTCCGGCTGGTGCTACTCGGCCACGGAGAAATTCGATGGCAAGATCGCCGCGTCCGACGGGCGTTTTTCCGCGAAGGACGGCGTGTTTATCGTGCACCCCAAGGATCCGCGCCTGGCCCAGAAGATCTGGACGACCCGCGAGTTTCCGCAGGACTTCGTGCTCAGGCTCGAATTTCGCGCCGCGGTGAACGCCGACAGCGGCATCTTCATCCGCAAGTCGCAGCTGCAGTGCCGCAACTACCTCGTCGCCGGACCGGATGCCTACAAGTCATTGAAAAAATACCGGCCGCAGGACTGGAATGAGATCGAAATCGTGGTGAAGAACGGCGTCGCGCGCTGCACGTGCAACGGCGAACTGCTGACCGACTCGCTCAAGGTGCCGGAGACCGGGCCGATCGGGCTCGAAGCCGATCGCGGGCTGATGGAGTACCGGCGGATCCGGCTCAAGGAGCTGTGAGGCGGCCAATCCCCGCGCAGTCTTGGCCAACGGATGCGATGCGCCCGGTGCGGGGTCCGGTACACTGGCAGCATGAACCTCCCCCTAACGTTCAACATCGCCCAGTATCCCCCGTCGGTGCGTCGTTTCATGGGAATTGCCTGGGTCGTCATCGCAATAAAGTGTGTGGTCATCTGGTGGGCCATGGTCCACTGGCACGTGCCACTGCACCCAATGTGGATTGTCGGACCCACTCTCGTCTTTGCGTCGCTCGCCTCGGTGTTGTGGGTGACGCATCGGCCGGACTGACGAGGGGCGCGCCGGGTCGGGAGGGCAAAGGAATGGGTGGCAGCGGGATAAATTCCATGGCATTTCTATTCCCCTGCCACCCATTCCTCTGCCAAAAGTCCGCGATCGCTGCGCAATCCGCTACGGTGTCGCTCGCGCCGTCCGGAAAGGACTTAAGCGCCATTTGATGGTGGCAACCGCGCTCCATCAGCGGATGATCGCCAACTGATCATTGCTCCGGCTCTGACCGTCCGGGCGAAAACACGCTCGCGGTGGACGGACGATAGTTTGAGGGTGACGGCGCTTTCCCTCCCTCATGAAACACCGTCCTTCGGGCTGTCGCCTTCTTCTTGTCCTCGTCACGCTCGCCTCTGTCGGCTGGGCCGCCGCGCCGGAAATTGTCATCACGACCCCGATGCCCGCGCCCGGCTGGGCGAAACTCGAACGGCAGTTGCTGGCGGAGCAGGTGCCGGCGTGCCGCGAGTTTTTCCAGAAATACTTCGATGCCCGCGGCTATTTGCAGTGCTTCGTGCGCTGGGGCGCGAACGACGGGCCGGATGACGCGTTCGAGAATTTCAACGGCTGGCCGGAATTGCACGCCCTCGGAGCGGACGACGAGATCCTGCGCCTCTACCAGCGGGGACACGAAGGGATGCTCCGCCAGTACACGGAAGCGCGGACGGTCGAGACACCGATTGCGCGGGAGGGGATGTATCACCGGGAGTTCATCGTGCAGTCCGACTGGATGCACCACGGCGAGGGCTTGCAGCTGTTCAACCGGATGGGCCTTTCGTTGGGCGCGGGCGATACCCTCTACGCGCACCGCGCGCGGCGGTTCGCGGGATTCTATCTGGGCGAAGATCCCGCGGCGCCGAACTACGACCCGCGGCTGAAGTTGATCCGCAGCATGCAGAACGGCAGCCGCGGGCCGATGCTGCGCCAGGCGACCGCGCTCGACTGGGTCGGCGATTCGTTCGACGTGAGCCAGTTTGTGGCCCAGCACGGGGAGCGGACTTATGCGGAGTTCCTCGCGCACTACGAGGAATACTCCGATGTCGCCGGAGATCATTTCCTCAACCTCGGCGCGACCGTGTTGCCGACGCTGGCGTTTTTAATCGCGAACGAATCCAAGTACCAACAATGGCTGGTCGATTACATGGGCGCGTGGCTCGAGCGGATGCGGCGGAACGGCGGCGTCATCCCCAGTTTTGTCGATCTCGACGGCACGATCGGCGGACCGGAAAACAAATGGTGGGGCAACGCCTATGGCTGGGGCTTCAGCCCCGTGAATCCCGTCACCGGCCGGCGCGAAAACCGCAATCGGATCCCGCGGGCGATGGTGGGCTTCAGCAACGCGGTGTTGCTGACGGGCGATCTGAAGTACGCCGATGCCTGGCGCACGATGATAAACGCCGTGAACGCCCACGCGCGGATCGTCGACGGTCGAAAACAGTATCCCACGATGCACGGTGCGCAGGGTTGGTATGGTTGGCAGGGTGAGCCGTGGAACATCGGCGCGCTGGATCTCTGGTACCTGTCGATGCGGGCGGAGGATCGCGCGCGCCTCGGCGAGAACGCCTGGGTCGCGTATTTGCAGGGCGGTGACGTCGATTATCCAGAAACCGCCTTGCGGCGTGACCTCGCCAGTGTCGCGCAGAAGACCGCGCGGTTCCGCGCCGACGCGACTCCGCCGGAGCGGCGGCTGGCCGACAACATGCTCGGCAACAATCCCGCCTCGATCACCGCGCTCACGCATCTGATGCAGGGCGGGCTGATCCCCGGACGTGACGGCGGAATCCTCTTTTCGCGGCTGCGTTATTTCGATCCGGAGAAGCGGCGGGCGGGGGTGCCGCCCGACGTGGCGGCGCTCGTTTCCGGGCTGACGGATCGGACCACGGTGGTGACGCTGGTCAATGTCAGTACGTCCGAGACACGCACGGTGGTCGTGCAGGGCGGGGCGTTTGGCGAACATCAGATCGAATCGGCGGAGGTCGGGGGCGCCCAGCAGGCGATCGGCGCCGGCAATTTCAGCGTGAAGCTGGCGCCCGGCAGTGGGGCGAAACTGACTCTGACGATGAAACGGTATGCCAATGTCCCGAGCCTGAGGTTGCCATGGGAGCGGCGTTAATTTTCCCCATGCCCGCCCGCTGCCGCCGTTTCCCGGTGATTGGAGGTGGAGCCGGCCGCGCCGAGCGCATCCACGGATCGACGGTTAACGGTGACGTGGCGGAGGGCGCTGCTTTGTCGGCGCCGAACCGCCCGCCCAACAATGCGGCCGCGATGACATCTCTTCCATGCACCCGGCGAAAATTTCTCGGTCACTCGCTCGCCGCCGTGGCGGGAGTTCCGTTCCTGGCCCGGGGTGCCGCGACCGCCGGCTTTGAAATTGGTCTCGTGGCGGATGCGCAGTATGCCGACGTCGACGACAAGGGCACGCGTTTCTACCGGAAATCCCTTGGGAAGCTAGCGGCGGCGGTGGACCATTTCAACGGCCGCGAACTCGCGTTTTGCGTTCACCTCGGCGACCTCATCGATCGCGAGTGGAAGAGTTTCGACGAAGTCACGCGGCCGCTCGCGGGCAGCCGGCACCGCTGGCATCAGCTGCTCGGCAACCATGATTTCGAGGTGCTCGATGCGCGCAAGCCGGAGGTGCCGCGGCGCCTGGGCATGGCGTGGCGCCACGGATCGTTTGAGCAGGATGGCTTTTGTTTCGCGGTGCTGGATACCAACGACGTCAGCACCTATGGGCATCGCGAGGGGACGCCGGAAAACGTGGCGGCGGCGACCGAGCTGGCGCGTCTGACGGCGGCGAAGGTTCGCCAGGCGAAGTCTTGGAATGGCGGTCTCGGTGCGGCGCAACTGGCCTGGCTTGATCGGATCTGTGCCGCGGCGCGCACTGCGGGAAGGAAGGTCATCGTGCTCGCGCATCACCCCGTCTTTCCGGACAACGAACACAATCTCTGGAATGCGGACGCGGTGCTCGCGTTGCTTGACCGGCACCCGCACGTGGTGGCCTGGCTCAACGGTCACAATCACGCGGGGGCGTTCGGTGAGCGCAACGGCGTGCCGCATGTGACGATGCGCGGCATGGTCGAGACTGCGGATACGACCGCCTTCGCCACGGCGCGCGTGCTGGCGGACCGCATCGTGCTCACCGGCCACGGTCGTGAGCCCTCGCGGGAACTGCGGTTCAAACCGGTGTAGGGCGTTTTTCGTGCAGACGCCGCCGTGCGGGGGTCACCATCCCTTGGCTGGTTCCCGAGCGTCGTCGCGCACGCGTTTTCATTCGCTCTGGGTCCGACACCCCGAAGCTTGCTCCGGCTTGGTTGGCGTAGCCGCGAGCGTGAGCGAGTGGACGAGCAACCACTCGCTTACGCTCGCAGCTACCAGAACCGGAAATCGTGGGGAGACCATGATGAGTGGTTTGGTCAAATGCCCCGGAGCTTGCTCCGGGGATTCTTACTCGCGACAATTCGGGTCAATTCGTGGTTAAACTGAATTGGTCCGGCTTGGCCCGAAAAATTCCTAACGCGTCAACCGCAACCGAAGGAATCAAACCGCTGGTCACAGAGGTCACTGAGGCCCGGCAGGAGGTCACAGAGAATACCAGCGGAAAAGAACGTTCGCTCCTCCGCTCTGTGGCCTCTCTTTTCCCTCCGTGATCTCGGTGGCAAAAAATCGTCTCAACCAGGATCGAAATGGATCAATGGTAGCCCACGCGTTGAGCACCGAAAACCCGCGGCGAGCCTTCCGCAACGGCATTTGCGGGCTCGGGCGCTACTTCACCGCCGCCCAGACGCGCTGGACGTCATCGTTGTCCTCGAGCGCCTGGAGAAATTCGCCGACCTCAGCGCGCTGGGCATCGTCCAGTTCCGGAAAGGTCTTCGCGACATAGCCGAGTTCGGCCGTCGTGACTGACCAGCCGTTTTGCTTCAGCCAGGTCGCGACCGCGTGCACGGCGGTGCGGCCGGTCAGGAAACGCGCGCCGGCATGGCCCTCGGGAATGTCATCGTTCTGCGCGTGGGTCACGATCTCGAATTCATCGGCGCCCGCCTCGATCGCCGCCGCTTCGACATCCGATCCGGGATCGGGGTGATGGGCTTCGACGATGCCGGGATGATCGAACAGGAATTTGTTGCTGCCCGCCCCGCCCATCACGCCTTTCTTGAAGAGCACGCGGAGATCACTCGAGCTGCGATTGTGGTTGTCGGTCATCACCTCGACGATCACCGGCACCTTGTGCGGCGCGTAACCCTCGTACACGACATGTTCGAGGGCGGCGCCGTCGGTCCCGCCTCCGGCGCCCTTGACGGTCGCGCGCAGGATGACGTCGCGGGTGACGCTGGCTTTCTTCGCCTTTTCGACGGCGGCGAAAAGCCGGGCGTTGGCGTCGAGGTCGCCTCCGCCCAATTTTGCGGCGACGGTGATTTCCTTGACGAGTTTTTGGACAACCTGACCCTTCCTCAGGTTGACGATTGCGCGCTTAGCGTGGAGCCATTGACGTCCCATGCGCGAGAGATGGGGAACCCGACTCGACTCGGCAACGCCGAAGTGCGGCTAACTATTGCAGTCGCCGCTGTAGCAGAGGTAGCACAGCAGCAGGACCAACACCGAGAATATCGCGACCAGGATCATGAAACCAGTCTGTAAGGGAAAAGCATCTGAGGCGTAACCGCCACTAACCAAGCGGCACGAGCCGTGGTAGCCAGCCCATTCTTCAGGATTTATCTTCCGGCCCGGGGGAGATTTTTTTGAACGATTGGGCGGGGAATTTGATTTCGCCTTGCCTCGGGCGCCGTCCGGAACAGGCATCGTCCGACCGTGTTGCGCCCGTTGCCTACCATCGTCCATCTCGACGCCGACGCGTTTTTCGTCTCGTGCGAACTGGCGTTGCGGCCCGATCTGCGCGGCACGAAATGCGCGGTGGGCGGGCGGGAACGCGGCATCATTTCGTCGGCGAGCTATGAGGCGCGGGCGTGCGGGGTCTACACGCCGATGCCGAGCCAGCGGGCGCTGCAGGTTTGCCCCGATCTGGTGCTGCTGCCGCACACCGCGGGCCTGTATGGCCGGGTGTCGGGGCGGATGTTTGATTTGTGCGAGACGCTGACCCCGCTGGTGCAGCGCAACTCGATCGACGAGGGTTACCTTGATCTCGGGCCCGGTGGATTGGCGACGGACGCCGAGTTGACGGCGCGGGTGCGGGGCTTGCAGGCGAGGATTTGGGACGAATTGCAGGTGCCGGTGTCATTTGGTCTGGCGACCAATAAGTTGGTGGCGCAGATCGCGTCGAAGCTCCGCAAGCCGCGCGGTTTCGTCGTGGTGCCGCCGGGAACGGAGGCGGCCTTCCTCGCGCCGCTGGCCGTGGGCAAGCTGCCGGGCATCGGGGCGAAGACCGAGGCGGCGCTCGCCGGCGCTCACGGCATCCGGCTCGTCCGCGATCTGCTGGCGCGGACGGAGAGCGAGTTGGAAGTGATCTTTGGCCGCGGGTGGCGGGAGATTCGCGCGATGGCCCGGGGCGAGGACGAGCGACCGGTGGAGACCGGGGACGACGACGCCAAGAGCTACTCGCAACAGGAAACCTTTGGCCGGGACCTCGGCGAGTTCGCGGAGATCGAGCGGGTGGTGAAGGGCATGATCGACGAGTTGCTTCCCAAGATCCGCGCGGACCGCAAGCGGGTGCGCACGATGACCTTGAAGGTGCGTTATCCGGATTTTTCGCAGGAAACGCACGGGCGCAGCCTCGCGGCGGCGACGGATTTGGAAACGGCATTTTATCCGCTGGTGGAACCGCTGCTGCGGGCGGCCTGGAAACAGCGCCGGCCCCTCCGGTTGGTGAGCGTGCGGTTTTCCACGGTCGAGGAAAGTGCCGGGCAGTTGGAGATGTTCGCGGAATCGGATGAAAAGCGCCGCCGGCTCGCGGGCGTGATCGACCGTCTGAACCAGACGGGCCGCAATCTCGCGGTGCGGCACGGTCACCAGCTTGCCAAACCGCGCGAAGACCCCTAAGTCTCCCCGCTGCATCCATGCCCATCTACGAGTATTACTCTCCGGACAATCACACGATCTACCAATTTTACGCCAAAACCCTGGCGCAGGGCCAGCGTCTGCCCCGCTGCCCGGACGATCCGAAATTCAAGCTGAGGAAGCTGGTTTCGGGCTTTGCGATCACCAGTGGCGGGACGAAGGATGAGTCGGCCGAGCAGAAACCCGCGGCGGCCTCCGCCGATCCCGCCGAGGACGCGCGGATGGAGGCGGCGATGGGCGCGATGGAAAGCGAGTTTTCGAATGTCGACGAGAATGACCCCAAGGCGATGGCGCGGATGATGCGACGCATGTCGGATCTCACGGGGGAGAAGATCGACGGCGAGATGGAGGAAGTGGTGCGCAAGCTGGAGGAGGGAGCGGATCCTGATTCGCTGGAGGAGCAACTGGGGGGCGACGATCCCGCCGGCGGCGGCCCGGACGATCCCTACGGTGAAGGCATGGGCCTGGGCGGGCCGGGAGGTCCCGGCGCGGCGCCGGATCCAAAGGAGCCGCGTCATCGCTTCAAAGTGCGCCGCACCGCGCCGCGGCGTGACCCCAAGCTGTACGACTACGAATGACCGGGCGCGTTACCGGAGCCATGCGGGCGGAGCGTATCTTCCCGAGCAATACGAAATCGCGGCTGGTGGAACCCGGGGTCCGGGTCGGCTTGGGAATTGTCGCCCGCCATCCCGCCCGCTGGGGACCGCAGGCGCCACCGCGAATTGAACCATGACGGTTTTTAGAATCATGCACTCACCCGAACTCCTTGCCCGGATCGCCGCGGCCAAAGCCGCGGTGCTCGCCCAGACAGAGCTCCTCCACCGGGAGTTTGGCCGCGCGGAGAGCAAATGGAAGTACGACGGCTCGCGGGTGACGGCGGTCGACGTGGCCATCTCCGAAAATATTTTCCAGGAACTGCGCGGGCAGTTCCCCGCGGATCAATACCTCAGCGAGGAACTGGCGGAAACGGACTCGCCCATCGCGGTGACGGCGCGGTTTGCGTGGGTGTTGGATCCGATTGATGGCACGAACAACTTTGCGATCGGCCTCTGCCATTGCGCCATCTCGCTGGCCCTGTGCGAGCACGGGGAGCCCGTCTACGGGGTGGTCTACGATCTGAGCCGGCGCGCGATGATCCACGGGGGCCCGGGCTGCGGGGTCTGGGACGGAGAGCGGGCGACGCGGGTGAGCACGGCGCCGGTGACGCGCGAGACGCTGATCGGCTTTCACAGTCCCGCCGAGAAAGCGCTGGTGCCGCTGGCCACGGGTGTGCTCTCCCAGTTCAAGATTCGCGGGCTCGGCTCCGCGACGCTGCACCTGGCCTACGTCGCGACCGGGATGCTGGACGGGTGCGTGGACTACAACGTGAAGATCTGGGACCTCGCCGCCGCCATCGCGCTGGTGCGCGCGGCCGGCGGGGAGGTGTGTTTTCTCAACGGTGAGCAACTCCCGATCCGCCGGTTCGATTTGAAGATGAAGCGGATCAGGTACGTGGCTGGCAGCCCGGCGATGTGCGCCCGGTTGCGCGAGTTGCTGCGGGAGTAGCGCGGATCGGAAGGTGCCGGCGGCCCGCGGGCGGTCGCGCCGCAGATTCCAAACCGGAGGGCTACGCCACGTGCATCGCAATCAACGCCGCGCGGGCCGCGGCCTCCTCGGCCGACTTTTTCGACGGGCCCCGCCCGGTGCCGAGCTGGCGGTCAAGCAAGAAGACGGCGACCTCGTATTCGCGGGCGTGATCCTCGCCGCCCACGCGCACGACTTCGTAGCGGACCGCTTTGTTGCCGTGCAGCGGCTGGATGAGTTCCTGCAGGCGGCCCTTGGGATTTTCGAAATCATCGGCGGAGGCGAGCCGTTCGCCCAGCGGGCCGTAAATCCGGAGCACGACCCGGCGGGTCTCGTCCAACTGACCGTCGAGAAAGAGTGCGCCGACCAGCGCCTCAAACGCATCCTCGAGGGCTGCGGCGCGGGCCCGGCCACCGGAGGCTTCCTCGCCGGCACCGAGCTGCAGCGCAAGATCCAGCCCGATTTCGCGGGCCAGGCCGGCGAGGAACGGGCCATTGGCCAGCGTCGCGCGGCGTTTGCTCAGCAGGCCCTCGCGATCGCCCGGGAAGAGGCCATACAACGCCTCCGCGAGGATGAGTTGCAGGACGGCGTCGCCGAGATACTCGAGCCGCTGGTTGCTCTCGGTGAGATCGGGCCGTTCCGGCAGCAGCGACGGATGGGTGAGGGCGCGTTCGACCAGCGACCGGTCGCGGAACGCGTGGTCGATGCGGGTCTCGAGCCGGTTGAGAGCCTCGGTGTTCACGAGCTGGCGCTGGCATAGCGGCGCAGGCCGCGGTGAAAGACAAACACGGCGAGCGCAAACCAGCCGACGGCCAGCGCGAGAATCCACAGTGCCCAGTGCAGTTCGAAACCATGCAGGAGCACGCGGGCGGGGGCGTTGCTGACGACGACGACGGGCAGCAGCCAGACAAACAGGACATTCGTCACGCCTTTGAACGCCTCGCGCGGCAGGCGCGAAAATTCCGCCAGGGTAAAGTATCCGCCCTCGATCCCCTGCGCACTCGTCAGCCAGAACACCCCCGAAACCGACAGAATCAGGATGCTATAGTGAATCACCAGCCCGCAGCCCACCAGGACGGCGTAAAGCGCGACGTCCCAGAATCCCGGATGCAATCCGAGCTGCCGGGCGGAATAGGCGACGACGCCGGCCGCCACGATGGAGTTGAGCAGACCGTCGGGGTCGAGTTTGCGGGTGGTGGCCATGAACATCACATTGCCGGGTTGTGCCAGGAAGAAGTCGAAATTGCCGGTGCGCACGTTGCGGCCCAGATCAAAAATACTGCTCCAGAAAAACCCCATCAGGAAGCGCTGAATTAGCAGCGAGGTGCCGACCAGCAGCATCATCTCGTATTTGTTCCAGCCGGCGATCGTGCTGGTGTGGCGATAAATGACCGAGATCAACAGCAGGTTGACGCTCATCCAGAAAAACTCGACGAGCGACCACACCAGGAAATCGCCGCGAAACATCAACGTGCGCACGATCGAATACCGCGCACTGGCCAGCCAGACTTTGAGGTAATGGAGCATGGGAATTTGGATTTTCGAATCTCGATTTTCGAGGAAAGCGAATCTCAGGAGCGGGAGGGAGAAGGGTGGTGCGTCGAAAATCGGGAATCCCAAAGCGAAGATAATCTCAGCCGCCGACGGCGGTATGGCGGCGCAGACCGCGCAACCAGAGGATCCGGTTCACCACCAGCAGCACGCCGACCCAGCCCGCCTGGATGATGAGACCCTGCAGGGCCTCGGGCAGGGCGATCCGCCCCGTGATGATCGCGCCCGGGAAATACATCTGGTAGTAGAACGGCAGAAATTGCGCGATGCGGTAGATCCACTCCGGCAGCAAATCCAGCGGAAAAATCTGCCCGCCCAGCACCGACTCGATCGCCATCGAAAGAATCACGAAACCCTGAATCTCGAGGAACCAAAACGTCAGCATGCCGAAGCAGTAGGCGATGCTGAACTGGATGAGCGCCGACATCGCGAGCGCCGGGACGCCGACCGCGAACCGCCAGCCGTCGGTCGGAAACGTGAGGTATTCGTGGATGAAGGGCAACGCGACGAGCAGGGGCAGGAGAATCAAGGCGCCCGAGACCAGCCGCGCCGCCACGAAGATGCTGAACCGATATAGGTAATAATTGATCGGCTTCAGAAGAAACTGATTGATGAGACCGCTGCGGATTTCCTCGCTGATTTGGTAGTCCTCGTTGAAGGCGCTGATGAAGAACTGCAGGACGAGGAGGGTGATGAAGTACGTCAGGGTCTGCCGCAGATCGAAGCCGCCGATTTTTTCCGAGCCCGCAAATGCGGCGCCCCAGAGGATGAACACGACGGCGAGGTGAAAGAGCGAAAAGAAGCCGCGCACGGCAAAGTTCCACCGGTAGACGATGTTGCTCTGCAGCCCGACGAGGAAGGCGTGGCGGTATTTTTCGAAGGCGGCGAGCATCGGATCAGCAGGAGTCAGGGAGTCACGCTTGGTTCACGTATGCTGCACGGAATCAGTGCTTCCAGTCGTCGCCCGGCATGATTCGCTTCATGAACTCATCGAATAACGGCACCGTGAAGGCCGTGTCGCCGTGACTTGGACTCCAGATCATGCCCTTGACGATCAACTGGCTTCGGGTCGGGCCAAGCGACGTGACCTCGCGGTCAAGCCGTTCGGCGATGTCGCCGGAACGATGTGGACCGGCGCCAAGCTCCGCCATGGCCCGCAGATATTTTTTCTCCAGTGGCGTCAGCCGGTCGAAGCGGACGCGGAAAAAACTCTCGTCCAGCGCAGCGATTGCGCTGGTCGTGGCCTGTTCGACATCTTGCAACGTAATGGGGGAGGCGTCCGCCGCATCCCATGCATGCTTGCCCCACTCTTGTAGAAAATAGGGGTAGCCACGTGTCTCCTGGATGATTCGTGCGAGTGCAGCGTCATCCACACTTACCCTTTGGTTTTCCGCCGGCTTCGTGATTGCCACCTGTGCGGCGTCCTTGGGCAGGGGGCCAATCCGCGGAAAATCGAAGAGTCGCTCCGCGTACGACTTGGCGCGACCCATCTTACCGGGCAACTGAGGCAGACCGGCGCCCATGAGCACCACCGGCAGGCTGCGCTGCGCGGTGCGGTGCAACGCCGTGATGAGCGCCGCCAATTGCTCCTCTTCCACGTATTGGAGTTCATCCACGAACAGGGCCAGAGCGGTACCCGCCTTTTTCGCGGCCGCGCCAGTCACCTCCAGCAATGCCTGCAAGTCGTGCTCGAGATCGCCATTGTCCGCCAATCCCGGCTCCGGCTCCAAGTCGAATCCCACCTCGATGTCCTGATACTTCAACTTCAGCGCCTTGGCAAAGCCTGCCAGACCGCGCAATGCTCGTTGGGCAAGATCCTTGGCTTGCTCGTTCCGGGATAGTCTGAGCAACGCTTGCCGAAGCTGCGGGGCCAAAATGGCTGGCAGCGAGCGGCTCTCGGGGGCCTCTACCCGGAGTGTCTGGATGCCTGCCGCCTCCGCATCTTCGCGCAGGCGATCCAGCAACACCGTTTTGCCAACCCCTCGAAGACCGACCATCAAGATGCTCTTGGTTGGGCGTCCAGCCCGCACACGTTCCAGAGCAATCCGAACTGTTTCCCGCAGCTCATCTCGTCCGGCAAGCTCCGGGGGTGGCGTGCCGGCGCCGGGGGCATAGGGGTTGTCGATGGGATCCACCGTGGCGTTTTATGCAGAGTTTACTTCGGTTTACAAGAAACAACTAAACTCACTAACTTCATTCAAACCCCGTGTTATCTCTTCATTTGAAGCCGTTTATCGCTTCATCCCCGGGGTGGTGGAAAACCTTCACTGCAAATTTTGTGACCTATTGCTGTGGATTCGCTTCCCACTGGGAGGTGTTCATTTCAGCCCGAATCGTTCGATGACTTCCTTCGCCAGGCTGCGATAGGCGGTCGAGCCGACGCCATGGGGGTCGTAGGAAAAAATGGGCTTTCCGAAGCTCGGCGCCTCACTGAGGCGAACCGTGCGCGGGATGACGGTCTGAAAGGTCTTGTCGGGCAGGTGTTGCCGGACCTCGTCGACGACCTGTTTCGCGAGATTGGTGCGGGAGTCGAACATCGTCATGACGATGCCGCCCAGTTCGAGGTGATCGTTGATCTGCGCGGTCTTGAACCGTTCGACGTTGCGCAGGATCTGGCCGAGCCCCTCCAGCGCGAGGTATTCGCATTGCAGCGTGATGAGCAGGTAGTCGGCGGTGGCCAGGCTGTTCATCGAGAGCATCCCGAGGGCGGGCGGGCAGTCGATGATGATGGCGCGGTAACCGTTCGATTTGCGGATCGGGTCCAACACCGCGCGCAGGGTTGCGAGGTAATTCTCCCGCTGGGCAATCTCGATCTCCGCGGCGGCGAGGTCCTCCTCGCTGGGGATGAGCGCGAGGTGTTCGTAGGCGGTCGGGACGATCATTTCAAACGCGCTGCCTTCCCCGCGCAGCGGCCCATAGAGGCTCTTGCCGGCGTGCTTTTCGACGCCGACCGCGCTCGTGGCATTCGCCTGGGGATCGAGATCGATCAGCAGCGTGTGGATTTTTTTCTCGGCCAGAGCGGCCGCCAGGTTGACCGCCGTGGTGGTTTTCCCGACGCCGCCCTTTTGGTTGGCAATGGTGAAGACAGTGGTGGGCATGTGGAACGAAGCTGAACGACGTATGCGGAAGACGGGAGGGCCGCAAGCGCGGCGTCAAACGGACTCTGGAGGGCTGGGGTGGATCCCGCTCCAAGGCGGGGTGGCGGGAAGATCCTCTGAGACACAAACCACGGACTGCGCCGGGCGGCGAAGTCGGCTGCGGTCTCCGCCTGGCGTCATTTCCAGGCACGTTTGCCGGGGCGGAAAACCTTTCGCGCAAAAACTGCGGATTCTTCTCTGCAAAGTGCGCAGCGGAAACGCGCCAATTCTCGGATGATGGGGCGTCGCCCAACGCGACTGCCACGTGCCGAAAACTCTCAATGCCCGCCAGGTTGCTTGATCCATGACCACCCGATCAATCGCCACCACCCCGGCCGTTCACGGTGCACCGCGTCGGCCACTGGATCCTTTTTTCTCTCCCCGGACAATTGCAGTCATCGGCGCCAGCGCCAAGCCGGGCAGCGTGGGCCGGGCCTTGCTGGAGAACCTGGCGGATTTTCGCGGCAGTGTCTTCCCCGTGAACCGCCGGCACGCCACCCTGCTCGGCCGGCGGGCTTACCCGGAGATCGGCGCGGTGCCCGAAGCGGTCGATCTCGCGATCATCGCCACGCCCGCTGCGACCGTGCCGGACATTGTACGTGAATGTGTCGCCGCCGGTGTGGCGGGCGCCGTGATCGCCTCCGCCGGGTTCAAGGAGGGTGGCGCGGAAGGCGCGGAACGTGAACGGATGATCGTCACCGCCGCGCGGGGGGCGCTGCGCATCGTGGGGCCGGCCTGCCTCGGGGTGATGGTGCCGCACCGGGGCCTCAACGCCACGTTCGCGCGCGCGATGGCCCGGCCGGGGCGGGTCGCGTTCCTCAGCCAGAGCGGCGCGCTGTGCACGGCGATTCTCGACTGGAGCCTGCGGGAGGGCGTCGGCTTCAGCGCTTTTGTCTCCGTCGGCGGCATGGCGGATGTCGGCTGGGGGGATCTCATTGATCACCTCGGAGACGATCCGTTCACCCAGAGCATCGTGATCTACATGGAATCGATCGGCGATGCGCGGGCGTTTTTGTCCGCTGCGCGCGAGGTCGCGCTTACGAAACCCATCGTGGTGCTCAAGCCCGGGCGCACCGGAGCGGCGGCGCAGGCGGCCGCGTCGCACACCGGGGCGTTGACGGGGACAGATGCCGTGCTCGATGCCGCCTACCGCCGCGCCGGCGTGCTGCGGGTTGGGACCGTGGAGGAACTTTTCGACATGGCGGAGGTACTGGGCAAACAACCGCGGCCCGGCGGGCCGCGCCTCGCTCTGGTGACGAACGCGGGCGGCCCTGCGGCGATTGCCGCCGACAGTCTCGTGCTGGCGGGTGGCCAGCTGGCGCTGCTGGCGCCCGCCACGGTGGCGGCCCTCGAAGGCCTGCTGCCGCCGCAGTGGAGCCGCGGCAATCCCATCGATCTGCTCGGCGATGCGGATGCCGGGCGTTTCGCCGTCGCCGTGGAGTCCGCGGGCCGCGATCCCGGCTGCGACGGCGTGCTGGCGATTCTCACTCCGCAAACCACCACGGACGCCACCGCGGTGGCCGCAAAGTTGAAGCCGTTGGCGAAGCTGGAGCGGGAAAAGCCGCTGCTTGCCTGCTGGATGGGCGGAGCGGCGGTGGAGGCCGGCGAAGCGATTCTGAACGACGCGGGCATCCCGACCTTCAAATACCCCGACCGGGCCGCCCGGGCGTTTGCGCACATGTGGCGCTACAGTGCCAACCTGCAGGCGCTCTATGAAACGCCGACCCTGCTCGATGACGCAAAGGGTGAGGCGGCCACTCACCCGGAGGCCGATGAAATCATGCGGGCCGCGCGGCGCCGGCGCCGGGTGCTGCTGTCAACCCACGAGTCGAAGCGGTTGCTCGCCGCGTACGGAATTCCGACGGTTGAGACGTTGCTCGCGAAGACCGAGGACGAGGCGGCGGCTTGCGCCGACGCGGTCGGATATCCGGTGGTGGTCAAACTGCACTCCGAGACCATCACCCACAAAAGCGCGGTGGGCGGCGTGCGGTTGAATGTGCGCGACGCGAGCGAGGTCCGCCAGGGATGGCGGGCGATCAAGCGGTCCGTGACTGAAGGGAAGGGTGGGGAGCATTTCCTCGGCGTCACCCTTGAGCGCATGATAGCTCCGGAGGGAATTGAGCTCATCCTCGGGAGCAGCGTGGATCCGCAACTGGGTCCGGTGCTGGTGTTCGGCGCGGGGGGGCGGCTGGTGGAGCTGGTGCCGGATCTGGTGATGGGCCTGCCGCCGCTCAACTCCACGCTGGCGGTCCGCCTGATGGAGCAGACGCGGATCTTTGGCGCGCTGCGGGGAGGGCATGGCCTGCCGGCGGCCGATCTGCCGGCGCTCGAGGAAGTCGTCGTGCGTTTCAGCCAGCTCGTGGCGGCGCAGCGCTGGATTCGGGAAATCGAAATCAACCCGTTGTTCGTCTCGGCCGATCACGTCCTGGCGCTGGATGCCCGCATCACCCTGCAGGACCCCGGGCTGCGCGAGGACCAGCTGCCGGTGCCGGCGATCCGGCCGTATCCACAACAGTATGCCACGACGGCGACCTTGCGGGATGGCACCGCCGTCGCGATCCGCCCCATCCGTCCGGAGGACGAACCGATGATGGCGCGTTTTCATGAGACGCTCTCCGATCGCAGCGTCTACTACCGATATTTCCGCGCCGTTTCACTCGAGCAACGCGCCAGTCATGCGCGCCTCGCCCGGCTCTGCTTTGTCGATTACGCGCGCGAGATCGCGCTCGTGACGATTCACGAGGACCCAGCTGTCGGCCGGGCGGAGATTCTTGGCGTGGGCCGGCTGTGCCGGCAGCCGGGGACGAAGGAGGCCGAGTTTGCCGTGGTCGTCTCCGATCGCTGGCAGAGACGCGGTCTGGGCACCCGCCTGCTGACGCGCCTGGTGGAGATCGGGCGAAAAGAGGGCCTCGCCCGGATCACCGGGGCGATCCTGAGTGAAAACGTGGAGATGCGGCACGTGGGCGAGCGCGTGGGCTTCACGGTGCGCCGCAGCCCCGACGGCGAATGCCGGGCGGAGATTCAGCTCTGAACGTCCCCCCGGCCGGAAATCAAGGCGCTTGCAGTGCCGTCAATTTGAAAGGAGAATATCCACCATGCTTGCATCAGCCGAATTGGGGCAGTCGCTCTCACGGCAGAGTTACGAGGCCGAGTTGCCGGCCCTGCGCGCCAAACTCCTGCAGGCGCACCTCGATCTGCGCGGTCGGAAATTTCCCGTGGTGTTGATCGTGTCGGGGGCCGACGGCTCGGGCAAGGGTGAGCTGGTGCACCGGTTGAACGAATGGCTCGATCCCCGCGGGGTCGAGACCCAGGCGTTCTGGGCCACGAGCGAGGAGGAGCGGGAACGGCCGCCGTTCTGGCGTTTCTGGCGGGCGCTACCGGGTCGCGGACGAATCGGGATTTTGTTCGGTTCGTGGTACACCCAGCCGATCATCTCGCGCGTTTGCGGCGAAACGAAACGCGACGAACTCGACTCCGCCCTCGATCGCATCGCGAATTTTGAGCAGATGCTCGTCGCCGACGGCGCGCTGTTCGTCAAACTCTGGCTGCATCTCCCGCGGAAGATCCAAAAGAAACGGCTGCGGAAACTCGAGGATGAGGGGCGCCTCGCGCCGGACGACTGGAAGCACTTCAAACTTTACGACCGCTTCGCCAAAGTCTCCGAGCGGGCCCTGCGACGGACCGACACGGGCGGCGCGCCCTGGCAGGTCATCGAGGCGACCGATCGACGCTTCCGCGAATTCACCGCCGGCACCATCTTGCTCGACGCGCTGCGGGCGAGGCTGGACGCGGGGCCCGCGCCCGCGGTCGGGAAGAGAGCGCCGCCGCCGGCGGCCAAACCGCGGGCCGGGGCGAAGAGCTCAATCCTTGACCACGTCGACCTGACGCCGCGGCTCACGGACGCGGAGTACGCGCGGCAACTCGACAATCAGCAGGCGGCGCTGAGCAAGCTCGCCTGGGCCGCGCACGAGAAGAAACGCTCGATGGTGTTCGTCTTCGAGGGCTGGGACGCCGCGGGCAAGGGCAGCGCGATCCGGCGGGTGACGCAGGCCCTCGATCCGCGGTTGTATCGGGTCGTCGGAATTGCGGCGCCGACCGACGAGGAGCGGGCCCAGCACTATCTCTGGCGTTTCTGGCGCCATCTGCCGCGCGCGGGCTTCACGACCATTTTTGATCGCTCGTGGTATGGGCGGGTGCTGGTGGAACGGGTGGAGGGATTTGCCGGGGTCGGGGAGTGGAGCCGGGCCTATCGCGAGATCAACGAGTTTGAGGAGGAGTTGGTGGAGCACGGGGTGGTCGTGAACAAATTCTGGCTCCAGATCAGCCAGGCGGAGCAATTGCGGCGCTTCAAGGAGCGGCAGACCGTGGCGTACAAGCGCTACAAGATCACCGAGGAAGACTGGCGCAACCGCAAGCAGTGGGACGACTACAAGGGCGCAGTCGATGAGATGGTGGCGCGCTGTGGCACCGAATTCGCGCCGTGGACAATTGTCGCGGCGAACGACAAGAAGTTTGCGCGCATCCAGATTCTGAAGACGATCGTCGACCGTCTCCGCGCGGCGCTGTAGAGCGGCGCGGTCTTGGAGCGCACTCCATGTCCACCCCGGTCAACCCGATCGCCGCCCCCCGGCCGGCCCTGGCGGGAGAATTATGGGGGGGATTTGCGGCCATGCTGGTCGCGCTGCCTTCCGCCATCGCGTACGGCATCGCCGTGTTTGGGACGGTGGGAGCCGACTACGTGGGGCACGGCGTGCGCGCCGGCATTTTGGGGGCGGCGGCCATCGGCCTGGCGGCTCCGCTGCTCGGGGGTGCGCCCCGGCTTATTTCCGCGCCCTGCGCGCCGGCGGCCGCGGTCCTCGCCGCACTGGCGGCGGAGTTGCTGGCGGGCCAGCGGGAAGCGGGCGGGGCGGTGCTGCCGGAAAAGGTGGTCGTGCTGCTGGTCCTTGTCGCGCTGCTGGCCGGCCTGATGCAGCTGGCCTTTGGGAGCCTGGGGGTGGGACGCCTGATCAAGTTCATTCCCTATCCGGTCGTCACCGGGTATCTGAGCGGCGTCGGAGTCCTGATTTTTGTCAGCCAGGTGCCGAAGTTCCTCGGTCTGCCAGCGGGCGTGTCCACGTGGTCCGGCCTGTGTTCGCCCGAGCAGTGGCAGGGGAACGCGCTGGTCGTCGGTCTGGTGACGATTGCCGGTGTCGTGCTGGCGCGACGGGTCACCCGCCGGGTGCCGGCGCCGATCATCGGCCTGGCTGCCGGCGCGGCAGCGTACTTTTTGCTCGCCCGGTTTCAGCCCGCGCTGCGGCAGCTTGAGCCCAATCATCTCGTCATCGGCCCGGTCGTGGAAGGCGCCGTCGCGATCGGATCCGCGGTGACCGCCCATTGGTCCGCCTTCGCCGGGCTGCGGCTCTCCGACGTGGTGGCGATGTGGATGCCGGCCTTCACCCTCGCCGTGCTGCTTTCCGTCGACACCTTGAAGACCTGCGTCGTGCTCGATGCGCTGACGCGTACGCGGCATCGCTCCAATCGCGAACTCATCGGGCAGGGGGCGGGCAATGTTCTTTCGGCGTTGGTGGGCGGAATGCCCGGGGCGGGCACGATGGGGGCAACGCTGGTGAACTCGGAGAGTGGCGGGCGCACGCGACTCTCCGGGGTGGCGGAGGGGGCGTTTGTCGTCCTGGCGTTTCTCGTGTTGGGGCGCTGGATTGCCTGGGTGCCGGTGTCGGCACTGGCCGGGCTCCTGATGGTCGTCGCCTTCCGCATGGTGGCCTGGCGGGATTTCTCGCTGCTGCGGCAGAGGTCCACCCTGTTCGATTTTGGGGTGATTGCCGCGGTGGTCGTCGTGGCGGTGACGATTAACCTGATGGCGGCGGCCGGGGCGGGCCTGGGGCTCGCCATCTTGCTCTTCATTCGGGAGCAGATCCAAAGTTCCGTGATCCGGCGGAAGATCACCGGTGACCGCCGCTCGTCGCGGCAGCACCGGCTGCCGCCGGAACAGGCCATCCTCGAACGCTGCGGAGGCCAGACGACCATCTGCGAACTGCAGGGCAGCCTGTTCTTCGGCACGACGGACCAGTTGTTCACGGAACTCGAGTCCGACTTGAAACACTGCCGTTTTCTCGTGCTCGATCTCCGGCGTGTGCGCTCCGTCGATTTCACCGCGGCGCATCTCCTCGAACAGTTTGAAATCAGGCTGGCGGAACGCGGAGGCTATCTGATTTTCAGCCGCCTGCCGCACCGGCTCTCCCACGGTCAGGATCTCCAAGGCTACTTCGAAAATGTCGGCGTGATGAAGGCGAAGAAAAACGTGCGAAATTTTGCGTCGCTCGATGATGCGCTGCAGTGGGTCGAGGACCGGATTCTGGAGGAGGAGCAGCCCGCGCGGAACCAGGTCGAGGCCCCGCTGGCGCTGGAGGAGTTTGAGGTCTTCCGGCAGCTGGCCGGCGGTCCGGTGCTGACCGTCCTCCGGGCCTGCGCGCGGGAACGCTCCGTCGCAGCCGGCGAGGAGGTCTTTCGCGCCGGCGGGCGCGGCGACGAACTCTATCTCATCCGGCGCGGAATTGTGCGCATCGTCCTGCCGCTCGCGGATGGCAGCCATCACAACCTCGCGGCGTTCGGCCGGGGCAACTTCTTTGGCGAGATCGCGTTTCTCGATGCCGGCGGGCGGTCCGCCGATGCCATCGCGCTCACTCCGGTCGATCTGCTGGTGATTTCGCGGGCGCAATTCGACGCCATCGCGCGCGACGTTCCCGTGGCGGGCGTCCAGCTTTTCGCCCAGCTCGCGCGGGTGCTGGCCCTCCGGATGCGGCGGGCCGACGCGGAGATTTCCTCGCTCTACGACACGTAGTCCGCCGGCTATGGCGTGTGCGAGTATTCGAACTCGTACACGGGTTCGAGCTGCCGATACCGCGGTTGCAGGAACGTGACGAGGTCGATCAACTGGGAGACGGTCATCACGTCGTTGACGGGTTTCATCGGCGAGGTCCCCATTTTCCAACGATCGCTGGAGGTGAGCTTGTCCGAAAGCTCGGAGGCGGGATGAACGATGGCGGTGAGCAGGTCGCCGTAGGTGCGGAGTCGTGCGACCGGGCCGCCGAGCGCAAGGATCTTCGCGGGATCGGCGGTGGGCGCGGGCAACTCCACCCCCGCCACCGAGTGGCAGGTATGGCATTTCAAAGCGACGAAGGCTGCGTTTCCGCGCCCGGCATCACCGTCGGGCAGCCGGAAATTCCTCATCGATTTTGGGCTCTTCGTGCAACCGGCGCCCGCCACCAACGCCGCGAGGAAAACGATCAGAATCGTTCTCATGATGGCCTCCTTGTGATTTATTTTTTTGATCTCGCTATACGATCATGACGGCGTCGAAGCCGCCAAAGGGATTGGCCTCCATCCGTGCGGACGACGGGTCATCGTGCCAGTCACCGTCCACGACGAGACGGTACCGATGTTCGCCGGACGGCAGCGAAAGCTCAATCGACCAGCCGCCGAGCGAATCGCGCTGCAGCGGCGTTGCCCCACGATCCCAATCGTTGAACGAACCCGCGACAAAAACCCCGTGGGCGTCAGGTTGAAAGTACCCGATCCGGACGGTATGGAGCTCGAGGGTGCCGGCTCCGGCGTGCGAAGTTCTTGCCGGGGTCGAGGAAGTGCTCTGGTTCATGAATTTCCTTTGATCGCGAGTCCGTCCCGCGGCGGCTTCGTTGCTTCAGTGTCGTGCCGGTCGGCGGGATTTGCGCCGCTTTTATTGGCATTTCATGGGCATTGGTTGCCCGCGGTCCGGCTCGCATTCTTGCCGCGGAGCATGGCCAAATGGTGCGGAAGGCCGGCCAAGATTTGCGGAGCAATTTCCCGGGCGCGTGCGATGATTCGGCAGATTCAACACCCCGCCAATTTTGGATGCGCATGAAGACGAATCCGCCGCCTCCCGCCGCCGTGCCGGTGCTGAACGTCGGCGATATCCGCGCATACGCCGCCCATCTCTACGCCCAAAGCGGCCGGATTCCAAATCGCGACATTGAGAACTGGCTCGAAGCCAAGGCCTGCCTGGAGGCCAACGTGTCACCTCCGGCGGTCACCCGACGACCGGGCCGATCGCGTTCCCGTCGTCCGGGCGGTTTCACGATGCCGGCGTCTGATGCCTCCCTCTGGATCGAACGCGTCGAGGGCGGTTAGGATTGCGAGATTGAGTACTGAGTCGCTCCGCCTCGTGGGTGTGCTGCGTCGGGCTACGCTGGGCTCGCGACGTTCACGGATGACGGCAGAAACAGGAAGGGCAGAAAAAGGAAAACGCCTGAACCACGTCCGCACGGCGCGCGCCCGCGTAGAATCAAGGCTCCCCGACTCCGATCTTTTTCTGCCCTCCGGTTTTTTCGGCCCATAAACTGCAGCGACCCCGAGAAACGACTGCGTTCTCCAATCTCTGTCCATGCGTGGTTTCTCGTCTGCCACACGACGAGATCGAGCATCCGCACTCTCCGCCGACCAGCCTGGAGGCAAAAAAATATGGAGCAAAATATCCAAGCGCGATGCCTGCCTCTTTTATCCGCCATCTTTTTGCCAAAATGATTGGCGGTTTGGACCCAAGCCACAGCCAGGCCGCCGGATTTATCCTGAAACAATCTTCCGAGAATATCGTGACGACCGACACCCGGGGGGCACGGGTGCAACCTCAGCTCAGCTTTCACAATCCGTTAACACCGCAGAGATCGGGCAAAACCGCCGAGAAGACCAGGGCGGCCAGGCTTGAAGTTCTGCTACGCTCGTGTGTGCTGCGCGGGTGCTGACGACGATCCGCCGCGCGGAATACGCCGAACTTATCGTATTGTTTTTCATCCAAGGCGCCGCGCTGGGCATGTGGTTTGTGCCGTTGAGTGCGGTGTTGGATGCGCATGGGCTGACCCAGATCAAGTCCTATGCCTTCGCCGCCTCCGCGGTGGCGGCCTTCATCTCCCCGCTGGTGTTTGGGGCGATGGCCGATCGCCATGCCTCGCCTGTGAAGGTGTTGCGCTGGCTGTCTGTCGCCACGGCGGTGGCGCTGGCGGTGGCCAGCACGGCCATCCGGGTGGGGGCGAGTCCCTGGCTGGTCCTCGCGCTTATCCAATTGCAGGCACTCTGCTCGTCTCCGACTTGGAGCATCGCGTCGACGATTGTTTTTGCCCGGCTGGAGGACGCGAAAAAGGAGTTTGGACCGATTCGCGCGATGGCCACGATCGGCTGGGGGAGCGGGTGCCTGCTCGTCAGCGCGCTGGGGGCCGACCATTCGACGCTCGCCGGCTACGGCGCGTCCGCGGTGTGGCTGCTGGTGAGCGCTTGCACGTTTTTTCTGCCGGCGTTGGCGACGCCCCCGTCCGTGGAAAATCTCACGTGGGCGCAGCGCTTCGGTCTCGACGCGCTCACGCTCCTGCGGGAGCGGGATCATCGCGTCGTGTTTTTGACCACCGCGTTGTTCACGATCCCGCTGGCGGGCTTCTATCCCTACGCGCCGCCGCACCTGCGCGACCTCGGGCTCGTGCATGTGAGCGCCTGGATGAGCCTGGGCCAGATCACGGAGATTGTCGCGATGTTCGCACTGGGGGTGTTGCTGGTGCGCTGGCGCTTGAAGTGGATCTTCGCGTGTGGCCTGGGATTTGGCGTGGTACGCTTTGCGCTGAGCGCGCTCGACACGAGGGCGGGCCTGCTGGCGGGCGTGGTGCTGCACGGGTGTTCGTTCACGCTCGTGCTCATCACCGCGCAAATATACCTCAACCAGCGGGTTGATCCCGCGTGGCGCGCGCGCGCGCAGGCGCTGATGTCCCTGATGAATGGCGGCGTGGGCAGCTTGATCGGCTACCTGGGCGTCGGTGGATGGTTCGCCGCGTGTACGCGCAATGGCCGGACGGCGTGGCCGGTCTTTTGGAGTGGTTTGTCGGTGGCGGTGGCGCTGGTGCTGGCGTTTTTCCTCATCGCGTATCGGGGCCGGGCGGCGGGTCTGGGCGGCCGCCCGTTGGCCGGCGGGGCGGGGCGGTGACCAAGTGCGGCGCGGCACAGGCTGCGCCACCGACGGCCTCGCGCAGACAGGACCGTCCACTCGTCGGCACCACTGCGGTAGGAAGCTTTGAGCGACGCGAGGCGCGGCGACCAAACCCCAACTCCGCCTTTCGCTTTTCTGGGATTCGGCGAGCGTTACCCGATCGCGCGCTGCCGCAGCCCGCGCAGGGTCGCCGAATCGCCCCAATCGGTCCACGCCGGCAACGCGCGCGGCGCGGTGCGCTCACGGCAGCCGGTCCTTTGGCGGTATTTGGCCAGTTGCACCTCGACGAAGGCCCGGCTCCCCAACACGCCGCCATCCGTGAAATATCGGAGCCGACAGCGCAGGACGGTCGCCAGCGGCAGCCGGCCGCCTTCGTCGATCACGCGCTGCAAATCGGCCGCGGAGATGGTCGCCGCCCCCTCGCGGGCCCCAGCCCCGGTGCCAAAAAGCACCTCGCGGTAATGCGCCTGCGCCTTGTCCCACGCGGGGCCGCCCGTCACGGAGCGGATGCCCGCTTGGGCCGCCGCGCCACCCGCCACCGCCTCCGCGTATCCACAGAAGCGATAATCCTTGGGATCGGTGACGAGTCCGGCGCGCACGCAATTGAGATCAATGTAGGCGGCCATGGTCTGCTTCAACCGATCCTCGGTTTCCAGCAGTTCGCTCTTGAAGCGCTCAGCCCAGAGCGTGCCGAAACGCCGGTGCGACTTGTTGAACCAGATCGAGAACCGTTGCTTCACCAGTTTCATGAACTGCGAGACGTCTCCCATCAGCGCCAGTTGCCGCTGCCGCCAGGCGAGTGCCTCGGGACCGTTGGTGGCCAGCTCGGCCTCGACGACGGCGAGACGCGCGGATTGGTACTTGGTGGGTGTGGGATACAAGACCTGGTAGCGACGCAGGAGCTCGGCATCGGAAACGGGGACCTGCTGCGGCACGTTGAGCAGCACGTGGAAGTGATTCGACCTGATCGTGTAGGTCACGATCTGCACACCGCAATAGTCCGCCACCTGCCAGCACTGTCGGCGCAGGATCTCCTTGGCCACGTCGTCGAACAGCCACTCGCCGTTCACCGTACGAGTGACGCAGTGGTACGCCGCCTCGCTCTCCGCCGCCGAAATCTTGATGCGCGCCTGTCTCATGAGGCACGAGGCTGCTCCCCGGCGATTGCTTGACCAGCGCCGGGTATACCCGAATTTGGGGATTCATTGACCTGTCCCTTGTGAGACGCTCGGCGGTCGGGGCACCCGCCTTTCTGCTTGCGGTGCGGTTTGGCGTGCGCGTACTTACCGCGCTCTCAACTGGTCAGGGCGCGGTAGCCAAGTGGTAAGGCCGAGGTCTGCAAAACCTCTATGCGTCGGTTCAATTCCGACCCGCGCCTCCAGTTTTCCTTTTCTCGCACGGCGGGATGCCAGACGCGGAATCGTGACGAACGCGAGCCAACTCTAGGCTTTCCAAACGCGCGAGGAGGGCTACTTTGGCCCGTTCATATGGAGAAAACGTTCATTATCTTTAAGCCTGATGCCATGAAAAAGGGCATCGTGGGCACCGTCCTGAGCCGGTTCGAAGCGGCGGGTTTTACCGTCATCGCCTGCAAGATGTCGCGACTCACCCCGGCCTTGCTCCGCGTCCACTACGCGCACGTCGCCGACAAGCCGTTTTATCCGGAGATCGAGGCCTTCATGAGCTCCCGCTCGGTCATCATGATTGGCCTGGAGGGTGACAATGTCGTGCAGCGCGTCCGCGATCTGCTCGGGCCGACCGATTCGCGCAAGGCCGCCAAGGGTACGATCCGCGGCGACTTTGGCTCCGATATGATGACGAATGTCGTGCACGCCTCCGACAGCGTGGAAAACGGCCAGGCCGAGCTGGCGCGCTTCTTTAAGAGCGACGAACTGTTTGTCTGACGATCGTTCCGAGGCGGACGGGCACAAAAAAGCGGAGCCGGGCGGCTCCGCTTTTGTCAAAATATTCCGCGAAGCGCGGTGGGTCAGTCAGTTCTTCTTCTCCTTCTTCTTCCGCTTCTTTTTTTCGCCCGCGCTCGCGGCATACTCTTCCTTGGTCATCTTGCCATCCTTGTCCTTGTCGAAGGTGGCAAATTGGGTCTTGGCCGCCTCCTCGCCGCCCGGCTTGTCTTTCATCGCGGCGACAAGCTCGGCTTCGCTGATGCTCTTATCATTGTCTTTGTCAACGGTTTCAAAGGAGGGTGGGGCGGCATTCTTCCGGTTGGCCTTGGCGGCTTGAGCGGCGATGGGCAAAGCCACCGCGGCGAGAATCGAAGTGAGGAGGATACGACGGGTGAGTTTCATTTTGTTAGCAGACGCAGTCGAGCGATTCGATGCGGTGACGGAATGACGGAATCCGAGAACAAAAGTTTCATCGTAAGATGTCGTCAGGTTCCGTTGGGCTTGTCTCCCGGTTGAACCAAGCTGCTGCGCGGCGCAGAGATTTGAGAGCGGTGGGGCGGGGGCCCTGAAGGGCCGAAGGCCGGGTGGGCACTCGGAGTGCCGACGTAAGGCCGGCGACCGATGCCCTCAGAAAAATCTCCTCAACCGTGCGGCGCGGCCAAGGCGGGCGAGGCCTCGCGTATTTGAGGCGTAGTGTCCGCCCCTGTGCCGCCTCCGTGTCCTGGTGCGGACGCTCCAGTGCCAGCGCGCGATATCGGGGTCAGCGCGTCGAACGCGCCTTTTCTCGCGGTGGCGTTCCGGAAGAAACAGGCGGAGATGTCGTTCCGAAATCCCGCTGCCTGATCCCGGGAATAAACCCCCGGGGACAAGCATCTCATGACGTGATCTCCCCGCGATTTCTTCTTCGACTGACGGCGGTTGTCGTGATGGCAGTGCAGACGCAGGCCGCCGGGACATTCGATCAGAACCACGATCGGTTCGCCCGCGTGCTCGCTGCGTCGGTGAAGGATGCGCGCGTCGACTATGCCAAACTCAAGGCTGCGCCCACGGAACTGGATGCCTACCTGAAGGAAATCGCGGCGGTGCCGGCGGTGGAGTTTGCCCGCTGGAGCGAGGCGGACCGGCTCGCCCTGCTGATCAACCTCTACAATGCGCAGACCCTGCGGCTGATCATCGATCACCATCCGCTGAAGAGCATCCGGAGCATCGGGACGCTGCCTGGCGCCGCATGGCGCGGACTGATTGTCCGGCACGGTGGCCAGATCATGTCGCTCGATCATCTGGAGAACAAGGTCATCCGCGTGGACTACCGGGAGCCGCGCATTCACTTCGCATTGGTGTGCGCGGCGGTGGGCTGTCCGCCCTTGCGCAGCGAGCCCTATGTCGGGACGCGTCTGCACGAACAACTCGACGACCAAACCCGCCGCTTCCTCGCTTCGGCGGAAAAAAACCGGTTTGATCCGGCCGCGAACACGCTCCACCTCTCGCCGATCTTCAAATGGTATGGAGCCGATTTCACCGCGACCGCCGGGTCGCTCGCCGCCTACGTGCAGCCGTTTCTCCCGGACTCCCAGCGCCAGGCGCTCGCCGATCCCGCGAAAGTCGAAGTGCGCTTCACCGACTACGATTGGGCGCTGAATGAGCCGACGCGGCCGTGACGGCCGCGTCGGCCGGAGCGGGCCGGCGGCGCAGCCACCAGCAACCGACGGCACCCGCGAGCAGCAGGCCGATTGCGATGCCCTGCTGGTGCGACAGGCCGAGGAATCGTTCCGGCCGGCCGTCGAGGCGCAACGGATCCAGGCCGAGTCGCAGCGCGCCATAGAGCAGCCCGTAGGTGCAGAAGGCGGTGCCGCGGGACAATCGGTCCCCGTTGACCGCCTGCAACACGCGATAGACCACCAACCCAATCATGAGCAGGCCGGTGGATTCGTAGAGCTGCACGGGATGCGGCGCGCGCCCGGCGCAGCAGCCTTCGGTGTAACAACCCACGCGGCCGATGGCGTGGCCAAGCGGAAGCGCCACCCCGAAATAGTCCGCGCCACGCCAAAAACTCAACCGACGCCACCACGCGAACGCGCCACCCGCGAGTCCCGCGCCGACCAGCCCGCCGAAAAAGACAAAGCCGGTGCCGAAGTCGGCCCAAAAGCGCAGTTCGCCGTTGGCGTAGTGTCGCCAGCCGAGCACGACGAAAAGGGCCTTCGCCCCGACGATCGCACCTCCGACGATCAGCCAGAGCGCGGCCCAAAATTCATTTTCCGTCAGACCCATCGCGCGATGATGTCGCCGCAGCCACGCCATCGCCGTCACCGCGCCGGCCGCCGCAAAAAAGCCGAAGGCGCTCATGCTCCGGCGGTGGCCACGGGTTGTTCGTCGCGGTAGAATTCCTCCCGCAGGCCGAGCGCGTTCACCGCGCACATGGACTCGAGTTTGCCGTTGATCGACACTTTGAACGCACACACGTCGAGCCGCTCCCGGCCCTCGGGCGTGGCGGTCTCCGCGGCACTCATGAAGTGATGGCTCACGATGCAGAAATAATTTCCCCGCAAGGTCCCCGCGCGACGCCAGAGTTTCCAGGCCTGCGGCAGAAGGCGGGCGAGCGCGAAGGCCCCATGATTCGTCAGCATCCAACCCGCCCGGCGCAGGGCCTGCCAGCGATCATCGAGACGAAACGACATTCCTCCCGCGCGATCGAACAATTCGGTCAACGCGTGAATTTCGCCGGGTTGGTCCCGGCGGTAGAGCGGAAACAGCCGCGGGCGTCCGGGCTGCGGATGCCTCACCGCGAAGCCCTGCACGAAACGCGAGCAAGCGGGATGGCCGAGCGAGCCCTCGCCGCGGCGGATCGCCCGGTCGCCCGCGCCCTCGGCGATCCTCTCCCACAACGCGTCGGGCGGCACGCCGCGCAGATCGGGGTCCGTGCGGCCCACCTCGGCCAGCGGTTGAAAACTGACCATCTTGAAGGCATCCGCCTGAGAGAGAAGGCAGCGGACGATGCCGGGGACACCGGCGAGATTCTCCTGCGTGACGGTGACGGTCGAGGCGGCTTCAAGGCGTCGGCCGGTGGTTTTCCGGGCGCGGCGGATCAAATCGGCGAACTCCACGCGGAGAGGATCGAGCTCGGCCTCGGTTCGGGCGAGGGCGAAGCGGTCACGCCGGCCGCGTTGCGTCGTGTCGATGTGGAGGCTGATTTCCGTCAGGCCCCCCTCAACCATCAGGCGCTCGAGCAGACCGGATCGGCGGCGAAACGTTTCGCCATGGGTCATGAGCATCGGCACGAGCCCGATTTCGCGCGCATAACGGATCAGTTCGATCACGTCGGACTCGCGGCGGAGGGAGACCTCCCCGTCGGTGAGTTGGACGTTGCCCGCCGGGCCGAGCCACTCCCGGAGGTGGCGCAACTGGGCCTTGATCTGCTCGAGTGATCGCGGCTTCGCGCGGTTGGCGTCTTCGCCGAGATAGCAGCCGACGCAGGCAAAATCGCACTTGGGCATCGCGCCGATGGTGGCGCCGCAGCCCGCGTAGTGCCGGCCGAGATACTGCGTCGGCGTCCGCAGAGATTCAGGCAGGCGTGCCCATGCCGCCGCGAGCGCCGTGCGGGTCGCGGCGTCTTCTTGCTGCAGCCGCGCCATCACGGCGGCCTACTTCTTGGCCGGCGCGGCGGCGGGCGGACCGGAATCGGGCTTGGACGAGGGCGTGAAGCACGCCGTGCCGAGGGCAAAAACCGCCGCAAAACCGATCAACATGAGGAGGGTCTTTTTCATGGGTTAGATTTGACGCTGCTGGATATGAGGCTCGGCCAGCCAGATTATTCCGGAGGCCCGGGAAGGGCACGGACTCGTCTGCCGGTTGTCGCAGATGGCGCGGGTCTGAGGGAGCGGCGGCTTTCCAGCCGCCGGGCTTGGGCGGCTGGAAAGCCGCCCGATCGTTCCAAATGGCAGGCGGGAGATGCGTCTGGAAGGGAATCGGAGTTCGGCCGATGGTTCACGGCCCGGTTTGGCGCGGGCGCCCCATGCTCAGGGCACCTCGTAGACCTCGATTAACGCGACCCCGGACCCGTCCCCCACGGGGCCGACCTGAACAGAGTAGCCGCCAGGCGGAAGCGTGACAAGCAACCCGCCGTCGCGGCTGCCGATGACCAGACCAAACGCTCCGACGGTGGAAAAGGCGGGCGCGAGCGCGGAGGACCAGTTGTCATTCTCCGCGATTTTGGTCTGGCCCGAATCAAAAAGCTCCAGTTTGGGGTCGGGAAGCGCGCCGGAAACTCCGCGTGCGCTCAGACCGGGACCAACGGCCCGGATGAGGACGGTCTTGGTGCCGGAGCCGGCGATGGTGAATCCGGCCACGAGCAGATTGCCGCCGCTGCCGCCGACCTGGTTGAGCGCGGAGAGGTTGACCAGGCGAAATGCGTGGCCCGCACCGGCGTCATAGGCCTCAACGATGACCGTGCCGGCGGTGGGACCGAAGACATGCATCGTGCGCCCGCCGTCCACGGCACTTACCAACGCCGCGTCCAGACTGGTCGTCGCGGCGAAGGGAAACGCGCCGACGGCGCCGGCCGCGAGCGCGACCTCAGGGTCACCGGACCAGTTGTTGTTTGTCGCGACCTGTGTGCTGCCGTTGAAGAGCGCCAGCTGCGGGTCGGCCATGACGCCGGACACGCCGAGGGCGCCCAGGCTCGGGCCGGCGGCGCGCAGGAGGACGGACTTGTTGCCGCCCTGCATCGTGAAACCGACGGTGAGAACCTGATTGGCTGCCAGAGTCGTAAGGACCGACAGGTTGCTCAGCCGGCTGTCGAGACCGGTCGGGGCGGCGTTCACCGTAAGACGCCCGGCGGCACTCGAGATGCCGCCCTGCGGATTCGAGACGCGCACGGTGTAGTCGCCGGCGTCCGCCGTGCTGACGGTGGCGAGAGTGTGGCTTGCGGCGGTGGCGCCGGCGAGGGCGGTGCCGTCCTTGAACCATTGATACGAGAGCGGGCCCGGACCGGTCGCGTTCACCGAGAAGCCGGCGGACGCGCCGACGGCCACGGTGGTCGCGACGGGCTGGGTCGCGATCGCGAGCGGGACGGCGACTGGCGGTGCGGCACGCACGGTATCGATCGCCTGCTGCAGGGCGGTGACCGGCGCCTGCGTGGAGCCGTAGCCGAGCTGGCTGAAAACGAGCTGCCACTGCCGGTGGCTGGGCGATCCGGCCACGCCGTTGATCACGGCGAAGATGGGTTGGCCGCCGGCTTGAAAGCGATTGGCCACGGCACGGTTGAAGTCGTTCAACACGAGGCCGAGTTTATAGGCGTTCACGAATTGCTGCGTTTCCGATTCCTGGCCCGATTGGAGGTTGAGCGAAACGTGCAGCACGGGGATGCCGGCGGCGTTGCCGTTGCGCGCGGCGTAATAACGCACGATGCCCGGCTCAATCTGAGCGGCGGCGGCCTGACAGAACGGACACCACCAGGCGAACCATTCGAGCAGCACGACCTTGCCGGCAAAATCGGTGAGGCTCACGGGCCGGCCGGTCGCGCGATCGGTGAGAGTGAAGTTCGCGACCGTGTCGCCGACCGCGTAACGGGCCTGCGCCCGGGCGGACGGCGCGACAACCATGCACAGGGCGGCGAGCAGGACGGTGGAAAGCAGCGTTTTCATGGGACGAAAAATATCTAAAACCGGGCGGAGAGCGCCGCCTGAAGGGTGAGCCAGTCACGGTCACGGTAGAGCTGGCGGAAAAAATCGGTGTTGAGGTTGGTCGGCGCGAAATCGGTGTGCAGCCGGGCGACGACGATGCGCCACGACCAGCGGTCTCCATCGTGCCGCAATCCCACCCCCACCGATTGCGAACGCAGGGCCGGCGCGGCGCTCGTGAAAAGGAGCGCGTTTTCGATTTCGCCGGTGTCACGGTAAAGTCGGCCCTCGGCGTAGACGGAAACGCTGCGGCCCAGTTCGCGCTCGATGGCGAGGCCGGCAAACCGGGCGGAAAACGCGGGCTGCTCGCGCGCGCCACCGATCTGGGCGCGTGCGATCCAGGCCTCGCCCAACGCGGCGCGCGCTTCGGCCTCGCCACCCACGCGCAGTTCGCGACCGGAGGTGTCGGCGACCCGCACTTCCGCCCGGGAACGCACGCGCGGCGAGAGCACGTTCTCAAAGGCCAGCGCCGCCGAGGTCGTCGCGAGCGTGTCCGGGCTGCGCCGGAGACCGGCGAAGTCGATTTCGTAACCGGGCGCGACGCGATCCTGCGCATAGCCGGCGGTGAGCTGGGCGAAGGCGTTGCCCTTGATGTATTCCCAACGACCGCCGAACGAGGCGTCGCGGCCGGCCGGCGCAGCCGGACGGAAAGCGTCGAGCCCCGGTGTGCCCGAGAGCGAACTGTATTGCTGACGGTAATACTCGTTGAGCCACGCGCTGCGGTAGCTCGTGAATCCCCGGTAGCCGCCGAGGGCGAAAAGCGCCGTGGCCGGCCCGCCGGCGAAGCGATGCTGGCCGCCGGTGCGGAGCGCGGTGCTCGCCTCACGGCAAGTCAGGGCCTGGCCGCGGAAATCGAACGGTGCCGGTTGGTAGTCGAACGCGATCGCCCCCTGCGCCGCCGAGAAACTCACCTCCGTGTTACCGCGCACCAGTCGGGCGGCGGCCGTGCCCCGCGCGAGCGTGATGTCCGCGGCGCGAATCACCTCGCCGGAAAATTCCGTCCAGGTCCCCACGTCGGCGCACAGCACCGCGACGAGCGGGCCGGCGCTCACGAACGCGCAGGCGAGCAGAGCGAGGCCGGATCGGCGTGGCGGCTTCATCGGCACGAGGAGCAACCGACCGCTTGCGCGCCCCCGGCGGCGGCGCGACCCGGTTCGATCTGGCCGAGGAGCGCCGGCTGGGGCGCCAGCACGACGGAACCGGAAAAAATCATGCCCGGTTTGGCCACGAGCCGTTGCTGCCAGACCGGCACCGGCACACAACCGCCGGCCAGCAGCACCGCCAGCAAAAGGACCGAAAGAACCACGGTGCGGTGGGAATTCATGTTGGCGAGTCAGCCTCGTTGCCACGCGAGCCAGCGCGCGAACAGCCGCTTCACGAGCGGCGTGAGCCGCGTGCGGCTGTGGAGGTCACCGATCTTGCGGATCGCCTCGGCCTGCGTCGGATACGGATGAATCGCGGCACCGATGCCTCCGAGGCCGATGCGGTTCGTCATCGCGAGGGAAATCTCCCCGATTAGATCACCCGCATGCGCGGCGACAATCGTCGCGCCGACGATGCGGTCGGTGCCCCGACGCACATGGATGCGCACGAAGCCCTCGTCTTCGCCATCGAGGATCGCACGATCCACTTTCGCCAGCGGCTGGGTATAGGTGTCGATTTCGACGCCCTGGGTCCTGGCGTCGCCGGCGGTGAGTCCAACGTGGGCCACCTCGGGCGAAGTGTAGGTGGCCCACGGGATGGTGAGCGCGCTGACCCGACGGCGGCCCTTGAAGAGCGCGTTCTGAATCACGATTCGCGCCATGAAGTCGGCGGCGTGCGTGAACTGAAAACGCGAGCACACGTCACCGCAGGCGTAGATGTGCGGATTGGTGGACTGCAGAAAATCGTTTACCGCGACTCCCTTCCGGTCGAACGCAACACCCGCGGCCGCGAGGCCGAGCCCCTCGATGTTGGGGGCGCGTCCAACCGCGACCAGAAGCTGGTCGGCGAGGCCGGTGCGCTCCCGTCCGTCCGCCGAGAGATTCCAGCGAATGGTTTTTAGGTCGCGCATGACCTTCAACGCTTTGCCGTCGTGGAGAATTTTCACGCCGTCGCGCAAAAGCGCGGCGCGGAGAATCGCGGCCGCCTCGCGGTCCTCGCGCGGCAGGATACCGGCGGCCGACTCGATGAGGGTCACCTCCGAACCGAAGCGCGCGAAACTCTGCGCCATCTCGCAACCGATGGGGCCGGCCCCGACGATCGTGAGGCGGCGTGGCAGCTCGGTGAGGGAGAAGATGGATTCGTTCGTGAGATAGGGCACGTCGTCGAGACCCGGAACGGGCGGCGCCGCGGCGCGGGCGCCGGTGGCGATCGCGGCCTTCGCAAAACGCAGCGTCTGCCCTCGGACTTCGACGGTGTCGCGCCCGGTGAAGCGCGCTTCGCCAATGAAGACATCGACCCCGATCCCCCGGAAACGAGCGGCCGAATCGTGCGGACTGAGGTCGGCGCGGAGCCGGCGCATCCGTTCCATCACGGCGGGAAAATCGACCGACACAGCGCCCGCAATCTTCACGCCGAAACGCCCGCCGTCCCGCGCTTCGGCCGCGGCGCGGGCCGCGCGGATCAACGCCTTCGAGGGCACGCAGCCGACGTTGAGGCAGTCGCCGCCAAGAAGATGACGTTCGATCAACGCGACCTTCGCGCCGAGCCCGGCCGCCCCCGCCGCCGTGACCAGGCCGGCCGTGCCACCACCGATTACCACCAGATTATAGCGTGACGCGGGGGAGGGATTCCTCCAGTCGGCCGGGTGGACGTGCGCGTGGAGCCGGCGGTTGTGCTCGTCCCACGGCAGAAGTTTTTGCTCCGCAAAAACTTTCTTTGCATCCTCCGGCAGATTCGGATCGGGCGGTATCATCAGGGGAGAAATTAGCGGCCGGAAAACGGCGAGATCATCGCCCGAGATACCGGGGCGGCGGAGCGGATGGCACCGGCGGATCGAGTCTGGGTCCCAGGTTTTCGCGCAGCGAAACCTTCGCGAGCCGGGTGACGAAGACCGTTACCGCGATCGTCGCCAGGAGCCCGGCGCCGTAGAGCGCCCACTCGGCGGGCGTGCGTTGGCGCTCGCCCGCCACCCGGGCGAGCGAGCCGAGGTAGACATACATCACGGTGCCGGGCATCATGCCGATCCAGGAGGCGAGCACGTAATCGCGGAGCGAAACCCGGGTGAGGCCGAAGGCGTAGTTCAGCAGCGTAAATGGAAACACGGGCGAGAGCCGCGTGAGTCCGACAATTTTCCAGCCTTCGGTGGCGACCGCCCGGTCGATGGCGGCGAACGAGGCGTTGCCTTCGATTTTTTTCGCCACCCAGTCGCGGGCGAAATAGCGGCCGACGAGAAACGCCGCCGTGGCGCCGAGCACCGAGCCGGCCGACACGTAAACCGCGCCCCAGCCCACGCCAAAGAGCGCGCCGGCGCCAAGGGTGAGCGCGGAGCCGGGCACGAAGAGGACCGCCGCGACGATGTAGAGGACCACGAACAGCACGGGGCCCCACGGGCCCAGCGCCGCGACGCCAGCGAGCGCCTCGTGCAGGAGGCTCCGAACGTCGAAGAAAAACAAGGCGGCCACCAGCGCGAGCGCCGCAATCGCTACAATAATTTTGCGAGTGGCGCTCATGATTTCAGCATCCGATGGGATGCCCGGAGGACAAATTTATTCCCGACTACTGTAAGGAAACTGGATTTTCAGTGGGGTTGGGTCGGGTGGGGGTTAGCCCGAATAAATCACACTTTCCGTGAAATTCCTTTTGTCACAGAGCGCACAGAGGTCAGACCCAGAGTTCACAGAGCCAATCATGCTGTCTTGCTCCGTGTCCTCTGTGCCTCATGCCTTGGCTTCATTCAGGTGTGAATTTTCCGGGTTAGGGGGAGGGGCGGAGGCAAAACCAAGGCAGCCCCCTTAGCCGCCCACACCGAAAAGAGGCCCTCCTCGACGGGTGACAGCAGTACGCGCGGAGCGACGAGATGCGCCCGCCGGGAATGGGCCGGAACGCTGGGCGCAACAGGCGCCTGGAACGGGTTGCTCGCCAACCTCACGAGGTGCTCAGGCAAAGCTCCGCCCGGCTCGCGATCAAGCCGCAAGTCTTCAACCATTGTCCGGACCCGGCGCCCTCACTCCCCCACGCCAAACACGATTCGCCGTGGGTCGCGCACGACCCGCCGGGTGCGAAACACCCGGTCCCACCACGAGAACAGCGAGCTGAAATTGGAATCGCACTCGGCCCGCACGACGGAATGGTGCACCTTGTGCATCGCGGGCGTCACAATCACGAGGCGCAACGCACGGTCGAGGGATTCGGGCAACCCGATGTTGGCGTGGTGAAACTGCACAACGGCAAACAGCAGCACTTCGTAGAGCGCGAGTTCCTCGACACTGCAGCCGATGAGCAGCAGCACCGGGACACGGAGGAGCGACGAGAGCACAATCTCTCCGGTGTGGAAACGGCTCGCCGTCGTCACATCCATCTCACGGTCCGCGTGGTGCCAGCGATGAAAACGCCAGAAAAAGGGCACCACGTGATTTAGCCGGTGCCAGAAATACGTCCACGTATCGAGCAGCAGCACGGCCAGCGCGGCGCGGCCGGGGGCCGGCAGGTCCAGCCAGGGCAGGAGTCCGATGCGGTGCGCCCCGGCCCAGTGCGTGGTGGCAAGCCAGAGGCCGGCAAACAACACCGAGACAAGGCCGGCGTTCAGCGCCCCGAGGGCGAGGTTCCGCCCGCCATGGCGGGCACGATCAGCGGCTCCGCGGAAAAACGAAAAATACGGCCGGCCCGTTTCCCACGCGAGCAGTGTGACGAGACAGCCGACCGCGAGGGCGGCCCGCCAACCGGGAGAGGGAATCGAAGGGTCCAAGGCGTGCGGAGAGAGTTTTACCCCGTCACATGACGCTCTTCACCGCGGCGATGATTTCGGCGCTCTCCGGGCGTTCGCGGTAACCGTCGCGCGCGAGCTTCGCGCGAACCGTGCCTTTTTGATCGAGGATGAAGACGACCGGGTGCGGCACGCCGGCGGCGCGACCGGTGGCATCGTGGTTTAGAATTCCATATGCCTCGATCGTCTTGCTGCCGGGATCGGAAAGCATCGGGAAGGTGAGGCCGAGTTTCGCGGCGGCCGCCGCGCTGGTCGCCGGCGCGTCGTAGCTCACGCCGATTAGCTGCACGCCAGCCGCCTCGATCTCCTTGAGATTCTTCTGCAAATCTTGGAGCTGCCGGCGGCAGAACGGGCACCAGTCGGCGGAGCGATAAAATACGAGTGCGACCTTGCCTTGCTTGAGCAGGGCTTTGAGCGCGACGTCCTGACCGGCGGCGTTCTTGAGCGTGAAGTCGGCGGCCGTGTCACCGACTTTGCGGCCGGGCAATTCGCCCGCCGGCAGGCGGACGGCAACGAGGAGCAACGCGAGGGCGAGGAGGCGGGTGACCATGGCGGGAAGGGCGGTGAGGGTAAAAATCGGATGAGGAAACCAAATTCAATTGAGCGCACCGGTGCAACTGCTGCCGGCACCGGCGGTGCAGGCGAGGCAGTGAACGCCCGTCTGGACGGCGCGCCCCGCGAGATGGTCCGGCGTCACATCCCAGAGGGAAAGCGGTTTTCCGTTGCGGAGCTGCATCCCGAGCATCTGGTTGAAATCGCAATCGTAGACCTCGCCGCGCCAGCCGACGCTCAGCGTCGAGCGGCACATGAGACCATCGATGGTCGCGGGATTGAAGCTGTTGGCGAGCAGTTCGAGGTAGGCGTCCCACTGGCCGTGCTCGCGGAGGTCCTGCGCGAAGCGGGCGATGGGTTGGTTGGCGAGCGCGAAGAGCCGCGTAAACTCGATGCCAAATTGCGCGCGCAGCTCTGTCCGGTAATCGGCCTCCAGCTCCGGTTGCGCGGGCGGAAGCCTCGCCCCGAGCGGATTATAGACGAGACTGAGCGGAAGCCGCGTGCCGTAGCCGACGGCGTTGAGTTTCCGCAGCGCCCGGATGCTCTTCTCGAACACGCCGTCGCCGCGCTGCGCATCGACATTTTCCGCGCTGTAGCAGGGCAGCGAGGCGACGACCTCGACCTCGTGCTGCGCGAGAAAATCAGGCAACCACGCAAACGCGGGCGTTTCGATGATCGTCAGGTTGTTGCGGTCAATGACATGGCAGCCGCTCTCCCGCGCGACCTCGACGAAAGTGTGAAAGTGCTCGCTCAACTCCGGCGCGCCACCGGTGAGATCCACGACCTCGGGGCGGTGCGTGCGGATCCAGTCGCACACGCGCGCCGCCACCTCCGCGTCCATCATTTCAGTGCGCCAGGGCGCCGCATCGACGTGGCAATGGCGGCAGGCTTGGTTGCATTTGCGGCCGACGTTGATCTGCAGCGTCTGCACACCGCGACGGTGCAAGGTCAGGTGGTGGGCGGCGAGCTGGCGGTCAAACGGGTTCATGCTGGGGGTAAGAACGGAAAGTCGCGGACTTATTCCCCGCGATACCACGCGGCCAGCCGGGCCGGCGGCACCCCGAGGCGATAGCCGAGCACCACTACTTGATTAAGCAGGGTGGTGCGCCAGGGACCCCGGCGCTGCCAGCGACGGCCCGACGTGACCGCGACGGCGGGCGCGATCACAACCCGCCCAAGGCGACGCAGGCGGCGAATCAACGCGTAGTCCTCCATGATTGGCAGCTCGGGAAACCCGCCGACTTGTCCAAAAATCTCCCGTCGCACGAAAATTCCCTGATCGCCATAGGGCAATTGCCGGCGACGGGCGCGCCAGTTCGTCATCCGCTCGATCCAGCGGCGGCCGGCAAACTCGCCCTCGAGCGCAAACCCAAATGCGCCGCCCGCGACGCCGTCGCGCGCGAGGGTCGCGCCGATGTGCGCGGCGTATCCTCCCGGCAGGATCGTGTCGGCATGCAGGAAGAGGAGAAACTCGCCGGTCGCGGCCGCCGCGCCACGGTTCATCTGACGCGCGCGACCGGGCGGCGCCGCGAGCACGATGGTCTCGTGGCGGCGGGCGATCTCCACCGTGCGATCGCCGCTGCCGCCGTCGACGACGATCACCTCGTGCGGTCCGGCCTTCAGTGCGGCGGAGAGCGTGGCGGGGAGGGAGGCTTCCTCGTTGAGCGCGGGGATGATGACCGACACGCCGCCGCGCCCGGCGGCCCGGGCGGAAGCGGTTTCGGCCCACACCGCGAGGTCGTCGGGCACGTCCACATCGCGCAGCGTGGCGAGTTGTTCGACCTTGACGGAAATCGAACGGGCGGCCGCGAGGGTCTGGACCAGCACTTCCGCACCACCCCAACTTATCCCTTGAAACAGCGTGGGCTGCGGGGCCCGCAATCCGATCAAGTAATAGCCGCCATCAGTGGCCGGACCGAGCACGACATCAGCGTGCCCGAGAGTGGCAAAGGCGGCCGCGAGGTGCTCCGCGGTGAGTTGCGGGCAATCGCCGCCGATTACGACGACGTTTGCCGCGCCGTCGGCCAACGCGGCCTGCGCGGCGCGATCCATCCGCTGCCCGAGATCGCCGTCGCCTTGCGCGCTAATCGCCATCTCCCCGCCGAGCCACGCGCGGCTCGCGGCCTCATCCGGCGCCCCGGCGATCCGCGCCTCGACCGCGACGTCGTGCCGGGCCGCGAACCGGGTGACTTCCGCGATGGTATGCCGGACGAGCGCGCGGTGGAGTTCGGCGGCCCGGCGTTCGCCGAGCGCCGGGATGAGCCGGGTCTTCACCGCGCCCGGTCGCGGATACTTGAGCATCAGGATGAGTCGGGGCGCCACGGGTAAGACGGAATCGGTTGGGCGTCCCGGCGCGAGCGCGAATTCAGCTGCGGAAGCAAAATCTCTATTTGATCAGATCCGTCCCGGGAAACAGCAGCGTGCGCGGCCAGGGCGCCGCCGCCCGAGGGGGTCAGCCTGTTGCATGTTGCCCGCCGCCATCGGTGTCTTGTATCCGAGTGTTACTGACATGAGAGCTTCTCATCCCCGCGCCGGAGAAACGACGCGGGAGCGATTGGTTCGGCTGCGGGATTTGCGACGAGGTCTGCCGGGGCGGGTGGCGATTTCGAATCCGCCA